>Ga0247815_10003335_pt1 | contig 11570 bp, 13 predicted proteins | sample UWRJL194509B1_FD_181014 | JGI IMG/M metagenome (GOLD analysis project Ga0247815, IMG submission 181014) | Plant litter microbial communities from Arlington Agricultural Research Station in Wisconsin, United States - UWRJ-L194-509B-1 | ecosystem: Environmental > Terrestrial > Plant litter >... | reverse complement strand
GCTCGAGAGTGACTACACTGCGGATGCGATTGCGCTTTGGTGGTCGCCGAGCCCGTACAACCGGCGCAGCGGTCACACGCGTCGCGCTGAGGACGTGGGGCTCGTCAAGAACTGGTATCTCGAGCACTGCCCTCCTGGCCAGCCCGTAAAGGTCCGGGTGTCGTACCAGAAGCTGCTCAAATGCTACGTCCTCAACGAGCTCAAGCGTCGGCCGCCCAAGGCGATGACCAAGAAGAATCTGTTCCGCGAGCTCAAGAACACCAAGTTCTTCCAGACAACGCGCATCGACTGGGTCGAGGCTGGCCTGCAGGTCTGTCGGCAGGGTTACAACATGCTGAACCTCCTCATCCACCGCAAAAATCTCAACTACCTCCATCTCGACTACAACTTGAACTTGAAGCCGGTCAAGACGTTGACGACAAAGGAGCGCAAGAAGTCACGCTTCGGAAATGCGTTCCATTTGTGCCGCGAGATTCTGCGGCTGACGAAGCTCATCGTCGACGCGCATGTTCAATATCGTCTCGGCAACGTCGACGCGTTCCAGCTCGCAGACGCTCTGCAGTACATCTTCGCTCACATTGGCGCGTTGACGGGCATGTATCGCTACAAGTACAAGGTACGTTTTTCCACCTGACTGTCCGGTGTTGCTCGACTGACGACTTTTTATAGCTCATGCGTCAAGTGCGGATGTGCAAGGACTTGAAGCATCTCATCTACTACCGATTCAACACGGGTCCGGTCGGCAAGGGTCCCGGTGTTGGTTTCTGGGCACCAGGCTGGCGAGTCTGGCTCTTCTTCATGCGCGGCATCGTTCCGCTGCTCGAACGCTGGCTCGGTAACTTGCTCGCGCGTCAGTTCGAGGGCCGCAACAGCAAAGGCACTGCCAAGACTGTGACGAAGCAGCGCGTGGAGTCGCACTACGATCTCGAGCTGCGTGCAGCGGTGATGCACGACATCCTCGACATGATGCCAGAGAGCATCAAGCAGAACAAGGCCAAGACGATCCTCCAGCATCTCAGCGAGGCGTGGCGGTGCTGGAAGGCGAACATCCCGTGGAAGGTGCCGGGTATGCCCACTGCAATTGAGAACATCATCTTGCGCTACATCAAGAGCAAAGCCGATTGGTGGACTTCGTACGTCGTTGAACCATTCTGGCTTCGTTCATCGTCTTCTGACATTGTGTCCCGTCAGCGTCGCCCACTACAATCGCGAGCGTATCCGCCGCGGCGCCACGGTCGACAAGGCCGTTGTCAAGAAGAATCTTGGTCGTCTCACGCGTCTTTACCTCAAGGCCGAGCAGGAGCGTCAGCACGCATACCTCAAGGATGGACCGTATATCTCTGCCGAGGAGGCCGTCGCTATCTACACTTCGACTGTCCACTGGCTTGAGTCCCGCAAGTTCGCGCCGATTCCGTTCCCGTGAGTCTTAGCCTTTAATTTCTACCGCTTATGCGTGCTACGCTTACAACGCTTGTTCTTTATAGCCCGCTGTCTTACAAGCACGACACCAAGTTGCTTGTCCTCGCGCTCGAGAAGCTCAAGGAGGCGTACAGCGTCAAGGGGCGCTTGAACCAGTCGCAGCGCGAAGAGCTTGCGTTGATCGAGCAGGCTTACGACAACCCGCACGAGTGTCTGTTGATTTCGTATCACTTCGTCACTCTTGTACTGACTGCGATTCCTCATTATAGGTCTTTCGCGTATCAAGCGGTTGTTGCTTACCCAGCAGACGTTCAAGGAGGTTGGCATCGGTGTGTAAAGTCTCGACTTCTGCCTATTTTGCACGGCTGAATTCTTCTCGCAGAGTTCTTCGACACCTACGACAAGCTCATCCCGTGCTACGACGTCGAGCCCATCGAGAAGATCACGGACGCTTACCTCGATCAATTCTTGTTCTTCGAGGCAGACAAGCGTGGTTTGTTCCCATCCTGGATCAAACCTGCCGACACCGAGCCACCTCCGCTTCTCGTATACAAGTGGTGTCAGGGCATCAACAACCTCACAGATGTTTGGGAGACGAGCGAAGGCGAATGTAACGTGCTCATGGAGACGGTTCTGTCGAAGGTCTACGAGAAGATCGATCTCACAACGCTCAACCATCTGCTGCGCCTCATCATGGACCACAACCTTGCGTCGTACATCACGGGCAAGAACAATTGCGGTACGCAGTCATGCTCTCTTGAGGTCTTTATCAGTCTGACTTTCTTTGCTTCTAGTGCTCACGTATAAGGGTTCGTACATGCTCTACTCATCATTGTCACGCAGTTATGACTGACATGTGTTTCAGACATGGCGCACACCAATGCGTACGGCATGATTCGTGGCCTGCAGTTCTCCGCCTTCGTCTTCCAGTACTACGGTCTCGTTCTCGATCTGCTCATTCTCGGTCTTCAGCGTGCCAGTGAAATGGCCGGTCCGCCGCAGATGCCCAACAACTTCTTGCAGTTCCGCGATACGTCCACCGAGACGCGCCACCCCGTTCGGCTCTACTCGCGATACGTCGACCGCATCCACGTCATGTTCCGCTTCACGGCAGACGAAGCACGAGACCTCATTCAACGATACCTCAGCGCGAACCCCGACCCGACCAACAACAATGTTATCGGCTATAACAACAAGCGTTGCTGGCCGCGTGACTGCAGGATGCGCCTCATCAAGCACGATGTCAACCTTGGCCGTGCGGTGTTCTGGAATGTCAAGCAGAGCTTGCCGCGGTCGCTCACGACGATCGAATGGGAGGACACATATGTCAGCGTGTACTCGCGCGACAATCCTCAGCTGCTGTTCTCGATGTCCGGCTTTGAGATCCGCATTCTGCCCAAGATCCGCCAGGCAAACGGCGAACAGTTTTCGTTGAAGGACGGCGTATGGAATCTCACCAACGAGCAGACGAAGGAGCGGACGGCGCAGGCTTTCTTGCGAGTCTCGGACGATGGTGTGTTCATGTCCATTTTCACGCGATATTCCGGTGACTGACTGTTGGCGACAGGCATCCAACAGTTCAATAATCGCATTCGCCAGGTCCTCATGAGCTCCGGCTCGACGACATTCTCCAAGATCGTCAACAAGTGGAACACAGCGCTCATCGGCCTGATGACCTACTATCGTGAGGCTGTCATTCACACGAACGAGCTCCTCGATGCACTCGTCAAGGCAGAGAACAAGATCCAAACGCGTGTTAAGATCGGTTTGAACTCGAAGATGCCATCGCGTTTCCCGCCGGTTGTGTTCTACACGCCGAAGGTATGCAGTGGACTCTCTTCCGTCTTGTTTGGGTCGTGCTTACAAGGTTTGTCTTGTCCAGGAACTCGGCGGTCTCGGCATGTTGTCCATGGGTCACGTTCTCATCCCACAGAGCGATTTGCGCTGGTCAAAGCAGACTGACGTGACTGGTATGGTTCTTGAGCATGGGGCCAACAACTAAAAGCTTACCAAGCTCGCAGTCACGCACTTCCGTTCTGGCATGTCCCACGAGGAGGACCAGCTCATTCCCAACTTGTACCGCTACCTGCAGCCGTGGGAGGCCGAGTTCCAAGACTCGGCTCGTGTCTGGAGCGAGTATTCGATGAAGCGGAAGGAGGCCAATGCCCAGAATCGTCGTCTCACGCTCGAGGATCTCGAAGACTCGTGGGATCGCGGTATCCCGCGCATCAACACGCTGTTCCAAAAGGACAGGCATACGTGCGTAGCAATCGTCGATTTTCTATATTCGCTGTTGTTAATTGAATTGCAGGCTCGCATACGACCGAGGCTGGCGTGTACGGACGGACTGGAAGCAGTACCAGCTCTTAAAGCAGTACGTGGCACACCTTTTTGGCACGGCGTTTTGGCAACAACTAACTTAATCTGTTCAGCAATCCCTTCTGGTGGACGTCACAGCGCCACGATGGCAAGTTGTGGCAGCTCAACAACTACCGCGTCGATGTTATCGCCGCGCTAGGTGGTGTGGAGGGCATTCTCGAGCACACACTGTTCAAGGGCACGTACTTCCCGACCTGGGAAGGTTTGTTCTGGGAGAAGGCGTCCGGCTTCGAAGAGTCGATGAGATACAAGAAACTCACCAACGCACAACGCTCCGGTCTTAACCAGATTCCTAACCGTCGATTCACTCTCTGGTGGAGCCCGACGATCAACCGCGCAAACGTCTACGTCGGTTTCCAAGTCCAGCTTGACTTGACGGGTATCTTCATGCACGGCAAGATCCCCACACTCAAGATCAGTTTGATCCAGATCTTCCGTGCTCATTTGTGGCAGAAGGGTACGTTATAAAGTCTTGATATTTGTGTGCGTATGAGTTGACTTTTCCTCCTTTAGTTCACGAGAGCGTCGTCATGGACTTGTGCCAAGTCTTTGATCAGGAGATGGAGGCCCTGCAGATCGAAACGGTTCAGAAGGAGACTATTCATCCTCGCAAGTCGTACAAGATGAACTCGTGCGTATATTCTATGTTGCTGCTCTATCACTGAAATTGACACACGGCCAGATCTTGCGCGGACATTCTCCTCTTCTCGGCGTACAAGTGGAACATCTCTCGACCTTCGCTGGCTACAGAGGTGCGGACAGCTCCCCTCTTTATCCGCCATTAATAGCTGACTGTCGTACGTAGAGCAAGGATGTCATGGATGGAACGACGAGCAACAAGTTCTGGCTCGACATCCAGCTGCGTTGGGGCGACTTCGACTCGCACGACATTGAGCGCTACACCCGCGCCAAATTCCTCGACTACGTCTCCGACTCGATGTCGCTGTACCCGTCGCCCACTGGCGTGATGATCGGCATGGACCTCGCCTATAACCTGTGGGCGGCATTTGGCAACTGGTTCCCAGGCATGAAGCCTCTCGTGCAACAGGCTATGGCGAAGATTATGAAGGCCAATCCGGCGTGTCACGTTCTACGCGAGCGTATCCGCAAGGGTCTGCAGCTCTATTCGTCTGAGCCAACGGAGCCATACCTCAACAGCCAAAACTATTCGGAGCTCTTCTCTAACCAGATCATTTGGTTCGTCGACGACACGAACGTCTACCGTGTCACAATGTGCGTATCGATTATTTCTTGTGCTTTGTTGTTGTCCAAGTTCTAACACACCCGTAGTCACAAGACGTTTGAGGGCAACTTGACCACGAAGCCCATCAACGGCGCCATCTTCATTTTCAACCCGCGGTCTGGCCAGTTGTTCCTCAAGGTTCGCCTGCAGGTGCAGCCTACGTTAGTCCACTGCTGACCATCTATAACAGATCATCCACACCAGCGTTTGGGCGGGTCAGAAGCGTCTTGGTCAGCTCGCCAAATGGAAGACAGCCGAAGAAGTGGCCGCACTCGTCCGCTCACTGCCCGTCGAGGAGCAGCCGAAGCAGGTCATTGTCACACGCAAGGGCATGCTTGGTATGTCGTTTTCGCTGCCTTGTCTTTTCGCTGCCGTAACTAACATACCCGTCCAGACCCGCTCGAGGTGCACTTGCTCGATTTCCCCAACATTGTCATCAAGGGTAGCGAGCTGCAGCTTCCGTTCCAAGCCTGCCTCAAGATGGAGAAGTTCGGTGACCTCATTTTGCGCGCAACGCAGCCGCAAATGGTTCTGTTCAACCTTTACGGTCAGTTATCAATGCCTCCGCTCGCGAGTGCTCAGGCTGATGCTTTTGCAGATGACTGGCTCAAGTCGATTTCGAGCTACACGGCTTTCTCCCGTCTTATCCTGCTGCTTCGTGGCCTCCATGTCAATAACGAGAAGGCCAAGGTTATCCTGCGCCCTGACAAATCGACGATCACGGAGCCTCACTTCGTTTGGCCGACGTTGTCAGATGAAGAATGGGTCAAGGTCGAGTTGGCCCTCAAGGACCTTATCCTAGCGGTGCGTTGCATCGCTCTGCCCACGACGAGCTGTGCTGAATGTACTACAGGATTTCGGCAAGCGCAACAGCGTCAATGTCGCCTCCCTCACGGCAAGCGAAATTCGTGATATCATCCTCGGTCAGGAAATTGCAGCACCATCTGTCCAGCGCCAGCAGATGGCTGAGCTCGAGAAGAGTACCGAGGCGGCCGCACAGGTCACCTCCGTTCAGACGCTCACGACGAATGTGCACGGCGACCAGATTCAGGTGCACACGACGACGAACTACGAGCAGCAGGTTTTCAGCAGCAAGTCGGACTGGCGTGTGCGCGCGATCTCGTCGACGAACCTGGCCCTTCGCCTTCAGCACATTTACGTCTCCAACGACGACGTCAAGGACGACGTGACCTCGTTCACATACGTGCTACCGAAGAACGTGCTGCGGTCGTTTGTGATAAATGCAGACCTCCGAACACAGGTCGCTGGTATGCTGTATGGCGTATCGCCGCCGGACAACAAGCAGGTTAAGGAGATCAAGGTCCGTTCTTGTGATCTCAATCCCACGAACGTAATACTTATTATGTCATCCCAGGCAATCGCATGGCCTCCTCAGCGCGGCAACAACAACGGCGTTGAGCTCCCGACGCAGCTGCCCAAGGAGGACTTCCTGCTCAAAGACTTGGAACCGCTTGGTTGGATCAAGACGCAGCCAATGGAGATGTCGCACCTTCCGCCCGCAGACGTAACGGCCCAGGCCAAGCTTATGGCAGACCATCCAGAATGGGGTTCTAGCGCGATCTGTCTGACGGTAGCGTTCACACCGGGTTCAGTGTCTCTCTCGGCACACAACCTGACTGTCGCCGGTTTCGAGTGGGGCCGTAAGAACACGGACAACACCCTCAACCCGCCGGGCTTCAACCCGACAATGTCGGAGCGTGTGCAGTTGTTGCTGTCGGACCGCATCTTGGGAATGACGCTCGTGCCGGAGGGCAAGGTGTGGAACTACGGCGCAGGGTTGACACAGACATGGAGCTCAAATCTTGGCTACGCTATGACCCTTGATGCGCCGATTCCATTCTGGGCGGAGCAGCACCGACCTGCGGCGTTCATCCAGTTCGCGGCAATGGAGGGTGATGACAGCGCAGACGTTGAAAACAGCTTTGAATAGTTCTGATCACATATTCTGCGCCAGAAGCGAAAGACCTTTTGTGCGTCTGCTCCCGCATTTCATCTCATTGTATTCTATGTTCTGTACTCGACCATGCTATCGAAACGCTGGCATCTTGTGTTCCCGCGATGTCAATGATGTGCCCAGTTGAGGCGCATGGAATTTAGCAGCGGCGGCAGCGGATCGACGCTAGCGTGATCACCTTGCTGGTGGCTGTACTTTGGATTCTTTGCCTCCTCCCACGTCTCATCTCCCAGCCCGACCTCCGACCTCTGCGCGTCCAAAGATCCACGCGCGGTCTCGCGCACTCACATTCTTTAAACCACATTCATTCTGTTGGCTCTCCACGAGGAGCCATCTTCAAGATGCCGGTGCTCACGACTGGTATGCCTGCGACTCCGACCCGCAATTTTACACCGACCGCCACTGACATGCCAATTTTTTGCCACAGGCAACAAGGTTATTACGACCGAGCTCGTTGCTAGACAATGGTGGGATGATGCGAAAGACTGGTTTGATGACAAATTCGGCGGCAACTCCGGAGAAGGCTGGAGTGGTGGAAACGGCGGCGGAGGCAGCTCGAGCTCGGTACGGCAGACACCCCAGCAGGCTGCACCGACCAGTACCAAAAGTTCAAACCCTGCACCACCTGCACACACTTCCTCATCCACCCGGCAGACCAACAACAACAATGGAGGTGGGGGTGGTGGGGGTCAGCAGACCAGCTCGAGCTCGAACAACGGGGCAGCGAAGGGGAATAACGCTTCTAGCTCGAACATTGTGGCGCCATCGACATCGTCCACTGACAGCAAGCCGACAACGTGCGTCTCCTGAAATTGCTCACCCTGACGCCCTGACTCAGGCATGTCGGTTCTTAGATTATCACCGAGTTCCAGTCCCGGTATTGCGCTTCCAGCGGAAGCATCGCAGAATGCTGTGCCATCTGGTTCTCAACCGACAGTCATCGGCGACCAACAGTCTCGCAGCTCTGGTGTAAACCCTCTCGCCATTATCTTGCCCATCCTCCTTGTCATTGCTGCTGCTGCGGCGGCGTTCTTCATTTGTTACAGGAAACGCAGGAGGCGGCCAGACGGCGCGTCTGTGAGCATCAATTCGAACCCTCCCAGCACCGCGGACCTTCATGCCCCGACTTCCAATGTTCCGACAGTTGGCGACCTTTCCATTCGCAGTACTACCGCTATGTTGATTCCTCCTGGTATGGCTCAGACAGCAGGCAGTCGCCCCGTCAGCACATCTAGCTCGGCGTTTGGAGCCACCGATCCGTTTTCTAGTCGCACAGCCCCCGATGCTCCGCATAGTGGTGGGCAGTACAGCAGCAACGCGGGCCAGGGTGTGCAGTATGGCCACTCGACAATCAACATCGTCACTCACAGTCCATCCAATGTCAGCGTAAACGTCAACATCGTTGGTCCGCCAATGCCCGCCACTGCTAACGGGCAACATAGTCATGGTGGCTCAACTACTATGCCTGGGTCAGAAGCTCCAAATCCGTTCGGCGACCAGACTCGCCTCGGCGTTTTCCCCGGAAATCGGATGCGAGACCCCAACCTTTCGATGGATGATGAGCTCGCATCTCAGGACCCGCATTGCGGCTATGGCCCCGCGCTGGCCTCTTCTGTTGGTCATAGTTATCTATCTAGATCTCATGACGACAGTCGCAGCATGATGTCGTCGGATACAGCGCAGACACCAAGAAGCCTATTCTTCAAGCCTGAGGGTTCCAGCCTCGTGATGAACAAAGCTCTCCCACTGCCACCTCAGCATTCTGCCATCCCAACATTGCCCCCAACGCCCTCATCCGCCGTGCTGCTCTTAGCAGACGACTCCTCTCTCGTTCCTGATTGGCTGAATAGCGATGCGCCTTTGCCTCCGCCGAAGGGACCGCCACCACCAACGCCGCCATCTCCTGCCAGCACCTACGTCAGTTCGCGACTCGCCGGATCAGATAACCATGGTGGTAGCGAGCCGGACCACGTTGCGTTCGTTCGTATGGCTCAACGGGCACCGATCGAGACCCCACTTATGGTCAACGCGCCGTCTCTCTCACAGAGGATGAGCCATACGCCGACAATAAGCTCGCAGTTGAGGCGCAGTCCAAGCGTTCTGACAAGTGGCTCGGATGAAGACGATCATCGCCCTCGATGAATCTTGTCTATCCCGAGCTGATCACTTTCGTAGTCCCATCTACCCCCTCTCTTTCTGTCACTTGCCCTCGTTCTCTAACCACGTGGTGCACGCTACACTGTGTCTACATCATGTACCCGCCCCTCATCCATCTCACCTGGTCTCGATTTCATCACGAACGGACTATCTAACCATCCCGGTTTACGTGTTCCTATCTCACCACCACCACCACCTTGTCTGTTTGTTTGTCTGTCCACGCCATCAGCCGCAGGCATTTTGTTAAATAACCGAACAACTAGCTTGTCGGTTTCGCGTGTGCCACAGCTACACATGTCAGTTTCATTGTCACTTGCTTTCCATGCCACACTCTGTTACAATAAATCAGTAGTTTTGGTCGTGAAGCCAATACTTGATCCCAGTACCCCTGCAAGTAACGCATCGTTTTGGTGTTCTGTACTTGTGATGAGAACCAGTGTTTCTCTGGCGGTCATGAGTCGGCTCTCCTCACTTACAGGAGTGGGCCGGGAGCGCGCGAACGCTCCTCATCGTCGGATGACAATTCCGCTAGACCTATCGTTCACGCAGATTGCTCCAAGTACATAGGTGACAGACCGCCCACAATCAGTCGAATTCTTTCCTTCCCTCTCCGATACGACTCAATGAGACAGCATGTTGATTGGGAGGTCGAACCACCGATAGCAGTACCCGTGAGTGTTCATGACTGGCACGCTCCTCCTTCGTCCATCCGCCTCTAATATATAACTGACGCGCTTGATTACGGCTGCAGCGGCCAGTATTTTACGGCGACGGCGACAAACGAATGTTTACAACCACAGCAGTTGGCAGCTGTTGGAATCAGCTATTGCACTTGTCGATGACGTTCGACTCTACTGCGCGCTTGTCGGTGGAACTACCAGTCATTCTATCGCAGGCATTGAGGCTATCGAGTCTGGAGCTGCAGACTACAAGTGAGGAGCAGGTCGATACCGCCGAGGCAATGGCTGCACTTCGAAACTTGGCGGGAGTAACCTTGACCTCGGTAACCTCTCTCGACCTCAACACCAGCAGCTCTAGCGTAGCCCGCGCGATTATTGCTTGCTTTCCAAACCTGAGAAGACTGCGTATTCGTCTCAACAGGCGGGAAAAAAGCAGAGAGGCAGAACGCCACCAATCCGGCGGGTTCCCGAAGAACTTGTTGGAGGAGTTGGACCTAGTCTCGTGCGGTCTTCCGACACTGGAGCACGATATATTCAGCATCAACTTTGAGAGTCTTCGGCATCTCTCAATATCGACGGCGCAGTACTCGATCATCGAGCGATTGATCGACAGCAGGGACTCCCTGACCAGCGCATGCAGCCAGATTTACTCACTCGAAATCTCATTCTCGAATCGCCTCTCACTCTCCCACAGAGTTCCTCCTCCCTCCAGAGGCGACAAGTCTCAAGGTGGATTCCATGCTCAAGCCGACTGGCAACTCGAGGGCAGGATTATCAGCCTCACCGCCCTTGAACGCGCCTTCGACTGCATCCGTTCGCTACCCGCACTACGGATCCTCCGCATCGTCGCATTAGATGCACGCGTGTTTGTGAGACGTTTGCTAGATGTTCTCGTTGATGCGGACATCACACTCGAGGCATTGGCCCTGTGGGCTCCAAGGAGTGGAGTCGACGTCTTGAGACTGATGATCGCGAATGCGCTGTATGATGAACACTCGGCGCTGCGCGGACTGAAATTCTATGGATTGGCCCCGCGGAGGAGATTGACGGAGCCACCAATGGTCTTCAAGGAGCGGCGGGTCAGGTGCGTGGAGGACGCAAGGTGGACGGAGATTGTACGAGGTGAACACGGTGAACGAGCGTTTTGAAGTATTTCGGTGCGAAATGAATGCTTTTCTCAAGATAGAGCTATTTTATTTACAACTTCACAGCCGTTGGCTGGGGAAGGAGGGTTTGGAGCGGAAGCAAGTAACCACATGCCTACTTCCTCGCGTTGAATCACTCGATAACTAGCTTCGACGTGCTCAACGTGTGCACCCGGTCTTTGGATCTAGTTCAGTTTGATACTTTCAACTTGTCTGTTGCATGTTTGAATCCACTGCTTGCTGTTGTGTCTCATGCCTTGAGGCTCGCTGTACGAGCGCTCAAGCGCGCCTGCGTTGCATCCTCATACTTCATACCTGCCTGCGTCGCGTTTAATTATTAGCGGTGATCCTTAAACTGAGATAGACATGCACGTGCCATAGGTTTTGAGCTACATACGACTACTACGGTCTCGAGTATGGTGTATGCGTGCGGCACGTACGCGTTTCCAAAGGCCGATCCAGCCACCACGCCACGGGCTTGTGCTCAACCAACGCAAGCAATAATTTTCTTATCACCAATTTTTTTGTGGGCATATCAGCTGCACCCAACTCGTATCCTGGTTTCATGGCGG
>Ga0247815_10003334_pt1 | contig 11572 bp, 12 predicted proteins | sample UWRJL194509B1_FD_181014 | JGI IMG/M metagenome (GOLD analysis project Ga0247815, IMG submission 181014) | Plant litter microbial communities from Arlington Agricultural Research Station in Wisconsin, United States - UWRJ-L194-509B-1 | ecosystem: Environmental > Terrestrial > Plant litter >... | reverse complement strand
CGCCACTTGGACGGGTCGAGGCTACGGGGGACATGACGCTATGGAAGTATCGGTACCGAGTGTTCTGTTGTGCGGACGTTTCATGGATAGATCCGCTGACTGGCTACCAGAATCTGCGCGGAGATTAAGAAAGCAGCGGCGTATCGGTGGCGAAACGGCTCGCAAGATGTTGACTATCCGGCGATGTTTAAAAGACCACCACGCTGAAAACACGAGTTCGAAGCTGCATCCTCTAATTGCTTGTTTATCACCAAATAACGTTGAAGGGGTTGCACGAGGACATGCGCTGAGGTTCGCAGCCTGCCCCAAGCCAGCCCTCACGGAACCGAGCAGCTCTGATTGATTTCGCTACTCATCTAGACCCACTGTGACCAGCTAAAATCACTTACCGAGTTCAGGGATGCTGAATGGTCTCATTGTGATGAGGAAAAGAGAGTTTGGCTGTCCGGAGATTACCGTGACCCGACCTGGGCCACGTGCATCAATATTTGGTCGCTCGCATTGGCTTGCACCAGTATTTTTCCCATAACGGAAACTCCTGGGCGGCAAATCGAACTACCGGAATATGTCCGTTTGTGGCAAGGGTAATATATTATGCGACTCGCCTGCATGTTTCTTGGTGTTGAGCGCTGCCCTCCCTATTACACCCTGCAACGAAAACATATGCTGGCCCTGACGAGATCTTTAGGGCCAAAAGCCAGCTTTCTACCCTATCCGCCTATCATATATATCGTTGTTGAAGAAGTGTGTGGTATTTGGCGTGGCCAGATAGTCTCGGTTCTAACTTCAAGAAGCTGACCCGCAATCCATAGCCAGAAGCCTCACCAGGCACCGGCCTAATGTACCAGAATACCAGAACAATCGTCGCTCGCCCTTACCTTCTGAACTTTGGACATCAGCACCTCTTCAAAACACTTCTCTTCGGTTCAAAAAGCCTGCGTGAGCTGAACATCTGGACTCAGAGCGATCACCCCGAGGTTCCCGATTACAACTTTCCACTGCCCGCAGAAGCGCGCCATTTCAGCTTCTCTTCTCTTGCTAGAATCTACTGCTCTTTGACATCTGGCATTATCAGGGCTTTGGACGCGGCCCGTGTCCTCCATGCACCCCACCTGGACGATCTCACCATCTGCTACGCCAACTCTCAGTCCCGCGTGCCACCAGAATTCTTTCCGTCAGCCGCTCTTAAGCGCTACGCTCCTCATCACTTGGGTTATAACACCGGCAACGGCGTGTCGAACTTCTCTGGATGGTCACGACCTCTGAGCTCATCGATCGCATCGCTGCAATCGCTCGAGCTGTCCATCCAAAATCCAGACGACCTTGTTGAATGTGGTTTACCCGCCCTTCTGGAGCGCGGTGCTTTATTCTTCCAGTTGAAGACACTATCGCTCTCCATGGGGTCGGACCAGCACTTCGAGTCCTTCATGCCCTTGGCCATGCTTTGCCCGCGCGTACAGGACCTCGTCATCTCATTCGACGTGACCGGGCTGTCTTATCTAAACTCTTTTGGTCGCCTGATCAACATGCTACCCAATTCGGTTGCACTCAAGCGACTCACGATCGGCCTGCGGACGGGGACCCTGCAATTCATGAATCTTTTACATATGACGGTGCCTCCCGTACCATCGAACGAGTCCTTCGACAATCACCTGGCGATGCTCTTGCAATTGAGCAGCGCGCAGAGGCTACAGTCGTTCAGTATCTTCGTGGGCTCTGCAACCATTGTGGAATTTGGCTTTCCGCAGGTGGCCAAGATGTGTCGCTCGCGTCGCATCGTGTTTGACGTGGAGTGGTATTTAGAGCCAGGTACAAGAGTATAGACAGACGGCAACGATGTGCCAGACAGGCTTCCAAACTGTAAGGTCGTGAATTAGTTTCAGTCGGCCCAGTCCTGCATGTGATCGAGGTATATGGGCCAGGCCAAAGGCCAAACTACAGTGAATAAACTGCACTACGCAATGCCAGCAGCTGTTGCGACTCGTGATTGGACATGAACGCATTGCGCAGTTTGACAGGAAATGACAGTCAATGTTAGGGACATTAGCATCCGTGGCCACCAACAGTGCCACCTCATTCTCGACATCTGCGGCTCCGAAAGCCGCCATTGATTGATATTTAACATCTGAGCGTTGATGTCTCTGTTCAACTTCATATTCTGCACACCTCTCGATGCGGGTGATGTCGAAGCGTCGATCCTACTCACAGCTCCCGCTCGTTCACGTTCCCAATGGCTTGGAAGACGGGAAAGAGGTCGGTGTCATTTTTTCCGAGCGATATTGCCCACAACTGAGCGATTGAGTCACAGGTGAATTGGCCGAGCTCTGTGAGCTCGAGCTTGGTCCAGCAGTCGCTACGCCTCGCTATATTTCATGAATCCTGGGACGCTTATGGAGAGAATTTTGAACAGAAGGATCTGCTCACAGAACTTCCTCTGTGCATGAATGTGCGAGAACTTATCACTCTCCACGGTGAACCGGAGCCATTCCATCACGAGTGCCCGCTGCCCAACAAGCCGTGCAGCATCAGCATCCCGTCCCTGACAAAGGCACATTGTTCCTCGTCATTCGGCATCACCAGTCTCTTGGACGCGGCACGCTTGTTCCATGTCCTAGCCCATGCTCCCCTCTTGGACGACCTTCAAATCAACTGTACCAACTTCAGGACAGACAGACTGCCGGAAGTCTTTCCGAAGGTCGCTCTCAAGCGTTACGCATTTCACCACTGGGGTTATGGTGATGGCATGGAACATTCAGACTCTTCAGGGTGGTCGCAACCTCTTCGGTCATCCATTGCGTCGCTGCAGTCGCTCGAGTTGACCATCCGCAACGCGGATGATCTAATTGAATGCGACCTCGCGGACCTACTACAGCGTGGCGCTCTCTTCCACCGACTGGAGACATTGAAGATTTCTATAGCGTGGGACCAGACGTATTACGCGTTTGTTCCTCTGCTCGTACTGTGCCCGCGAGTGAAGGACCTCACAATTTCGGTCGACGCCTACCACTGGCAGCACCGGCGTCTGCCACCATTTGGCCTGCTGATTCATGAACTCCCGAACCCCACCGCCCTCAAGCACCTCACTATCGGCTTGCGGACGTGGAACGATTACTACCACGTTATGGAGCCCGAGCAGCGAGAGAAGGAGTACTTCGACAGCTACATATCGACCATGATCAGATATCTCAAAGGGTGGCGGTTGCGATTGTTTACTATCTTGGTCGATGAGGAAGTCATGGAAACCTTTTCATTTCCACGAGTTGCGGAGGAGTGTCACTCAGGTCGCATCATATTCGCAATGAAGGGCTCAAGTTTCCGCTTGAGAGGTTACGTATACTAAGGACTAGACAGACGCGAACAGGCCCGCTAACCTACAGGCAACAAACTGTGGGGAATATTGGGTCTGGCTATAATAGAGATACATTAAATGTGATGCGAGGCACATCGCACATGCAGTACTTCTTTACGGACAAATTACTGCCTGCAAGCTTGACGCTACGGATGACGAGATACCAAGCCCAGCAGCTGCCGTGCCCTCATCATTCGGGATCGTCGTCGGGTCGATGCTCGTGACCTTTGAGAAGATGCTGACAGCCGAGAGATAGCTGCCATATACGCTCGCATGGTAGTGGTCGCTGGCCCATAGGTCGATTTTGTCTTCGTCAATGCCGTCGTACGGGTTGCCGTCAGCCACGCCAGCATCGATAGCCTTGATGAATGAGTCGCCGACCGAGGCAACACCAGTGGCTTCGACTATACTAGACTGTGCATCGTATGAATCGTGCAAGTCAACCTGCATGACGCGGATGTCCTCGCTGTAGTAAGGCGTGCCACTGGGGTACACCTGATCCGGCCGTGACCACGTTTCGTAGAGATAGATTGAGGCGTTGGGGTTGTTACTCTTTACAAGCTGGACCACGCTCTCAAGACCCTCTGCGAAAAGAGTTGGGTCGCCGCCTCGTGCAGTGGGTACGGGGAGCGTCGAGTATTCTTGAAACACGACGACGTCCCAACCGGCTTGGTTGATGATGCTTGCACGGTTAGCAGCGTGGTACGCCAGAGTTTGACCCCCTACTGCCTCAATGGTCACAGAGTAATTGAGCCCGGCAGTTGTCGCGAGATGCTTGAAGATCCCGGGTACGCCGCCATATCCGCTGCCATTGGCGTCCGTGATATTGGCCGCGTAGTAGCTGACGGCAGGCTCCAATTTACCCTGAAAATATGACATCAGCAGTCGTAACCGAGTGAGAGCTGAATTTCTGACGTGGGTAAAGGAGTTGCCAACGAAAAGGATACTGGTCGCGTCCGTCAGAGCGATGAGCGCAAGCGTCGCTGGTAGCCAACAGGTTGAGAACATGGTGCCTGCGATACTACCTTTGCCCCTCCCCCTTCAAAGGGGCATGCTACTTTATATTGTGCATGCCACTGAGAAGTGATGGATATTTCGAAGACCAGAAGAGCACATGTACGACAGTCCATGTGGTGCTACTGAGTCAGATGAAAGCGCGCCATCGAGAACGCGAACCAACACCGAGACAGACACGTGCAGTGGCGTCGTTAAAACTGCGGCCCGCAAGTGATGAGTAAAGTATGTGTCACGTTTTGCGAAGCAGGATTAGAGAACCCGGCCGGTTCTGCGGAGCTTCACGGTCGCCTGCGTCCGCCGATCATTCGGTTTGCCGGACTGCTTCTGCGATCACGCCATGCCCGCTTCAGAGTATTAAGCCGAAGGATGAGATTTTGCGCTTCTAGTTTGATATCAAGGAATGCAGAGAGATAGTAATAGTCCAAAAGAAGCGTGCAAGCAGGGTATCGCGGGCTAACGGAGCTCGGGCATGCCTGAAGAAGCCTTGAATTGTTTGCATCAGCTGAGCTTCCTCGAACTAGCCAGTATGGTATTCATAATAGCTCCTGTACTAACAGTTTTTTTAGTGGTCTGCATCGCAATGAAGAGAATATGGGCGGAGACGGTCGGTAAAACCCAGATCACGTGCATCCAAATCTGACCGCTCACAGCTCGAAAAATGCTCATACGGCAGAAGTCCTGGAGGGCAGACTAAGTAGCCATAATAAAAAATTCTAGTGGTGACAACATCTCAACTGGTTCAATGTCTGTATGCGGTTCCGCACATCACCGAGCACTGAGCACTGCTCCTTCTCTCCCTTCATATTTTTTTTACAGCTGCTCACTCTCATGCGTCTGATGGAATCCAAACGCAACTTTTCATCACCGCCACCAATCATATACATTGTCGGTCTCGAGGTGCGTGGTATCCAGTCGCGTCGGTTCTCGTCATTGAGTTGATTGATGAGTTATGGGTCAGCAGCCTGGCCAAGCTCCTCGGAACCTTGGATCCAAAGGCTCAGATCTGCCTCTATTGGAACTCCTGAGTTGTATTTCAAAGGTCAACATGTTTTCAAAGCACTTTCCTCGGGTTCAAGCTTGCGCGAACTGGTCGCCTGGAAAGGCTACCCCGCACCGCCCCATCACGAGTACTCACAGCCCACAGGAGTGCGTGATATTGGCTTTCCATCTCTGAAGAGAGTTTATTGGTCTTCGTCGCATGATTTCACCATAGACACGGCACACCTCATTCATGGTCTTAGCGCACATACGCCCCACTTGGACGACCTTACAATCTGCTGCGCCAGATTCGAGTCATCCACGCCACCACTAGTCTCTCCTATAGCCTCTATAAAGCGCTATGCTTTCACAACTGGGATTCACAGGGCTCCATGGCCAAATCGACGTGCTCAGGATGGTCACAACCTCTGAGCTCGTCAATGGCGTCGCTGCGGTCGTTCGAACTGACCATTCGCGGTCCGAACGATCTAATTGAATGTGATTTTCCTTCCATGATCTCGCGTGGGGACTTCTTCCCCCAGCTGGAGACATTATCACTCTCTATGTCGCACGACCACCGGTTCGAGTCATTTATTCCTTTGCTCGTCCTTTGTCCACGGGTGCAAGACCTCACAATCTCGGTCGACGCATACCAACAGCCTTCCCTGCCATCATTTGGCCGCTTGGTCAATCTTCTACCTAACGGTGTCGCACTCAAGAGGCTCGCGATCGGCCTGCGGATGTGGAATGGGTACCTCCTTCTGATGACGCCAACCACGTCGGAGAACGAGTCCTACGACAAATGCCTCGCGATCATCGTACAAACCATCAGCGCGCAGCGACTACGCCCATTCAAGATCATCTTAAACGAAGGGCTTATTGAGCAGTTTGACTTCCCACAAGTTTCTGAGGCGTGTCACTCGCGTCGCATCGCGTTTGGAGTAGCAGAGGATCCGAGCCCAGGTATGAGTGCATGGAAGACACCACCGGTGTGAACAGGTTCAACTTGTAAGATCGGGAAGTACTGGCATCGATCTCGAATGATGAAATAGCGGTACGAGGAACGGTCGAGGACAATGTGCACATTTGGTTGAGGATAGCAGCACATCCTAAGCCCAAACCACTGCTTGTAAGCTTGACGCTACAGATGACGAGATACCAAGCCCTGCAGCTGCTGTACCCGCTCCGTTCGTGACCGTCTTTGGATCAATATCTGTGACCTTGGAGAAGATGGTGACGGCCGAGAGATAGCTTCCGTACGCGCTTGCATGGTAATGGTCACTCGCCCAGGGGTCGACTTTGCCGGTACCGATACCATCGTACGGGTTACCGTCGGCTACACCTGCGTTGATAGCCTTGACGAACGAGTCGCCAACATACGCAATGCCAGCGGCTTTGATGACTGCAGACTGCGCATTGTATGCGTCGCGCAGGTCAACCTGCATGACGCGGATGTCCTGACCGTAGTACGGAGCGCCGGTGGGATACACCTGATCCGGCCGTGGCCACGTTTCGTAGAGGTAGATGGTGGCGTTTGGGTTGTTGCTCTTCACGAGTTGGACCACGCTCGCGAGACCTTGTGCAAAAAGAGTTGGATTACCGCCTCGGGCGGCGGGTACAGGGAGCGTTGAATATTCTTGAAGTATGACGACGTCCCAGCCGGCCCGGCTAATGATGCTGGCGCGATTGGCAGCGTGATACGCGAGAGTCTGACCACTGACTGCTTCGATGGTGACAGAGTAGTTGCGCCCAGCGGTTGTTGCTAGGTGCTTGAAGATTCCGGGTACACCGCCGTATCCGCTGCCATTGGCGTCTGTGATGTTGGCCGCGTTGTAGCTGAGGGCAGGCTGCACGTTTCCCTAAACGTACAAATCAGCAATGATTCCTGAGCAGGGTTAGAATTGCTGACGTGGGTAAACGAGTTACCAACGAAGAGGATGTTGATCGCGTCCACGAGGGTGACGAGCGCAAGTGCAGCTGATAGCCAACGTGTTGGGAACATGGTGGAAACGATGCGCGCACGCAAGGGCTCCCTATGGCACTTTGCTTTATAGAGTAGATGTTAAAGTGGTCGCCGATCTTCGAAGCTTCGACGTGCGTGTGCGAAACTCATGTGACGCTAGTGGCGACGAGTGCCTCTTCTCAGTACCGGCACGTGCAGTGGGGTCGTTACGAATGTAGTCCACCAACATCAAGCACGTCATGCATTGAGTTCGACGAAGCCTGAATTGAGAAGCTGGCTGGCACTGTAGAGCTTCGAGGGGGCTTGCGCCGAAGCTGCGGAGCTGCTTCTTCGACCGCGACATGCCCGCAGTGCAAAATAACAACCCGAGACGTCGAGAGCCAGACTGGACGCTGAAGATCAAGGCCGAAGGGAGATAATGCGGAAAGTGCGCAAGCTCAAGAACAGGAGGCAGAGGAGCAAAGCGGAGTTGCATAAATGCTCCTCTTGCTCTCGCGTCAACTGAACCTATTAGCATCCCGCATCAATATCTTGGATCCAATTAAAGCAGCTCCTGAGTGACCGAGCTGTGCTCATTGTACTCGAGGCAACCCATGGCTACTTGTCGACTCACGATCTCGAGGCGCTGCGCGATCGCTCCGGTGGCAGTTCGGTCACCCTCCTGGATCCACAACGGATCCAACTCGCGAGCCCAATCCTACGTCGCAGTTTCCGATGTTTTTCATGCATTTAGACCAAATTTTGAGTGTAAAGGAAGTCTGTCATGCGTTTTGCAAGCGGTACGCGACTAGGCTTGCGACCAATTTCCGACTTCATTGGTGTCTCATACTTGAAGGGTGACGATATAACCCTTGTGTCATCACCCCATAGGTTTGCACTAGCTCCAACTGCCGGCCCACGTTGCGCTGTGAATCGCCGGGTGCGCCTTGGCGCGCTTCCTCGGGCGATGCAGACAACGGCTACCATGCGCCTGGGAGCTCTTTAAAAGCTGTCACGACAAGTTTAACATTGTAACATCTCATTTTTACACTTTGAATTTTTCTCCGATGCAACGATTCGTGACGCTCTCAGCGATTGCTCTAGCTCTTGCCTTCGTGGATGCCACAGCAGCTACCAAGATTCTCTTCGTAGGAAACTCGTTCACTTTTGGTACTTCGTTCTCTTCAATATGTGACTCAGAGTCTGACAGTCATTCCAGGTGAAGGCAGCATAGCAAAGACGTATAACAAGGATGCCATCCACGACGCGAATGGTAGCGGCTACGGCGGCGTTCCTGGCATTTTCAAGGCGCTCACCGACGCCGCTGGCCTCGACTACGATGTCACCATTGAGGCTGTAGGCGGTCAATCGCTCGAATTTCACTACAACGAGCGGTCTCAGCACGTCCGCGACGGCGCACCGTGGGACATCGTGGTTCTTCAAGAGTACAGCAACGCGCCGACGCCCTCGGACCGCGGTGGCGACCCTGATCTCTTTGCACGTGGTTCGGAGAAGATGTTTAATCTTATTCGAGAGGGTTCGCCTGATGCGAAGATATACTTTTACGAGGCGTGGGCGCGGCCGGACAAGGTCTACAAGGACGACGCGCCGTACCAAGACGAAGACATCAAGACCATGCAGACCGACTTGCATGACGCGTATGTCAAGATGGCGGGAGATCGCGGTGCGACCGATGTCGTGCTGGTTGGTGACGGATTCATGAAGGCTATCGACAACGGCGTCGGTGATATCAACCCGTACGACGGCATCGACGACGGGAAGGTCGATATGTGGGCCGACGATCACTATCACGGAAGCCGCTTCGGCGTGTACCTGTCGGCGTGCACGTTTTTTGCCACCATCACTGGCCAGGATCCCACGACCATTGGGAACGGTGACGGCTCGGCGGCTGCCGGTCTAGATATCTCCTCGGACATTGCATCGAAGCTTCAGGCTTCCGTCATTTGGACCCCTCCTAAGGAAGAGCCGGAGCCTACCCCTACCGAGACGGAGAGTCCACCGGTCGAAACCACTCCCGCGCCAGTCCCGACATCTTCCTGCAAGTCGAGTGCGCGGCGCCGCAGTGTCTCCAAACGGCGCCTCAGCCGCCGCCAGACGGCATAAACCCTTTCAGCTTTACCTGTTCCTGCTTTCGTTCTTGCCTTTTGTTTATTTTTCACCCTGAATGAGATCTTGCTTTTGCAACTACTAGCTACAATGCAACCAAAGTCAAAAGGTTCGATCTGCCTCGAGGAGTAGACGACGTGAATCGCAGGGTATATATCGTGGGATGTACAAAACAACGTGAAAGAGTCCAATTGTCCAATCTAATGCAGTGTCCATATCGTATCATAGCGCAATCGCAAGCCCAAGGGCAGCGAGAGCGAAGCTCACGCCTGCTGTCCGAAGAGCGGCGTCCGTGCCAGTCTGCGTGCCGTTGTTGCCGCCTCCAGTACCGTTCCCGTTTGTGGGCGGGTTCTGGACGGCACCAGGAGCGATCACATCGCCTTGATAGCTGTTGGGAGTGCCGTCGTTGAACACGCGGAGACTCGCGATTTCGAAGTACGCCTCTGTGTAGTTGGACGCCGGTCCGATGACCCAGTCGAGGTAGCAGGAGTTTTCGCGCGTTCCAGGGCATGTGTTGTTGAATGTCGGCCTGGCAAAGACGCCGCACAGAGTCACCTGGATGACGATGCTCTGTGGCTGGAAGAACTGGCCGATGTTGCAGGTGCTGCCACCGTACTTCGCGACTGGGTTGCCCAGTGTTGAGGTATCGATGGTCGTGCCGTTACCCTGAAGGTCAGCCGGAACCTCAGGGCGAGGGAAGAACCAAATGTTGATTGCGTCGCTCGCGAATTCTGTGACCCAGACGCCACCACCGTTCGAGTTGAAACCGGCACCGAAGGATGTTGTGCGCGGGTCACGGATGATGCATCCAGCATTGGCGCTGTCGCCGCAGTCGGTAAGAATAACCTGTCCAGTCATGTCCGCATTGGATTCTGTAATAGTACAGCCGGCGGCGGTGTGGAGCGCCTGCGGAGTTGTGTCAGCGAGACTAAGTATAGAACAGGGTAAATATACTTGCCATTTGGTTTTGTGTCTCGCGGTTGACTTGCTCAAGGACATCGATCTCGCCGCCGCTGGGCCATTGTCGTGAAGCTGTCCAGAATGCGGGCCAAACGCTGCACCCGAATGGAATGTGGACGGCGTCGAATACGAAAACGTTGCCTGGACCATACGTCTCGGTTGTGTTGATAGCCACAGAGTATCGCTTCTCGTTGTAGACGACCGTGCTGGTATCGTCCACCCGCAGAATCGCGTTCCCTTTGTCGTTGACGCTCGTAAGACCGGCGCTCATCGCGTACGAACGGTTCGCAAAGACTGATAACGGCTAGCCTCAGCACTGTGAAGTGGTCCAGCTAGTAGAAACACTCACAGACGTCACCGCTGTTCAGGAAATCTGACGTCGGTGTATTGTCTGCGGTATTGTAGGAGCCGAAGTACTGGAATGCATTGAAGAACGTCTGCGGTGAACACGAGTTAGCAGCGGGCAACACGAGGGGCATCACAACAGCCTGGACCACGACAAGCCAGCCGTTCTAAAGCAGCAGACGCTGCGGGTGAAGGATCGTTGACTTGCCTGACCGCCGTTGTACCTCAACAGGTTGTAAGCCTTTGCGTGCGCCAGGCCGATAGTTGCGGCCAGCGTCGCAAGTGTTGCAGCGCGCTTCATGTCAAGCACAGAAATAAAGAATTCGGACGAGTTGAGGAGGTCGCGCGTAGGTTGTGTCGTAAAGGGTCGTGGCCGCAAGGGTTATGTACCTGTGCCAAAGCGGGAGCGCAAGAAGGGCAGGCTCTCGGCATGTTCCATTTCTGAACACGGAACCAAAGGCCGTGTCTGGATTAGCCTGACTGCCCTGGGTCAATTCTGTCACGACCGTTCAGCCCATGGTGTACGTTCTGCCGGTGCACAAAGACTGGCAATCCGGATCGCGGCTTTCATTGCGTCACGTGCACTTCACGCTGCAAGTTATGTGGCAGGCTTGTGTCAGTGTGCAAGTGGTCTTCATCACATCGAATCGCCACTATGGATAGAATCGTTGAACGGAAGTAGGCAGTGTATGCTCACGATCTGTCCGAAGGCTGCTGACTGGACTCCCATGCAGGGTTTATGTGAGGGCAACACAACCTCTCGGATTGAGCAAAATGCAAAGCTTCTTGGCCTAAGAAGTGATCCGAGCTCACTTTGATGTATTTTTCAACGAAGATCGCATGTTGGGTTGATG
>Ga0247815_10003333_pt1 | contig 11572 bp, 6 predicted proteins | sample UWRJL194509B1_FD_181014 | JGI IMG/M metagenome (GOLD analysis project Ga0247815, IMG submission 181014) | Plant litter microbial communities from Arlington Agricultural Research Station in Wisconsin, United States - UWRJ-L194-509B-1 | ecosystem: Environmental > Terrestrial > Plant litter >... | reverse complement strand
GGGCGGCTAAGGCAAATCCTGTAGATGCATTAAAATACGAATAATATTCTATTGATATTCAATAAATTAAATGAAAGATGTTCAGATTAAATTTTAAAATCGCACTGCGGAACCTTTGGAAAAACAAGGTTTCTTCGCTGATCAATGTGCTGGGTTTATCAATTGGGATAACCGCGTGCCTCATGCTGCTGATCTATGTTTCCTATGAATGGAATTTTGACAAACAGGCAAAAAACGCTGCGAATGTTTATGAAGTAATGACCCACATCACCGATGATTCTGGTAATGATATCATGACTTTCGATGGGACCACCACAGCCTTTGCGCCCTTAGTAAAACAAGGTATTCCTGAAATACAGTATATCAGCAGGATGAACTATGGGGCAAATGAACTGATTGCAAATGCTGAGAACAGTTTTAAGAAAAGATCAAAATTTGCAGACCCAGATCTGCTGAAAATCTATGAATATGAATTTATCCATGGTAATCCAGCTACTGCACTGGCCTCACCCAATTCCGTTATCCTTACGGAAAGTATGGCCCGTATTTTATTTGGATCGGCAGATGTACTGGACAAATCTGTCCGTTATATGGATAAAACCGATCTTAAAGTTACCGGGGTGATCAAAGATCTTCCAGACAACAGCTCAAATAAGTTCGATTACTTAATGCCTTGGTCTTTGTATGCAAATATGTACGACTTTGTCCGCGATATCAACTGGAGCAATTATAGTTTTGTCACATTGGTTAGCCTCAGGCCCGATGCAGACCTGTCATCAGTCAATAAAAAAATGGATCTACTGGTCAAACATAATACGAAAAGTAAAACACAGCCACATTTCCTGTTTCCACTTAGTAAACTGCATTTGTATGGCAAATTTGTAAATGGAAAAAGCGTTGGCGGGGATATAGACCAGGTCTGGATGTTCATAGGTTTAGCCCTCGGCATATTATTAATTGCCTGCGTTAACTTTATGAACATGGCTACTGCAAAATCTGAAAAGCGTGCCAAAGAGGTGGGCATCAAAAAAACTATTGGCGCAACACGCGCATCGCTGATTTTTCAGTTCCTTACAGAATCAATGGTGCTAACCTTTTTAAGTGTGATCATCGCCATCATCCTGGTAGAAATCTGTCTTCCTACATTCAGTAACCTGCTTCAAATTAAGATGGATATTTCGCATTTTAGTTCCGGCAGCTGGCTGGCTGTTTTTGGTATCGTTTTATTTACCGGCCTCGTCGCAGGAAGTTACCCTGCATTTTACTTGTCATCTTTTAATCCCATACAAACCTTGAAACGGAAGGTGACCAGCAGGAGCTTCTTTTCATTGAGCCTCAGACAGGTACTCATCATCGGGCAGTTCTGTTTTGCCATCATGCTAATCGTTTCCACTTTAGTAATCTATAAGCAGATCCAGTATATTAAAAACAGGCCCGCAGGTGTGGATCTGAACGCCCTGATTGAAATACCACAGGATGGACAGCTGCGGGAACGGTTTGAAGTGTTCAAAAATGAACTTCTTAAATCAGGTGCGGTTACAGGCGTTTTTCAATCATCGATAGGCCTGCTGCACCATGGACAGAACTTTAACAGCCTGCAGTGGCCGGGAATGACACAGGCAGAAAGTAGCATTATGTTTAACAGGATTGGTACTACCTACGATTTCATCAACACGGCTGGCATGAAGCTTACCTCAGGAAGGGATTTTTCTGAAAAGTATGCATCTGATAGCGCTGCTGTTCTGGTAAGCACCTCTGCAGTAAAAACGATGGGCTTAAAAAACCCGATAGGGACAACATTAACCATGGGCGGCAGAAAATTTAATGTGGTTGGAGTTTTCGAAGATTATGTGTGGGATTCACCGTATAAATCTAATTATCCGATGCTCATCTACTACAGTAAAACGGACAATGGAAGTGTGACCATGCGCTTAAACCCGGCAAATAGTTTACAGCAAAATACAGAGACTATAGAGAAGATCATGAAACAGATTAACCCGGCTTATCCGGTAGAAATGACCTTTACGAGCACCCTGTATGCCGACTTGCTGAAGAAGGAACGGATACTTGGAATCTTGTCCAACCTGTTTGGCGGACTGGCAATTTTCGTTTCCTGTTTAGGACTGTTTGGACTGGTTGCTTACAGCGCAGAACAACGGACAAAAGAATTTGGTATTAGAAAGGTTTTGGGCGCCTCTGTCTATAGCTTGATGCAATTGTTATCATTTTCTTTCCTAAAAATGATCATGGTCGCTATCGTGATTACCATTCCTTTGGCTTATTATGTTATGGATAACTGGCTGAACAAGTTTGAATTCCATACCAGCATTTCCTGGTGGATACTACTGGTTGCCTCAGGCGGTACTATGCTAATTGCGTTTCTCACGGTTAGTTTTCAGGCCTACAAAACCGCAACGGCCAACCCTGTTGATGCATTGAAATATGAATAGAATCGAATCCCATACCGTTTGTAATCCCTAATCACATGTTCAGACTAAATTTGAAAATCGCCCTAAGGAACCTCTGGAAAAACAAAGGTTATACATTAATAAACGTTGGTGGTCTGGCCATAGGACTAGCAAGTTGTATGGTTTTACTATTATATGTAGCTTATGAATGGGGGTATGACAAGCAATCTAAAAACTATAAAAATACTTTTGTTGTGCTTACACATCAAAAATCGGCTTCTGGCATAAACAGCCATAATACCACACCCGGTGTGCTTGCCGACGAAATCAGAAATAAGGTGCCAGGGCTCACCAGGGTTTCACATTTCAGCTATCCTGAAAACCATTTGATCACCCACAAAAACAATAACTTCAGAAATGCTGCTATATATGCCGATACCGCATTTGCGCAGCTAATGGATTACAAATTTTTAAAAGGCAATCCTGCTAAAGCCCTTAAGGAAGTTCATTCAATCGTGCTTACCGAAACGATGGCAAAAAATCTATTTGGGAATGAAGATCCAATCAATCAAACAGTCAGGTTTGAGAACCTCAAACCGTTGAAAGTTGATGCTGTAATAGCTGACCTCCCAAAAAATAGTTCAATCCAGTTTGATTATCTGTTGCCCTGGAAGTTATTTGGAGAAGAAAACCCTGGCTTGTTTGACGGCGGCTGGGGAAGTAATTATTGCCAGACTATCGTTGAGTTACAAAACAATAAGTTTTTTGCTGCCGCCGATAAACTGCTGCATACTTTTTATATCAAAAACCAGAAAGATGATCTCACCCAATATAGTTTGCATCCGCTGGAAAAGTGGCATCTGTACAGCGACTTTGTCAATGGGAAATCTGTCGGTGGTAAGATAGATCAGGTCAGGATCTTCTTTTTGCTCGCCTTCTGCATTCTACTGATTGCCTGTGTGAACTTTATGAACCTTTCGACCGCAAGGTCAGAAAAAAGGGCAAAGGAAGTTGGCGTACGGAAAGCGATAGGCTCATCAAGAAAAGCATTGGTCGGACAGTTTATGATTGAATCGGTAATGCTTGCCATATTAGGTATGATCGTTGCTTTTGTATTCATAGAGCTTAGTTTGCCCTACTTCAATAGCTTGTTACGTATCGATCTGTCCATTAACTACTGGGACTGGAAGTTCTGGTCAACTCTTCTGTGCCTGACATTGGTTACGGGAATAATTGCGGGTAGTTATCCTGCGTTTTATCTTTCTTCTTTCCAGCCTGTACAAGTACTAAAAGGCTTTAAAATTGCCGGAAGCGCTTCTTTATCTGTCAGACAGGTATTGGTTGTATTCCAGTTTGTATTTGCTGTCTGCCTGATCATCTGTACTGCGGTGATCTATCAGCAACTAAATTTTATCAAAAACAAATCTATTGGATACAATAAAAATAACCTGGTGGAGATAGCTATCCAGGGGCCATTATTAAACAATGAGCAGAAACTGAATACACTGAAGGACCAGCTGCTTAAATCTGCCGCAGTTAGCGATGTGTCGTTTTTCGGTACCAGCCTTACACAGTATGGCAATAATACCTTTGGTGTAGATTGGCAAGGTAAAAACAAAGAAGAAAACGTATTATTCAACGTACGGAGTACCGGATATGAATTTGTAAAAACAATAAAGGGAGAACTTTCGGCGGGGAGGGAATTCTCTTCGGGACATATCGATACAGCAAATGTAATGGTCAATGAAACTGCCGTTAAGACCATGGGCTTGAAGAATCCTGTGGGTACATTAATCAGGTTATATGGACAGCCTGTAACCATTATTGGTGTGATGAAGGATTTCGTGATGGAATCCCCTTACGAACAGGCCCGTCCGATCATTCATTATTACAATATGACTTATGCAACTGTGATCCTGGCTAGAATAAGCAACGTAGGGAATCCAGGCGAATCCTTGCAGAAAATAAAAGCAATTGTGAGCGCAGCTAATCCAGGTTTTCCAGTCGACCTTAAGTTCGCAGATGACAATTTTGAGAAGAAATTTCAGAATGAAAAACTGGTTGGCAAAATTGCCAATTGGTTTGGTGGATTTGCTGTTTTCATATCATGTCTGGGCTTGCTCGGACTAGCCTTGTATATGGCAGAGCAGCGCAAAAAGGAAATCAGTATCCGCAAAGTTTTAGGCGCAAGTAACCTGAATATTATCACGCTACTGAATAAGGACTTTATTAAGTTGGTGGCTATTGCGAATGTAATTGCATTCCCGCTGGCATATATCATCGTTACCAGATGGTTATCTGCATATAGCTATAGGGTTGCTGTCTCAGTTTTGCCATTTGTTATTGCCCTTACCTTATCCCTTATCATTGCTATTCTAACCGTAAGTGTACAATCTGTTAAAGTGGCAAAGGCGAATCCTGCTGATGCGCTAAAGTATGAGTAAAAAATAGTCTTCATATTTTCGTTGGGCAAATATTGATAAAGTTGATGTCCGCCAGCGTACAGCTATTGTGCGTTAACGGACACAAGATCTGGGCGGCGTGTGTTAATATGTTGTTATTTAGTTATTTAGGTTATGGTATTTGCGTTGGCACAGCCTTGGTATATACAAAGTGTCAGCAAGAATTGACCTGTATATGTTTAGATTAAACTTGAAAATAGCCTTCAGAAACCTTTGGAAAAGCAAAGGCTATACCTTAATAAACTTAGGGGGGCTCTCGGTTGGAATGGCCGGCTGTATTCTTGTTTTTATATTTATCAGGTACCAATTGAGTTATGACCAGCAGTATAAAAATAAAGACCGCATATACAGAGTGGTTTCCAAAGCTGTTTATACTGAAGGAGTGGGTTTTGACAAGGGCGTTCCGATGCCACTTTCACCTGCATTGAAAAATGATTTCGGCATGCTGGAAGAGGTAGCTGCCTTGCAGGGCAGTTGGGGCATTTTGAAAGTGAAAGATCAAACAGGCAAGATTAAGGTTAAAACTGAAGAACGTACTTTTTACGTTGCTCCCGACTTTTTCAGGATGTTCAACTATAATTGGCTGCAAGGCAATCCTGAACAGGCACTGATTGCCCCTAATACTGTTGCCTTATCGAAAGAAACGGCAATCAGGTTTTTTGGCAACTGGCACAGGGCGGTGGGACAGCTGATCAATTACGAGAACAAAACAGATCTTAAAGTTACGGGAGTATTTGATGATATGCCCGAAAATACCACTAACCAGGTTAAAATTGCCATTTCTTACGCCAGTTTTAAAGACCGGCGATTGGATAAATGGGCTGCGATAAGTTCGGATTCTGAATGTTATATCATGCTCAAAAAAGGGGTAATGATCAACGATTTGGAAGGCCCTAAAAATGCGCTTATTAAAAAATATTATGTTAATACAGGTGGTGTTGGAAAACCAGACCATATTTTTCAACCACTTACAGATATACATCTCGACAAGAGCTTCGGTAATTTCTCAGGAAAATCTACCAGCAAAGGCGAGATGTTAGGATTGATAGTTATAGGGATGTTTCTATTAATTACCGCGTGCATCAATTTCATTAACCTGTCAACGGCCCAGGCTGTAGGCAGGTCGAAGGAAGTTGGTGTGCGTAAGGTTTTAGGTAGCGGTCGCAGGCAGCTGATTATTCAGTTTCTTACGGAAACTGTTACGCTTACATTACTCGCTGCATTGCTTGCTTGTGCATTTTCAGAATTAGCACTGCCTTCTTTAGCAGCCTTGTTTAAGGATAAACTTTCATTTGGTTTGCTGGAAAACCCGTCGATACTTTTATTCCTTACGGGGATGGTGGTATTTGTAGGTTTCCTTGCCGGTTTTTACCCCGCTATGGTCATGTCTGGTTTTAGCCCCGCATTGGCCATAAAAAATAAGGTAAGTATGGGCAATGCCGGCGGCGTAGTTATGAGAAAGGTATTGGTGGTGACACAGTTTGCCATTACGATAATCCTGATTACAGGAACATTGGTTGTATTGATGCAAATGAAGTATATGCGTGAGAAACCACTGGGTTTTAACACATCCGCAGTAGCAATTGTGAGTCTACCAAATGACAGCGCCAGCCTTACAAAGTATGATGTTTTGAAAGCCAGGATATTGCAAGAACCGGGCGTGTTATCGGCCAGTTTCTGCAGCACCGGTCCATCTTCTGACAATACCGTTTTAAATGCTTTTGGCTTTGGACGAAAAGAAAATGAAGATTTTCAGGTCAATACCAAGTCGGTTGATGAAGACTACTTCAGCACCTTCGGAATTAAACTTCTTGCCGGACGCGCTTTATTACACAGCGATACTATCAAAGAGTTCGTAGTGAACCAAACTTTGTTAAAGCGGCTAAATATAACAGATCCCGAAAAGGCGATTGGCACGAAGATTTTATTTGGTAATGAATTAAGCGGGCCCGTTGTTGGGGTGGTAAAAGATTTCAATGATAAAAGCCTCAGGGAAGTAATATCTCCTATCTTATTTACCACGCGTAAAAGGCAGGCGGCAAACCTCGCCATTAAAATGGATGTGAAACAAATATCCACTGTGATGACCCGCACTGAAGAAATATGGAACACTTACTATTCAGATTACATGTACCATTCTTCATTTGTAGACGAGGATATTAGCAGATATTATGAAAGTGAGCGTATCATGGGCACTTTGTTCAAAATTTTTGCTGCGGTGATCATATTAATCGCTTTTATAGGCCTCTTCGGATTAATCTCTTTTGTTGCTAGCCAACGCACCAAAGAGATGGCTATTAGAAAGGTGCTTGGTGCCTCCACGCTGGAGCTTATTAAGATGCTAAATACCTCATTTATTATTTTGGTATTAATGGCAAACCTGGTCGCCTGGCCAATCGCATATATTTTGATCAGTAAATGGCTAAGCGGATATACCTACAGGATAGACTTAAGTATCTGGCCATTTGTTATTGCGATGTCCGTTTCCCTGGTCATCACGCTGGTAACGGTTAGCTTAAGGTCTTTCAGGGTTGCCAATGCAAATCCTGTTGATGCCTTGAAATATGAATAATAATTAAATTTAGTTGATATGTTTAAGCTGAACCTTAAAATTGCATTCAGAAGCCTTTGGCGAAACAAAGGATACACATTTATCAATATCACAGGTCTTTCTATCGGCCTGGCAAGTTGCATATTGATATTCATTTTTATCAGTTATCAGCTCAGCTATGATCAGCAGTTTGATAATAAAGACAGAATTTACCGTGTAGTCTCTCACTGGAACTATGCGAACGGGGAGGAGTTTCAAAAAGGGGTTCCACAGCCCTTAGTGCCAGCGATCAGAAATGATTTTGGTATGCTGGAACAGGTGGCAGCACTACAGAGCGGTGGTGGCGTAATGAAGATAAAGGATGCATCGGGTAAAACAAGATTGAAGACTTCTGAAAGGGCATTTTTTGTTGAGCCTCAGTTCTTTAAAATATTTAACTATAAATGGCTGCAAGGCGATCCGCAAAGGGACCTGGTTGCCCCAAACACCGTAGCCCTTTCACAGGAAATGGCCGAAAAGTTTTTTGGCGACTGGCATAAGGCCGTTGGTCAAACTATTAATTACCGCAATAAAACTGATTTAAAAGTAACTGGCGTTTTTGCGGATATGCCCGAAAACACCAGTAATCCTATCAAAATAGCAATCGCCTATTCAGGTTTTGAAAGCAGGAATTCTAAGAGTTGGGGTGCTGTTTCCAGTGGGTCTGAATGCTATATCCTGCTAAAAAATGGTACAGATGTCAAAGATTTGAATGGTCCCAAAAATGCTTTTCTTAAAAAATACTATGCTGATTTACCGGCCGGCGAGACGGATCATTTATTCCAGCCACTAGCCGAAATTCATAAAGATGCCCGCTATGGCAACTTTTCCAGAAAAACAACTGGTATGACGGAAATCATGGGGCTCATTGTAATCGGTACCTTTCTGCTGACTACCGCATGCATCAATTTTGTAAACCTGGCTACCGCACAGGCGGTAAGCCGTTCGAAGGAAGTTGGGATCAGAAAAGTGATGGGAAGCCAGGGCAAACAATTGATGCTCCAGTTCCTGACTGAAACGGTTACACTTACTGCAATCGCAATGTTGTTTGCATGCGTCATTGCAGAAGCGGCCTTACCATCTTTAGCAGCGTTGTTTAAAGAAAAACTGACCTTTAGTATTTCGCAGCAACCGGTAATTCTACTTTTTATAGTGTCTATGGTTCTGTTTGTAGGCTTTATGGCAGGCCTTTATCCAGCTCTTGTCATGTCAAGGTTTAGCCCTGTCCTCGCAATTAAGAATAAAGTAAGCCTTGGTCATATGGGGGGCGGGGCGTTGCGTAAAGTATTAGTTGTTGTACAGTTCGCCATAACCGTCATATTGATTACAGGTACACTGGTAATTATGAAACAAATGAAATATATGCGGGAAAAACCCCTCGGCTTCAACGCTTCTGCAGTAGCCTTGCCTAATCTTCCCGGCGATAGCATCAGTGTTTCAAAATACGACATATTAAAAACCAGGATTCTCAACATACCGGGCGTGATCTCTGCAAGTTTATGCAGTGCCGCACCTTCGTCAGAAAATAATAACTTCACTAACTTTGCCTACCAGAAAACTACAGATGAAGATTATCAGGTGAATACTAAAGTAGCCGATGAGAATTATATTAAAACATTTGGCCTGCAGTTATTAGCAGGGCGGACGTTGTCAAAAAGTGATACAACCAACGAGTTTTTAATTAATGAAACACTGTTAAAAAAGCTGAATATATTACACGCTGAAGATGCATTGGGGAAGATGGTCACTCTTGGTGGAAGTGTGAAACGGCCAATTGTTGGTGTCGTAAAAGATTTCAACAATATGAGCCTCAGGGAACCTATTTCTCCTATCCTTTTTTTCTCTCATAAAGCATATACCTATTCTATCGCTGTCAAAATGGATTCCAAAAGAATTCCTGAGGTGATGAACAATGTAGAAGCCGTATGGAATTCCTATTTTCCTGATCATGTATTTGAATCCACATTCGTGGAAGATGATATGAATGAATATTATGAAAGTGAAAAGGTTATGGGAACTCTTTTTAAGGTCTTTGCATCTGTAATTATCTTTATAGCATTTATAGGTTTGTTCGGTCTGATCTCGTTCGTCGCAACTCAGCGAACAAAAGAAATGGCAATCAGAAAGGTATTGGGAGCTTCTACTTTTGAGCTGGTAAAAATGTTAAACACATCATTCATCATAATGGTATTTTTTGCCAATGTGGTTGCCTGGCCGATAGCCTACATATTTATCTCCAAATGGTTATCAGGTTATACTTACCGCATCGACTTAAGCATATGGCCGTTTGTAATTGCCATGACAATTTCTATGCTGGTTACCTTCCTGACGGTAAGTCTGAGATCATATAAAGCTGCGAAAACAAATCCTGTTGATGCTTTAAAATACGAGTAACAGATTTAAATACAATATATTTAACTTATTAATAAAATTCACTACAGATGATCAAACTAGAAAATATAGAGAAATATTATGCCAATAAAGGTCTCAAAAGCTACATACTCAGACATGTGAGTACTACCATTCAGCAGGGTGAATTTGTTTCAATAATGGGCCCTTCTGGAGCAGGCAAATCTACTTTACTAAACATTCTGGGGATGCTGGAAGAGCCCACCTATGGCACATACGAATTTATGGGCGAAGATATTACTTCGTTGAATGAAAGAAAGAGGATAGAGCTTTACCGCAACCATATAGGTTTTGTTTTTCAGGCTTATCATTTGATTGATGAGATGACCGTAGCGGAAAATATTGAAGCACCTTTGTTGTATAAAAAGATAGGCGGCGCAGAGCGCAGGAGCAGGGTTGCCGATATGCTGGACCGTTTTAATATTGTTGGGAAAAAAGACCTGTTTCCTAACCAGCTGTCGGGCGGACAGCAACAATTGGTAGGTATAGCGCGTGCTTTGGCCGCACAGCCTTCCATTATCTTGGCTGATGAGCCTACAGGGAACCTGCAATCGGCGCAGGCCCTTCAGATCATGGATTTATTTAAAAAATTAAATGAGGAAGAGAATATCACTATCATCCAGGTTACGCACTCGGAGGTGAATGCTGGCTATGGCTCCCGGATTTTGCACCTGCTTGATGGGGTAATCAAGGAAGACCTGAATGTAGTGAGCATATAAAATTTAGCGGGGGTTGACTATCTTTGCGATATGCAAAAAACGCTAACCGATCAGTTGGGCAGGGCTGTTACTTTTAATTACCCGCCACAACGGATCATTTCCATAGTTCCCTCTCAGACTGAATTGCTTTTTGAGCTGGGTTTAAGCACCGAAATAGTCGGGATCACCAAATTTTGTGTGCACCCAGGGAAAGCGTTTAAGCTAAAAACTAAGGTAGGGGGGACTAAAAAACTGAACGTTGAACTGATCAGGAGTTTAAATCCTGATTTAATTATCGGGAACAAAGAGGAAAATACAAAAGAAGATATTGAGCTGTTAATGAAAGAGTTCCCGGTGTGGATGAGTGACATTCATAACCTGGGAGATGCCATGCAGGCGATTAGCAGTATCGGGGACTTAGTAGACAGACAGCCTGAAGCGGCCTATCTGAACCATCTGATTAATGCTGGGTTTACTGACCTTCAGACTCTTGCGCTACAACTTGGAATTGACAAAAAGGTGGCTTATTTAATATGGAAAGACCCGTACATGCTTGCCGGAAGAGATACTTTTATTAGTGATATATTAATGAAAATCGGGCTTACAAATGTGAGCAAAGAAATCCGTTACCCCAGTGTGGGGATGGAACAGTTGGTTAACTTAAAGCCGGAACTCATATTTCTTTCGTCAGAGCCTTATCCGTTCAGGGAAAAACACATTGAAATAATCAGATCTGCAATTCCGTCCGCAAAAATTTTGCTGGTAGATGGGGAAATGTTCTCCTGGTACGGCAGCCGGTTGGTAAAAGCGGTGCAGTATATGTTTCAGTTGCAACCGCAACTAAATTAATATCCCTAAAAATGAAGTGTTTAGGTCAGTTAAGGTAAAATAAATACGAAAGGTTTTTGAGAATTGATAACTATCTCTATCTTTGCAGTCCTAAACAACTCCTAGATGCGGATGTGGCGTAATTGGTAGCCGCACCAGACTTAGGATCTGGCGCTT
>Ga0247815_10003332_pt1 | contig 11573 bp, 14 predicted proteins | sample UWRJL194509B1_FD_181014 | JGI IMG/M metagenome (GOLD analysis project Ga0247815, IMG submission 181014) | Plant litter microbial communities from Arlington Agricultural Research Station in Wisconsin, United States - UWRJ-L194-509B-1 | ecosystem: Environmental > Terrestrial > Plant litter >... | reverse complement strand
GATAGGCTTGGACGGCCAATCTCTGCAGACGATGAGATCATCGCAAAGGATCTTGTTCGAGCTGTCGACATGATGCCGCTTGCGGTTACACTCCTTGGCCAACTAGCGCAGCGCGGAAAATCGGTGTCCGAGCTCCGCGAAGCCTGGAACGATGAACATTGTGACCTGCTACGGGCGTATGCATCAGGCCGCAGTAACAACGTCGACGTGTCGATCGAGCTGTCGCTCAAGATTGTGCGGGAGGCCGATCAATCGCAGGAGTCGCTGCGGCTTCTTTCTGTTTGCGCAATTCTGCCCGACGGTCTCCGTCCGGATGTGTTCAAAAAGCTGAAACCGCTGTTCAAAAACATCAGGCAGGCGCGAGACACACTGTGCGATTACGCTCTGGCCAGTATGAGTACAGACGGGGTGCTGAAGCTGCTCAGTCCCATTCGACATCTCGTTGTCGAGCGCTATCCCGCGCAAGCTGATCATCATCAAGCACTATGCTCCTTCTACTTTGATATCGCTGCTGGACTCCCCACTATGGATGAGACCTACAAGGAGCGGGCCGCGGCCGCAGCTCCGGAGTTGGGCAACTTGTCGTCTTTGCTGCTCTCACTGGTTGCTGAACCATCAGAAAAAGTTGTCACCGCTGTCATCAATTTCACCCGCTTCAAATACTGGAAACAGCCAACAATTGTGCTCGCCTCGTCGTTACTTCCCCATCTTGAGCAGCACCCGCTATGGAAGGCACAATGCTTGAAAGCCATTGCCCAATCGCAATATGAGCTCAACAAGTATAGAACTGCTATTATATCACATACCTCCGCAGCAAAGCTGTTTCTCGAGGCTGGTGACCGCTTCTCAGCAGCCAGATGCAAGCAGTCTGCAGGCGAGATACACTCATTGCTCCACGAGTACAGCGATGCAGAAGTACTACTCGAAGAGGCATGTGCGATCCACGTCGAACATGGTCAATACGTCCAGGAGGCGAAATGCAGAATTGAGCTCAGCTGGATGATGCAGAAGAAGGGTGAGTATGCCCCTGCAATTGAACATTTGAAGGCCGCACAGCAGACCTTCCGTTCCTCAAAGGACCTATATTCCGCTGCCCAATGCCTTGAAAGCCTCGGAAACCTTTATCTCGAGCAGGGTGACTTTGACGCTGCCGCGGCCGAGCTGGAGGCATCTCGCTCGACGTTCCTTGCACTCGGGGAACAGTTTCACCTAGCTCAAAGCACTTGCTTTCTCGGCAATGTCCGGCGCAGGCAACGCGACTTCACACGTGCAGAGGAGCTTCTGCGTGAGGCGGAGGATATCAGCACGGCCATTGACGACCAACAAGCACAGGCAAACTGTGCGCGGGCGTTCGGAAGACTGCGACGTGACCAAGGGCGTCGAGAGGATGCGGCGGCATATTACGAGTCCGCACAGCATGAGTTTGAGGTGCTGGGTCTGGCGAAAGATGCCGCAGACTGCAAGAAAGCAGCAGAGCGTATGCGGTCGAAGAAGGACTGATCTTCAGTTTCTGCATCAACACTTTGACGGGACTGCTCTATCATGGATGCATGTAATTGCCAAGACAAATCATGTTACTCCACTTCGTTTGCATAATTCGCTTCGACTACCTTGCTCCTCAATGTCAGTGTTTCAGCCATCAGGTTGCGGGCTTATGTTTGTACAGACACTAGCCATAGACAACGACTTGCACTCTTCAGAGCATCAACATCTCGAAGCAGTACATGCAATAGTGACCAAACCGTGAGGGAGTAGGGTGACCTTGACACATTAGGTTGGTGCCGCCCTCACCGAACAACCACAACAAATACCCATCAAGTATGTAAGTTATCACATAAAACTGTATATGGTGTCTGGTATGCATCTATTGGGGGCATATCTACTTGTCTTGAAGCAATGAGGAACCCACAGTGACACAAAAAGCGCAGAGGCCAATATAGCTAGATCTAGGCCAATATATTCATTTGGCTTAAACGCCTAGATGCGCAAGAAGTCAGGCCTTGTAGGTTTGCGATTTGGCCCGGTCGAGTCCGATTTAGCTTCGCGCGGCAGCTGACCGGGCTCGATTTACCTCTGTAAAGACAGGCAGATCCAATACATCTCAATCAGCTGACTGTGTGAGCCCTATTAGCGTAGATAAAGAGATACTATGCCGATCGACGTGGTTTGAGGTTGGTCATGCCTTGGTCACCCGAGCAGCGTTGACCGTGTTCCCGCTGCTACCACCACCCTCTCCTTTCTACCGAAACAAAATAAGATGAAAACGTAGTATATTGTTTTTTATCTAGCATATGTACAGGGGGCCTTGCGTGGCGAGACAGCGAACCCTGCGGCACTCGGTTTGTGCACAACAGCCCGTACTCTGTAAACACACAACACGAAGCCAAGTTTCTGCAATTGGTGTTAGAATCTGCGACACAAACACGCTAATGCAGCCAACTTACCGGTCGTATTGCGCACACATACAGCAACTAGAATAGAAGATAGCAGCTGATATGAGTATCGATCAGCTGGGGCTCGTGTCACGTACCAATCTCTATGTCCGTTGAACAAGTCCGCAGAGGCGTGACCGAGGCAAGTACCCAGTCATACTAAAGACCCTGAAAGACTTACCGCAGGCTATTAGCACAGACATCGGGCTGGCGGGGTCATGTAACTCGTCTTGTGCACACCTGCAGCGGGCATAGACAACGAGGCAACGTTGGAGACACTGGTGTCGATGCGAGGAACCGAGATGCCGCCGCCTGAATGGACTGCAGAGAGTTTGCGTCGGACCTTGGACTGTGTGTGCGAGCTCTGCAGGCTCGAAGGTGAGCTTATACCCAAGATAAAAGCACATCACGCACCACCCTTGAGCGAGAACATGCCCTGGCCGATAACACACCATGACTTGTTCGAGTAAGTGTCGTCGCAGACCACCATGGAGGCGACCATGAAAGCAGGGATGAACAGGCGACGACCACTTGAGCTGCAAGCAGCAAGGAATCGCGTCTTCCACCGTGCGAGCAGGAAGAGGGTAATCAAGACTACACAAGAGTGTGGCTAAGTACAAGAAAGCGCGTAGGCGATAGTTTGCGAGTGGCGGCGGGGAGGTGGTGGTGGCAGCTGAGCGGGGTTGGCAGCAGATGACGACGACCGGGCGGGATCTCAAGGCAGGAAAAGGTAAAAAGCGACGTGATACGGCGCGCAGAGCTTACACATCGTCTTTGGGACCTGTAATTGCTGCTAGGAGGAGTTGGACGGCACCCATATTGACTGCGCACACAATGCTGGCAATTTTCGAGCATACAGCATGCGCGCGAGTAGGACAAAAAGAATAAGCAATAGCGCTCTTCGAAAATACGTCTAAAATGCTTACATTGATTAGACCCGGTGGCGTGTGCTTGTGCTATGCAAAGCATGGGCTGGCTCGCGATGGAAGGCAAAATTGACGAAGGAAGAGGCAAAGAGTGATTTCAACTCCGCCGAACCGCGAACGTGCCAAATGAAAACCAAGACACTGTCCGTAGCGAATCAAACAAAACCAGGCCATGAGCCCGTTCATTGTGACACTTCATCCTAGCTACAAGTGTGCTAAAGGTCATCTACATTCTCGGCAGGTGCGTCCTCCTCCAACTCGTCCAGCATCGAGTCCTGTGACCTGAGCATGCCTGTCTTGCGCACGCCAAACTTCAGAGTCGTCGGCTTTCCAGGGAATAGAGTGTCGTTCCAGTGTTGAAATAGGTCAACATAGCTCTGACGGCTCTTGGCAAGGCCCGTCATGAGGAGCTCATGATAACGCTGGAATGTGCCACGATAGTTGATGCCTGTGTTGTTCCCAATCTCGCGGAACTCTGTGTCGGCAGAAAGTAGGAATATATACTGACGAGCGTCAGCTGAGGAAGAGAAAGATGGGGCAGACAGAGAGAAGCAGAGAAAGATACTCACGAGAACAGCGCAGACTGCAATTGCACATGGTGAGACCTCGGTGATGCCATGTAGCTTCTCCACACAATTTGGCGGGATGCACAGATGGCCTCGCAGAAACTGTGTGAGTGCGGAGGTGCCGCGATAAAGGGCAATATAGACCTGCAGCAGAGAGCGCGAGATCAGCATGTGGGGTGTGGGAAAGGTCGAGACACTCACGCGGATGAGTTGTGGGTTGCGAAAGCACGTCTTGATGTCGAGGCCAAAGGAAGGGGCTGCTGCCAGCTTGGAATCATAGTAGGTGTCCTCTGCAAAGGTGTGCAGGCAGGGGGCGTCGTGGTCCCAGTACGCAACAACGCTGCGCTGAGTGCCGCCTGCCTTGAAACCAATGTGCGCGCGGAACTCGGCACAGTCCAGCTCCTCCGAGACAATGTAGCCAGCCCAGATGGGCCCCACAATGACAGCTGCGGCCTCAACCATACGTGAGCGGAGACGATATCGCTCCTGCTGAAGACCATCAATGATCTGTGCGAATGTGGGATGTGTGAGCTGGGACACATGATGAGGTTTAAACAACTCACTGCAACGGAGACGGCGTGCCACGTAATGTCGCTGCGGAGCTCTGGCGCCAACTCGGCACGACTATCGTCACGCTCTGCTTCAGAGCGCATGAAGTCACTGTCAAAGCGGTTGAGTGGGATGACAGGACCAGGGAAGGGAATGGCAGGCTGCTTCGTTGGGTCGAGTGTGTCGTCCCGCAGGAACAGCAGTCGCTTCAGAGAGAGCCGTTTGCCGCCATTGATAGCCTCAAACTCGCCATCGGGGGCCAAAGTTTCCGCAGGGGCAACGTGGCGACTGCGGCGAGTACGTTTGCGGGGTGGCTCCTCATTGTCAAGAGGGTCGATCGACAGCAGCCGGTTGGAACGACTTGAGCTACCCGTGCCTGCAGATGCCGTGGCAGTCAGAACAACACCACTGCCAGAAGCAGTGGTGAGTGGCACAGTGCCAGCTGCTGTAACATTGTGAGCGTCACTACCAGCACCAGCGGCAATGGTTTGAACAACACCAGACCCGCTTGTAGCACTGGAGGCTACCTGCGGGCTTGTGGTGGTGCCATTGGTGACGTCGGCAAGCTGGCGCTGTTGCTGGACTTGTGTGGTGCTGAGCTGGTCCAGCTCGAGCTGTTTGGCGCGTAACACTGCATCAAGTCGCGCCAATTCGGCGCGAAGCAAATCGCCAGAATTGTCGTCAGTGATGGTGGCAGTGGTAGCCATGAGGATGCAAGATGAGTGAGTGAGTGTGCATGACGCCAGGAGGGGTGGCGGGTTTTTTATACAGAGGCAGGAGGACAAGCCACGCGCCACACGGCACGCACCGCGCGCCCGCTCTGCCGCATGTTCCGGCTCTGAACAGCATCTTGTCCTCCCGCCCAGCACTCAAGACGTGTATCTATGTTTCGCCGTTGCACTTTACATGTCATCTTCGATCATCTGCTCAGTCTGCAAGAAGGGCTTTGCCGCTCGTGGGTTCTCACAACACCGAGCTGCATGCATGTCCAATGCGCGAGATGCGGCACAAGGGCCGGTGTGGTCCCATGTAGAGCCTCGAGCACGCAAACGGCAGCGCCAGCTAAGCCCTGTAAGCCGTCCCTGTCTTTAGGCACAATTCTCTGACACTGTCCAGGATGTACCTTTCGACGCCGAGATGGATCCCGGAACCGGGTCAACACCGGCTGCTGACTCGCAAGAATCTCCCGCTGGTGCATCCGTGAACTCACAGCTTTACGAAAACTCATTAATTTTTCATAATGGGCCATTAGTATTGCAGCAAGCTCCGTTCATTCGAATTCGGCACCATCCCCACAGCAGACAACCCGACACAATTCATGTGCCAGGGGCATCGCCTCAGCCTCACCATCCGGCTGGACCTAGCCCACAGCCATCGGAACGCCCACCCTGGGCACCGTTCAAGTCTATGGGAGACCTCAGTTTCACTGAGAAAGCTCTGAATTTGGGCTGGTCTCGGGAGACAATCAATGGCATTCTCGAGGACATGCGCACCGATTGGGCTGACAACGTCAAACTTTCATACCAAAATGCTGCGGATGTCGAGCGATCTCTGGCAGCTGCTCGGACCTGCTTCACCAAGGTGTGCTTCCAGACCACTTTCAAGGTACCTAACTGAAAGGACAATTAGTTCCAGGTCGGGGAAGTGGATGTGCAGAAGGGGTCGGTGACCGAGACAATTCGGTTCCGTTATCGCGAGCCATGGGAGTGGATACAGTCTCTCGTCAAAGATAAATCCCTGAGCAATGTGAACAACCTCTTCTCGTCCAAAAAGTACTACTGCAATGAAGGCGAGGAGATCTGGCTGGTGGATGAACCTTGGACGGCTGATGATTGGGCTGCCATCGACGCAAGTTCACCGCTACTTTACACATCTAAATGCTGAACAGACTGCAGGATGCACTTCCCGAAATGTCCTCATCCGGTCACCGCCACTGCTATCTGCCTCTGGACTTGTGGCTGGACAAAACAGATGTCTCCACAACTATCAAGATGCACCCAATTGTTTTACGTGCGCTCTGGCTTCCAAGCCTTGTGCGAAATGCTTCCGGCAATGCTGGAGGTGTTCTCATTGGCTATATGCCCATTGTCAGTCATTAAAACAATCATTTCTGATTTGAATTAATCCACATTGTCGCAGCCGGAGAATGACAGTAACCTCTCAAAGGATGATTTTGCCGTCTACAAACGAACTGTCTATCAGAAGGTTCTTGGCAAGATTTTTGAAAGAGTCCAGGAGCTGGCCAAACTTGGCTTTGCCATGCAATTTGGTGACGGGAATGTCTACATCGTCCATCCTGGTCTCTTCATTATATCGATGGACGCCGAGGAGGTTGCCATCTTCATGGCATGCAAGTCTCACAATGCAGATGTTCCATGTCCACGGTGCCTTGTGCGACATGCACAGTTGCATCTTATCTCTCAGCCCTGCACGCGACGCACTACTGCTTCCATGCAAGCGGCACTTGCTGCTGCTCGTGCACCAACCTGCAGTGCCAAGCAGCATAACGAAATCCTTCAAAATAATGGTCTCCATAATGTTGATGTAAGTCTTTTCATTATTCTAAAAGCTCTATGACGAATTGATTTGGAAGCATTTTATGTGGAGGATGCCTTACTCGGACCCATACCGTGCACTTCGCTATGATGCTCTGCACTCAGACGACCTTGGGAAATGGGCACACCATCTCTGGGATGTGGTGAAAACTGCCATCAAAGACAATGGAATGAATCAGTGTGCAGATAACTTGTAAGATTAGATCATCTTACTGCTTCTCATGGCTATTATCTCTCACCACAATTTGTAGAATTGCGAGCTTTCCACGTTGGCGTGGCCTGAAACACTTTAGCAAGATGACAATGGTCAACTTTGGGGATGGTGAAAAGTATTTGTGCTTGTTGAAGGTATGTTGAGTCTCTCTTGATTGTTCTGTCAACTCATGAAAAATTCAGTCAATACTTCTGGTCCTTGCAGCTGTGCTCACTCACGACCCACTTGTGTCATGTGTCCGCGCATACACACAATGTCGCCTTCTGCTTGGCCTGGAATGTATGAGCATGCCACGCCTGGAGCTACTCAGACGAGCGATCAAGGAGTACGAAGTACAGTGTGTGGTGCATGTGTATGAATTCTACAGCACATATACATATCTCACATGCACACAGCGTGTTACCGTCAAATATGGGAAAAACTTCGACTTCATCAAGCAGCACCATTTGGCTCACCTCGTTGACGACGACATCCTTGGTGCAGGTGTAACGGGTAACTCGACAACAAGACCAGGAGAAGGGTTTCAGCAGGAGGTCAAGCAGCTCTACCGACGAACAAATCACTGAAATACAGAGAAGCAGGTATAGTCATAATTTTCGTGCGTTGATGAGATCTAATTTGGGGTAGATGACAACCTTGGACGAGAATGGGGAGGCTGTTGCTGCCATTCGGATGACATGCACGGAGGTTGCTCAGCATCGTATCCAGCTCGAAAGCGTAGCAAAATCCGATGAGGATGTAGTTGAGGTTGCAGGACGTGAAGAAGAAGATGTGGAAGAGCCAGCAACAGTGGATTTGAACCCACATTGGTGACTGGGAGGATTGGATTGTGCACCATTGCATGCAGCCGAATTTGCGGCCATCCATAGGCCAGGGACTTACAACAACATCGAGACGAGACTTCGCCTGTTTTTGCAGGAAATTTCCATCATTGGTGATCAAGCCACAGCTGGTAGTCTAAAGGTGTGGTAGTTGATATCTTTGCATGCACGCACTCACAGAGCTTTGCACAGATTGTTGAGTACCGGATGCTCCACGTCGAATACCAGTCAACAGTACATTATGGTGCAGAGGTCGATATTCTGCGGTCTAATTCTTCATGGCATGGTCACGGCGCACGGTATGATGCAGTTTTAATTGATGCTGAAGAGGGAGATCAGCCGTTCACAGTGGCACGACTCCGACATCTCTTACACTGTCATTTCCCAAACCGCAGTGCCATCGATATCGCCATTGTCACCCGCTTCAAAAAGCCAGCATCACCTCTCCCTGGTCGCCGACCATGGGATGGCTGCCTAATTTTAGAGGAGGCAGCAGAGCTTTCATTTGTGCGGCTCACTGCACTCATTCATGGAGCACTTGTTTGCCCTGTTTTTCATGCACCAGAGGATCAGAAGTCCCTATTATAAGTAATGGACACCATGGACAGTGATATGTACCTTAGAATTAATGAACTGTAGCACATTATCTTGGACAAATCGACGGCAGTGGCACTTTGACCAGGAAAAGGCCCTCCGGGGACAATCCGCACCTATTGGTCATGTCTGAACCCCTAATGTATCCAAATGCGCTCTGCTCTTAGTCAACCTATGCACAATGCATTCTAGATGTGCGCACATTTAGATCTATCGAGCCTGAACGGTGTTTACCATAGCCTCAATGAGTCCCAATCAAGCCAAATCGCGTTCAATCACGGTCAATCGCCGCACCACACACACAAAATCGAGACTAATGACACCCGATGACTTCCTGTAGGACCATTGGGTGTTATTAGGCTCGATCAGCTCTCTGCGCTTTTTGTGTCATACGTCACTTGTCAAGAGGCTCAGGCTGGCAGCATGTCATCATGCGGAGTGCCAAACACAAATGCCCCTTGACCTCAGACACTGTATTCGCACCTGCACCACGTGCGCGACCGCCCGAACCCATCACCACCAAAACTTGGCCCTCGAACGAAGATGGTCAGTACGCGAAATTGATATCTGTGCGTTCTGCTCATCTGACGGCATTTTAACGGGCCCATCCAGTTTGATGTCTGCACAAGTAGCGCGGAGAAAGACACCAACACCTTCTTTGACGTTCTCGATGTAGCACCACCTGTTAGACTTTCGCCGCCACACACGGACCAATCCAACACCAGCTGAATCGATGTGCCAAGTCTATTTATGCCGAGCCATCACCTTGGCAAAGCACGCGCATCCACCATCTGCGCCAATGCGCATGCTTGTCTGCCCACTTCGCGCGCCAACTCGGACGAAAGCATCAAGCGCAGTCGAGCCAGCGTCGGCCAAGTGGCGCAGCCCAACATCATCACGGTTGACCTCAGCAGCATGTCTCTCCCTTGAGTCACCAACGATCCTGCTCCGAAAGCCGTCAGGAGTGCGGTACCTGGGCGTGCGTCATCTATTTCGCCGGCTTCGACGTTCCACAGCCCTTATTGCATTGGTGGACATGCAAACAGCTTGTTTGCTTCGACTCGGGCACCCAGTCTGTCGGACAGCATATTCACGATGCGGACCAATTCCACCCCAGCGACGACATGCTATACAAACAGTCACTGCGGATCACCCCGTTTTATACGCAATTGGATAGGTATAGACAGAGGTTTTAAACAGGCCTGTTCTGTGTCCGAACCACGGTGCTGTGCCAGGTTCGTATAGCCTCAATAGATGCCAACTACACAGGCTATCCAGACGGACAATGATGCTGCTACTCCCGGCGACAACAGGTCGCAATAGCACCCTATCCTGCACCAGATAGCTATGAACAGCAAGCCTATTCCATTTTGTGTGGGCTTGAATGGCTCGTTATTGTCACTCGGTATACACGGAATGTTTGCCTATCCATAGGTGGAATAGTCTTGAATGTCGTCGTCGCATAGACAACATAACAATCAGCGCACTTCATTGCGCTTGTTTGCCCCTTCTCCTTTGCCCGTTCACTTGCCTGATGAATCAACAGCCAGGATCGGGAAGCTCTGGCCACGCTTCCGCGTCCTACGCAAATGGCAACGTGCCACCAGGTGGCTGGCATGATCACCCATACCCCTTTGGCCCACCATCGCACCCGCCTACAATGCACCATGGCCATCCAGCCTCTGGAATGCACCATCAGCAGATGTACAATCAACAGGGAGGTCACACACCTCTTCCATATGTGCCAGGCTACGGCTTCCCTGCCCCATCGCCCGGCAGTGTAGGTCACGGATATGGCTCGCGCGGCTTTGGCACTCCATACCCAAACTCTCCAAGTCCCATGAGTTCTTCTGGGAGTCTGGATATGAGCTTTCCCAGCCCGTTGTATGAAAATGGTTCGAACTCACCGTTTGAGGACAACTTTCGAGCACCACTTCCACCAGCCAGACCGCCACACGGAAGACGCGCAATCTCGCCAATCAACCTGCGTCGTGACAGATCTCAGCCACCTCCCGCAAGTCAAGCGCCGGTTTTGAATGCACCAGGAAGGCAGTGATCAGCCACGGTCCCACGGGAAGTGAATGGCCCTGTCGCAGGCCCAACTCTGGGTGGCGGCCCAAATCTCAAGATCCTGCTCGAGAAGTATCCGCGCGAGGAGCAAGACAAGATCCAAGCCTTGAACATACCGGAGAGCTTGGGAGACGAGGAGGGGACAGGCGCAGTACATCACACCGAGCTGTACAACCTTGTCAATCAAATGCAGCAGCAACTTGCGGGTGTTGTGCTCACTTAGGCAGTCGTCCTAGATACTGTTTTCCCTCATGCTGTTCGGGTAGGGGCCTGTCCTATTCGGTAGCTCGGCTTGGTCCGGACCCACTCCGATCCGGCTCCTCAACTTCCCAATGTGGCCCATCCCCTCTCATCACCTTCTCATCTTCCCAGGCTTCTCCCCTATCGCATCTCAGTCATCCGCAGCCACTTCTCACCTGGGTACCGCCCTACCGGTCCAGTACCACATGACTCAGTCAGGTCTCAGAAGTGTATATAAACTACCACACCCCTCGCCCTTCCTCCTTCCTTAGATTTGAGCTGGTTGAATACTTCGCCACAGTAGCTTCTCACCCACCTCTCCTCCTCCTCCTCTTACTCGTCCTCCTCTTTCTTCAATCAAGACTCCTTTATCTTTGAGAGTGTCACTATTGTTTTTGGAGACTCCTTTGGCGTCGCCGCAACATTAGCTCGAATCTCCTCTCCATCTCCTACGGCACTCTCCACCTTCACCAACCTACACCTCGCACCTTTGTGGATCACCTCCCCACATTAGTGCAGCACACCGCGACTACATTCGCGTCAACCTCAGCAACAACAACTCAACAACTTTCTCGCCTCTTGCCCTCTCCGTCTCAACCCTACTTC
>Ga0247815_10003330_pt1 | contig 11575 bp, 21 predicted proteins | sample UWRJL194509B1_FD_181014 | JGI IMG/M metagenome (GOLD analysis project Ga0247815, IMG submission 181014) | Plant litter microbial communities from Arlington Agricultural Research Station in Wisconsin, United States - UWRJ-L194-509B-1 | ecosystem: Environmental > Terrestrial > Plant litter >... | reverse complement strand
GAAACCGCACAGCACGTTTGACCATTTGCCCCCGCGAGAAATGCCAGAAAGCAACGTGTTCTATTTGGCCGACGACAAATATTCGCCATCTGGCTCGCGTGGTAGACCCGGCATCCACATGCCCCGCTGGGCATCGCGTCTCACGCTGACCGTTACTGACGCTCGCGTTGAAAGGCTTCAAGACATCAGCGAGGAAGATGCTAGGGCAGAAGGTTGCCCGGTAACGTGGGATGGCAAGCCCTACGACCCGCCGTCGCCTGAAGTGGATAGCTGGCAAGGATATGGGAGCTACAGCTACTGCCTTCTTTGGTCGAAGATTAACGGTCCAGGGTCATGGGACGCCAACCCGTGGGTAGTCGCTTACACCTTCACAGCCCAACACGGAAATATCGACAAAATAGAGAGGGCGGCGGCATGAAATACGACCTTGGCTCCATTCCGGGCAAAAACCGCCCATCCGACATCATGTCCTCCAACAGGGCAGCAAACTGGCGTGATTTCACAGCCCTCCTAATCGCTGCCAATCTTTCTCTGATCATCTTCGCTGTGTGGGGGTGGAGATAATGTACCCAACAATCGAACAGCTTCGCCAGCATGAGCAGCACGCCCTCAAGATGGCTGCGGAGTATCGCACCGAGGGCAACGAAGCCATGGCCGACCGTCGCGAGGAAGATGCCAGCTACTACGATTTCCTGGCTCGGCGCGAAGAGTGGCGCCTTGAACACACCAATCCGAAGAAGGAAGCCGCGTGATGAACGTAGCAGTGAACGAACGCGCCGTCATGGGTGGAAATTTCCCGCCAATGACCACATTCGAGGCCGTCAAGATCAATATCACGGATCTTTTCGAGGAAGCCCGCCAATGGCTCGACGGAACGCCTATCACCACTCAAGAGCAGGCTGATGCCGTCAACACCCTAAAGGACAGCATCAAGAAGGCAACGAAAGCCGCTGACGAAGCTTACGCCATCGAGGTGAAGCCGCATCAGGATACCGTCAAGGAGATCCAGGCACGCTATAACGAGCTGACCGGCAACAACAAGTCTGTGACCGGCCTAGCCATCAAGGCAGAACAGGCCTGCAACGCCGCTCTGAAGCCATATCTGATCGAGCTTGACCGCCAGCAGCAGGAAGCTGCCCGCATCGCCCGTGAGGAAGCTGACAGGCTACAGCGTGAGGCTATGGAAGCCATGCGCAAGCGTGATGCCGCCAACCTCGAAGAACGAGAAGCCGCCGAACGCCTCGTTACCCAAGCCAAGGCCGCTGAGACCGTCGCCAGCAAGGCAGAGACCGTCAAGGCCCACGCACGGGGAGAGGGTCGCGCTACCGGTCTACGGACCGTTCCAAAGGCCGTTCTATCGGACAAGAAGCTTGCCGCCTCGTGGGTGTGGGTAGACCGCCAAGATGAGCTGATGGCCTTCATCCAAGACCTTGCCGACAAGACGCTACGAGGCGGAAACCGCAATATTCCCGGATTTACCATTGTTGATGAAAAGGTAATTTAGATGTTCACCGAATTCACAAAGGGCGCATTGGCTGAAAAGTTGGATGCCTCGCACGTCAAACCTCCCCAGCAATACGGCCCGAAAGGTGATTACCTCGAAGGCTGGTATGTCATCGCTGAAGCAAACCGTATCTTTGGTTTCGACGGATGGTCCTATGAGGTCATCGATACCAAGTGCGTTTCCCAAGCCGCCAGGCTGATCGGCCGTGACAAGAAAGACGGCTGGGGCGTCACATACACCTCAAAAGTCCGAGTGCAGGTTGGCGATGTCATCCGTGAGGATTTTGGCGCCGGCCATGGTTATGACCTCGATGCCGGTCTTGCTCATGAGAGCGCCATAAAAGAGGCGGTGACTGATAGCCTTAAGCGTGCCCTGCGCACCTTCGGCAACCCCTTCGGCCTCGCCCTTTACGACAAGACCCGCGCCAACGTCGAAACGTCTGATGATAAGGCATTCCGCGAAAAGCACGCCGCTGCCATTGATAGCCTGTGGGCTGAGATCACCGCCATTTCATCGACGCGTGGCCTTGAGCTGTTCTGGAAGGACAACGTCAAGACCATCAACGCCTTCGATGAGGTCAACAAGGAACGGTTCATTGCCAAGAAGGACGCTCTGAAGGCGCAGTTCTCCCGGCCAGCCGATACCGTATCCGACATTCAAGACACATTTCCGGGCTCGCAAATCGTTGCAGAGACCATCCGAGAACAGCACGTATTGGAGGCGGGGTGATGGTCATCGCTGTTTCGGTTGGGGATTCTTTCAATTGGTTGACAGTCTTGAGTAAGGCAGAGCCTAGATACTTCGGAAAATCAAACACAAAAAAGAAATATCTGACTTGTGCTTGCAAGTGCGGAACGACAGTTGAGGTTGACTACTACCGAGTAGTTAGCGGTCAAACAAAAAGCTGCGGGTGTTTTACCAAAGAACGCTTAACCCTGCTGAACAAAGCACGGAGCACGCACGGGAATGCGCCGAAAGACAAGTCCTCACGCTCCCCGGAATACAGGACGTGGTGCGATATGAAGAAGCGCTGCAACAACGAGAACCACAAGAGCTTCAAATACTACGGGGGCAGAGGAATTCGTGTTTGCGATGCTTGGAATACATTTTCTGCGTTTCTTCAGGACATGGGCGAGCGTCCATCTGCGCTACACACCATCGATAGGGTGAATAACGACGGGAACTACGAGTTGTCGAACTGCAGATGGGCGACAAAAAAAGAACAAGCAGGAAACCGACGGCCTCCACCTAAGAGGAAGAAAAACATGCAGCAACAAGGACGTTATCAATGAGCGATTTGAACCAGTGGACTGTAACAGGGCGCCTTGGTGCTGATCCTGAGACGAGAAGAACTCAGGACGGAAAGCCGATCGTCAATTTGCGGGTGGCGTCGTCTGAAACTTGGAAGGACCGTAACAACGGCGAAAAGAAGGAGCGGACCGAATGGGTATCCGTCGTGATTTTCTCCGAAGGTCTGGCCAAGGTAGCCGAGCAATACCTTCGCAAGGGTAGCAAGGTGCTTCTCCAGGGAGCAGCCAAAACCAGAAAATGGACCGATAAAGACGGCAACGACCGTTTCTCAACAGAGTTGGTGCTGCAGGGCTTCGATGCAAAGCTCCTCATGCTGGACGGGCCAAGCGGCGATAGCGACAAAGCCCCCGCACCATCCAGACGCTCTCCTGAGCCAGACAGGCCATCGCTTCAAGACGACATGGACGGCGACACAATCCCATTTTAGGAGCGGCGAATATGGCAAAGAAAGACAAACCACCACATATCGAAGCCATCATGACGGCCCGAGGCCTTCGCGCCCACACGCCGTCTGATGCCGAGATGATGGTTTCTTTGCCAATTGGCAAGGTGTTCGAAATCGTCCCGGTATCGCAGCGTTCCAACAAGCAACTGAAAACCTACTGGAAGGCGTTGGGCCTAGTCGTCAAGGCGACAAACAAGTGGCCCACCGCCGAAAAGCTGCATCGGGATATCAAGATGACGCTGGGCTACCGAGAGCAGGCCGTGAACATGCGGACTGGCGAAATCACCTTGGTTCCAGACAGCGTTGCTCTCGACAAAATGGAACACGAAGACTTCTGCAATTTCATGAACCAAGCAATGGAGTTGGTAGCCGATACCGTTGGCTTCGACCCGCTCCAGTTCCTTCAGGAGGCAGCATGAACAATCTCGCGCAGTCGCACCTCACACGTCATCCTAAAGCCAGACCAACCACCATATCGGACAAGCTCAAGATCCAGGCCAAGTGCGAGGAGCTTCAGATTGGTATCGCCGCAAAACACAATAAGACCCGCGCCTCTCGCCAGCCGGAAGCTGGGTTGCTTGCTCGCACGGTCAATGTGCTGGGGAAGCTGCTCCGAAGCTGGGGAGCCGTCTGATGGCCCGCATCAACTACGCCCACTTCCACCACGATCCAGAGCCCCCACAGCGGAGAGCCGAGAAGAAGCCAGCCTACATATCTTGGCTGCACAATCTTTGCTGCGCTGCCACTGGTCGTGAAGACGATCTGCAAGCCGCCCATGTCTCCTATGCCATGCCTTGGTACGGCCATTGGGGCCGCGCTAAGGGCACGAAGGCGCCGGATCTGTTCGCGCTTCCGCTCTGCCGGGAGGAACATTTTAGGCAACATTCGATGGGTGAAGCCGCCTACTGGTTGTCGCTTGGGATTGATCCTCACCTTCTCGGTCTGACGCTATTCGGGATTTACTCATCCTACGACGAAGCCATTTCAATCGAGCGGGCCAAGTCTCGCATCATTTCAGGGCTGGCTGCTACCGGCCGTCTTCCAAAATCGAGGGATGAAGCATGACCGACGAGCAAGAACACATCGGATCTGTCGCCATGGGCGATAGCAGGGAAGCGGAGGCAATTGGCTGGCCGAAGATCATGTACGTTTGCGAGCGATGCTACGAGAACGCGCCTGAAATGTGCGGCAAGGATCGTCACGACATTTCGGTAATGCCGGATGGTCGATGGATCTGCAACGATTGCCTTCACGAAGAATATGACGGCGAGACATTGCTACCAGACGCTCCGTTGCTCTACGCCGCTCTCTCCCGTCCAGTACAGGAGCCGGTAGCGTTCTCTGCTACGGCCTCTTACGTGGCTGAATTTGGCGTCCCCCGTTGGGCTGCATCGCCCCTGACCGATCTGCGAAAGTTCGTTGACCTGATCGAGGGACGCGCAATGGCCTGCGATGGACCGGTTACGCCATTCCTTGATGAACTGGCAGCAGCATCCGAACCGGAGAAAGATCGTTTCGTCGCAATCCTCCGTCAGATTTACTCATTAGGAGAACCAACGCGATGAAGCCTTTCAGCACCTACCCAGAAGATCGCCAGAAGATGCTGGCATTGGCCGCGACCATCGAAGGCAAATCGACGCTCGATGAAGACTACGTCAAGGCAGCCGACGAACTGGCCGACCTCGTGAAAGCAATTCTTGATGACGAGGCTGTCACTATAGCCAACGAAGCCGAGTTTGAAGCCGATCTGGATGCCGCCGACCTTATGAAAATTGAGGAAGGCTGGCAGACATTCAAGGCGGCGGGTCCGGTAGCGAAGGTCATCAACGATAATCAGCCGGGAAGAACAGCGATCATCGAGATACTGATCGACCCGCCCACGCTTGAAGTCGGCACTATGTTGTACGCCGCTCCCCAGCCCGCCCATGGTACGTCCGCAACGGAGCTGGTGCCGGTAACTATGGCGGATGTCATCGCTTTGATCAAAGACTATGGCGACGATGCGAAGCCTGACAGCGAGTACCGGCTTGCATGCAATGACCTGATCGAGGCTCTTGGCAAGCCATCCCCCGCACCGAACGCGGTAACGGCAGGACAGGGCGTGGAGGGGCGGCGGCCGCTCGCTAATGCTGCGGAAAAGCAGGTTGCCCATGAACTTCGTCATCTGCGTGAAGCGATAGAAAATCCGAACAAAAAGGATTGGTCGCTATGAACTACTCATGGATAAAGCCCAAATCCGCCTTTCTCGAGCTGCGAGAAAAGAAATTTATAGCTGCTGCAATGGCCTCGTTTGCCGCCGCCCTCGCCACTCCCACACCAAAGGAGGAGAGCAAGTGAGCGACGACAAATTCACAACTGGAGAATTGGACAGACTTTTCCCTGACGGCATCCCTATGGTGCTGATGAAGTTGATCTTCCCCGAAAAAAGCAAAGACCTAACCATCGGGGAAATACGCCAGATTGCCCGCTCCCTAGCCACTCAGCATCGCCAAGGGGGTGAGGATGCAATGAAGGCCGCAGCAAAAGCGTTCTTGGATATTCGACATACTGCCACCATCTCGATGCCGCAATACACCCCGTATGACGCCTTCGTGGGTGGTTGGACAGCCGCCCTCGCCCAGCAGCCGCAATCCGTCCCTGCCGGTTGGCAGCTTGTTCCGATCACCCCGACAGAAGCCATGGAAGCTGCCGCACAATCAACGGCCGATCCGTGGTGTGAAAGTTGGCCAGTGATGCTGGCTGTCGCTCCGAAGCCACCCGCGCACGAGGGATACGGGTGTAACACCTTTATTAATACTGTTCCGGGGTTCCGAGTTGGGGAAGAGCAGCCGATATCCGTGCATGAGCATATCGGCCAACTTCACGAATGGAACCTTCAGACGGGCCGCTGCACCGAGTGCAACTGTCACTATGTGGGCTTTGAGCGGAAAGACCCGTGCCCCGGTTCCGCTCCGACAGTGGGAGGGGAAGAATGAGCGATCTAATCGAATGGCTCAGGACTGCGGACAACCATGACCGGCCAAACCTTGGAGCTAAAGCCGCCGCCTACATCGAAGCTCTCGAAAGGGACAATGCGGAACTGCGAGGACTTGCATACGCCCAGACAGACAAAGGTCCGATGCTGTGGAAGGACATTTGGCAACGAGAAGTAGATGCTTTCGAATGGTATCGATCAAGCGCCAACCCAATATGGGAGGAAGTTCGCGCAAGCGGACTGGACGCAAAGGAGAGCAAGGAATGAAAACTTTAGTAGCTATTGCGGCTAGCATCTTAGTCGTCTCCTGCACCCGCGAGATAGTGGGCCCAGAGCATGTCAAGTGCACCGTATACGCCACCGGCGAGACCTTCACAGCCAAGAAAGAGAACGCGAGCGTGGATGGTGATTTTCTCACGATCGTAGACGACGCGGGGCACGTCTGGAAATTTCGAATGATTGAGAACGGAAGCTCTAACTATGCGGCGGTTTGCCAGGATGCAGAAGCGGAGAGGAAGGAATGACAGCCTCAGTCACCGAGTTCATGACGCCGGAACAATTTGCTCAGCACTTCGGATGGTCGCCCCGAAAGGTCCGGGAAGTTGCAAGGGGGCTTGGCGCATGCCGAATTATCGGTAATCGTATGGTTCTCATCCAAAAAGACATTGATGCAATCCTGGAGGCCAGCAGGCCATGCCCCTCACCATCTACAAGCGCGGCAAGATATACCACTACCGGGGCACCCTCGGCGGCGGCGCGAGTGAGGTCGCCACAACAAGACTACGAGGATCTACTGGCACTTCGCAAAAAGACCTCGCTTCGCAATACGTCAACGACATCGAAAGGCAGTTCTGGAAAGGTCATCGCCATGGCCAAGCAGCGGTCCTGACATTTGCGGCCGCTGCTACTGAATACCGGAAGATGGGGCGCCCCGATCGCTTCCTAGAGAGCGTCGAGGACTACTGGAAGACCACGCTAGTCAAAGACATCAACAATGGCCGTGTGCGCCAAGGTGCCATGGTCCTTTACCCTACCCAATCAAATGCGACCCGGAACCGGCAGTTCATTGTCCCGACGATGGCAATTATCAATCACGCCGCGTCTCTGGACCTGTGCCCCCTAATCCGAGTCAAACGCTTCCCAGAGGTGCGCAAGGAAAAGACGCCGGCGACATGGGAATGGATTCAGTCATTCATGGCCGTGGCAAACCCCCACCTCGGGGCGCTCGCATGTTTCATGTTCCTGACCGGCACGCGGATTAGTGACGCGCTGGACCTGACATGGGGTGTAATCGACCTTCAAGTAGGCCGCGCCATGGTAACGCAGGGAAAGTTGGGGGGAGAGGAAAGGCTGGCACATCTGCCGCCTGCGCTCGTGGTGGCTATCGCCAATATCCAGAGCAATCGGGAGCCGGACTCAAAAGTCTTCAAATACAGCACCCGCCACACCGCTAGGACGCAGTGGGACGCAGCCATTAAACGAGCTGGGATACCCAAGCTCACCTTCCATACCTGCCGACATGGATTTGCCACCGGCATGATGCATGCGGGCGTTGACCCGATCACAGTGGCGAAGCTGGGAGGGTGGAAGGATGCTAAGCACGTCTTCACCACGTATGGACACGCGATGGCTGATGACACGCTCGCAAATCGACTAATTGACACGCAGACGACACGCGACACTATCAAAGATGCAATAAATAATGTAAAATCAGCTAGTTAGGCGATAATTACCCGACCCTCGTTAGGGAGAGGTGGCCTGCCGCCGGATATACTGAACCTCCTGAAAATAGGCAATAGGGAAAATGAATTAGCGAAATGGCCTCGTAAGTTTATGCAGTCTTGCCCAGAACGACTCAGGAACGGGAAAGCGCGATTGACACACAGCGGACACACTGATGTTCCCGTGTCGTTCCACACACTCTAAAGCAGCGAAAGCGCGATCGTCACCCCCGACACCAGCCCAGCAATGAACAGCGCCAGCCCGATCAGGACACGACTACGGGGTGGTATATGCCCGTCTTCCGCATCAGGAGCGATCAGGAACATCGTGCAGGCCCAAGCCAGCATCCAGACGAGGAACGCGCTGATAGGCGAATCCAGTAGGTATTCCGGCCGACCATAGACCGTCAGCACGATCACATACACACGATGCAGGAACAGGATGGCCATGGTCGAGAAGACGGCCACGATCAGGAAGTCAGAGCCACCCCGGCCGGTCTTCATTGCTCTGCCGGCGTCTCTGAACCAGCGCAGGAGGACAGCGAAGGTCACGCCCAGCACCAGGCTTGAGGAAATCTCGATCATCTTTTCATGCGATACGAAGATATTGAGGAGCCAGAACAGTGATATCGCGATGCTGGCCGACCATGCCGCAATGCTCGTCTTGAAGAATTTCATCTGCCGTCCCTCATGCTCTGCAATGCTTGCTCTGCGATTTCTTTGACTTTGTAATTTCGGCGCTCGAAGGTGACCACAGTCTGGGCCAGCTCTCTTTGCAGCTCACGCTTCTCCGCTATGATTGGCGTCGATAGGGGGGCGTCGTCCCTATGTGTTTTCTTCCACCATGAGAGCATGCTCATTCGCCCCTCCTCTGGAGTTGGGCTAGGGCTAGGGGAAGAATTACCCCCATTGTATCGGTGAACTTCTGGGCTAGCGGGGTGATGATCTTGAGGGTGGTCACGTGGTCCGCATTGGACTGCGCTAGAGCGGCGTCGAAAGACCTACGGTCCTCGTATCGGCCCCGGCGCTCATATATATAGAGGCCGAGGAACAGAAGCGTTGTGACGGCAAAGACACCGCCGTTGGTGAGCATCCATTGGACAATTTCGCTGGGGACTGCATCCATGATTACTTCCGGCATCCTGGCTGCGCGTTGCATGTGGCATTGTGCGCCGCAACCTGTCGGGCGAACTCAATATCATTCGCGATGATGAATTGCCGGGACGCGGGCGCAGGGCGAAGGATCTCAAACCCTGCCCCGGTCACGTCACTGGCAGCTGTTTTGCACCCACTCACCACCCAAGCGCACGCAAAGAGCACGAGAATCAAGGTTGCGTATTTCAACATTCGTTTCGTCTCTCTGCTTGAGGAGTTCTATGGATTTCTTCAGGGTAGCGGCTCTCTCAAGCTCTCTGCCCTCATTGCGGGCAGCTGGGAGGAGCCACAGCGTATTCACGAGCTGGAAGATGGTGAATGCCACTATGAGCCCGCCCACGCCGCCTACGATGGCTGAGACCTTGCTGATCATTGCTCTACCGCTCCACGGATGTCCTTGACGGCTGCGATGATCTGGTGACGAAGCAGGATCAACAGCACGAGAGCCGCGATAGCCACGCCGCCGACAGCAACGACCGTCTGCCAGTCCTGCCCAAAGAGACCCGTGAGAGCCGTTCCGACAGATCCGAGGATGCCGATCAACCATCCGCTCTGGTTCGTCTTCTCTTTCACCTGCTTGTCTACGGCCACCGGAACAACTGCCTTTTCCTCGACAACAGTGGTTTGCTCGACCACGGGAGCAACCTGCACCGAGGGCTTGGCCATTTCGCCGGGAACGAGTGCCACCAGCTCACCATGAAGCGCAGCGCGGGTGCGAGGGCCTACATCGCCATCCACCTCTAGGCGCCGATCTGCCTGAAACTGGCGCACGTTGTCGGCTTTGTATCCGAGAAGCACCAAGGCAATCCGGCCGTAATACTCCATGCGATCGGCTAGGCCGTTCTTGCCGCCGTTTATCCGTTTCGTGATCGTCTCCAGATCGCCCACATCGGCCCACTTGTTGAGGTTGCGGGTGTCCCAGTACCAAAGGGCCGAAAGCCCTTCCCAAGGGTCTGTGTTGATCAGATCGGGCGACTTGACGAAATCAGGGACGGACCCGCCGATTTCCTTCTTGCACCACGCCATGAATTCGCGGGTGTTGGCGCGTCCCGTCACCTGAATTGGACCGTGGCCTGCGAACTTCTTGCCATCGCCAGGCTGAGTGTTGCCAAGATCCGATCGGCCCTCATAGCCCTTCTGTGCCTTTGTCGGCCCCCATATCTCCCGGTCATACCGGAAGGCGCCGCTCTCATGCATGATCTGGGCAAGGAAGTGGGCCAGCCGGTGTGGCTTATCGAGCCCGAACTTCTTTCCGTAGGCGTTCAACGCGACCAGCACGGAATTCATGTTGCTCTCGTTCACCTTGCCTTTTGCGGCCGTGCGAAGTCGCTGAGCCGAGATGATCTCACTCATGGGGTGTCCTTTAATTGTCAGGGGTGTTTGGTGCTTGCCTGATAGGTTGCACCGATGATACGAGATCCAACCGGGGGCGACATGACCCCGAGGGTGGGGAAAAGATGAAACACAGCCGGAAGCCGACGAGACAGGACGTAACTTCGTGCTACAATTTGTTGCTAGGCCGTGAGCCCGAGAGCCAAAAGGCTGTTGATTGGCACGTCAACACCAGCAACACCGTCGCGGAAATGATCTCCAAGATTGTCCGAAGCGATGAGTTTGAAAGCCGGTTCGGGATATTCAGAACCGGGACTTTCATGGATGCCGAAAAATTCGAGGTTGAGGTTGAATCCACCCCAGAGCAGCTTTCGAAGCTATTGGATCGCACCGCCCTCACTTGGAATGAGCTAGGCGTTGACGAGCCCCACTGGTCGGTAATCACGGACCCCAGCTTCAAAAGCGAAAGTATTGAAGCCAACCAGGACGCATTCTACAAAACAGGCGAGGCAGAGATTGGCCGATTAGGCGCTCTCCTGCAGCGCAATGGCCTATCCTTCAGCAAGGACGCAACTTGTATAGACTTCGGTTGCGGGGTTGGCCGGCTGTCCCTGCCTCTATCTGACCGCGTGAATAAGGTGATCGGCGTTGACATATCAAACGGTCACCTCACCGCAGCGAGACACGCAGCCACAAAGTACGATAAGCCGAATGCCTCGTTCGTAAAGATCGATGCCGTCAGCGATCTAGACAACCTGCCATCGTGCGACCTACTGGTTACCCTGATCGTCCTGCAGCACAACCCGCCGCCGGTGATGCTCGCCATTCTGGAAAAGCTCCTTGCGCGTCTGAATCCGGGCGGCGTTGCAGTCTTCCAAGTCCCTGTTTACCGGGAAAACTACAGCTTCTCGATTGAAGAATATCTGGCGAAAACCCGCAGCCTTGACATGGAAATGCACCCGTTGCCGCCCAGCAAGGTATTCAAGGCGATATCCAAGGCCGGATGCGCCGTTCTTGAGGTCCGCGAAGATCTGCATGCCTATATGAGAGACATCGTCTCCCAAACCTTCCTCGTCCAGAAAGCGGCCGTGAAAAAACGCCCTTCGATCTGGAGCCCGTCTTATTGGCTTTCG
>Ga0247815_10003328_pt1 | contig 11581 bp, 17 predicted proteins | sample UWRJL194509B1_FD_181014 | JGI IMG/M metagenome (GOLD analysis project Ga0247815, IMG submission 181014) | Plant litter microbial communities from Arlington Agricultural Research Station in Wisconsin, United States - UWRJ-L194-509B-1 | ecosystem: Environmental > Terrestrial > Plant litter >... | reverse complement strand
TGCGGGATGCGTACTACGCGAAGCATTTCTTCAAAGGCAGCCGCGGCGAGCTGCGCAATATCCCGCTCAACCGTCTGCGGCCTTGGCCGCTCGAGGACGTCCTGCGTGACAAGTACCTGTTCAGCAAGCGACGGGCGCGCGAGATCGCGGACTTTTTGACACCGATGCTGCGCGTTGACCCGCTCGAGCGGGCGAGTGCGCAGGAGATGCTGGAGCATCCCTGGGTCAGCGGGATCACGGTTCAGGGCGAGATCGATGCGGCGTTGCGGCATACAGAGGCGATGAGCCGTGTTCAGGTCGACCAGCTTCCGCATAGCCCTGTCGAGGGACCGGTATCTGCACTCTCGGTGCAGACAGCCACGGCGAACCAGGCACAGTCGACTGCGAATGGGCACGCCAAGAAGAAGAAGAAGAAGCGGTAACCGGCGAGGGGCGCTGATAATCTTGACTTCTGAGAGTTACGAGGACGACATACGATGACGCCTACCTATTTGACTCATGATTTTTTGTTGTTGCATGCGCTGTGGACGGATCGAGATACGGGGCATGGAACACTGACTGTTGGCTTGCGAGGCGTTTCTTTTCTTCATGGTACATAGATGTCTCTCTGTCACCCCATCATCATGTAAACGTACATATCACCACCTAGTTAACCATACCTTGCCTTTCTCTGTCGGCTCTTGTTGTTGACCGAAATGTCTGGCGAAGCCAAGCGTGATTCAGCTGCCGCGCCGTGCGCAGCCGGCGGCACGCGACACCTTGGCCTCCTGAACATTCCGTCACCCTGCGCATCCGTCAGGATGATATTCCTCCGACGAGATTTCGACCTCGTACGAAGACAAATCGTTGACGCAGATGTGTTGGGTCTCGCAAATAACACAGCAACAGCAGCGGGGCCTGTGAGCCGGGAGCGCTGCGAACTTCTTGGCCCGACAGCACTCGTATGTCGGTTCGTTTATGCGCGAGACGTGCGCAAGCTGAATGCTGGGTGTGTGTGGGCTTGTGTAGGTTGTGCAGGGCTTGATGGGTGTGCTTGTGGTCCTGTCGTTGGTATATAAGCGGCATCGAGAGAAGCCGCGGCGCAAGTGGAAGATATGGTGTGTGCGGTCGCATAGCACACATATACCCGCGCGTGTGCTTATTATATCTCGTGCGCAGGATGTTTGATGTGTCGAAGCAGGTGCTCGGTCAGATGGTCGTGCATGCTACGAATGTCTTCATCGCGTCGCTCGTCGGCCATGTCTCGAGCGCGAACCCATGCGCGCAGTACTTCTTGCACGTTCTCATTGACACAACAATTGGTGCGCGTCTCATTCATTATAGCGTTGATTAGTGTCACTCATGTAATGTCCATGACGTCTCTCAGGTGTCGGCATGCTCTGGGGCATTCTCAAATCCTTCACATGGTTCTTTGCGCACAAACTCGACCTGAAAGGGTTCGAGTCTGGCCAGTATGGCGACCCGCCGTCTCCATCGTTTTGGGGACGCCAGGCGGCAGTCTATGTGATGTCGTTGCTGACGATGAAGCTGCTTGTGCTGTTGCTGGTGGCAATCGCGCCGTTCCTCAGTTCATCGGCCGAGTGGTTGCTTGGTTGGTTTGGTGACGATACGCAGGTCGTTCTGTACGTGTAACTCTGTGACCCATTTCGGCGTACCGTGGCTGACTATTACGGCGTTTGTAGTGTTATGGGAATCTTCCCGTGCGTGCTCGTCGCCACAGCTTCTAGACGCCTAACCGCTGACGCTTTCTTGACTACAGGGTCATCATGAACATTCTCCAGTTCTGGATTATCGATAGTATTGTTAAGGCGTCCGCGCATGCTGGGATATCGCTCGACTCGCCCATACGCGACAGCGAGCAAGAGCCTATCTTCACCGCTGGCGACGATTCGGACGACGAGGACACCATGCCCAAGCGTCCTCAAGTAGTACGAGAACACTCGTACCCACCTGCTGGGAGTGCGAACGGTCACTCGCGGCCTGCATCACCCGTGCCAGGGGCTGTTGCGCCGCCTCCCATCGTGCATGACGATCGATAGCGTTAATATGATATTTCGATACGGATGGGCGATAATTTAGAATTAATATGCTTGTATACACGCAATGAAATAGGCATTTGAATGTCAGCACGTGAAGAGAGCGGAAAGCGAATTCTAACCGGGACCGCCCGAAGGGCGTCAACTCCGACGCTTGTCTTTATTCCCCTTTCGCCGCGCCCGCCACATTCGCCCGCGATGCTGCGCCGCGCTCCCGTAACAACCGACGGCAAGTTTGTGGACCGTTTCCAGGAGAGCAACCGGGTGCAGAAGGCGTTCAAGCCTCCAACGGTTCTGGGAGTTATTGCAGACCGCGTGCAGCCGACGCGCAAGCGCAAACGGGTGTCATATAAGGGAAAGGAGAACGAGTCTGACTCAGACAGTGATGATGGACGCAAGAAGAAGAAGAAGAAGGACGCGAACTACGTACCCTTCGACCCAGACGTGCCAGTGCCCAACATCAATCTATCATTCCCGATATACAAGCCCAAGCCGTTCGCTAGACTCAGCGGCGGCAGGTTCTCGATTCCAGAGATGACCAACGGCAAGGGCGAGCGTGTTACGACTGTCGCGACGGGCCTTGCGCTAGGCATCCGTCCGCAGGTGGTCATCATCCCAAGGCCTTTACATGACCCGATGGCCGACCTTGCGATTGTGCTATACGATCCGACTATCGACGAGCGCGAAACGGACGAAGAACGACTTGCGAGGCTCAAAGAGGAGGAACGCGAGAATGTGCGCAAGGAAGCGGAGAAAGGCGCAGAGGGCATGTGGAACCCGCACAAGAGTCTGCGCTCGATACTCGGCGAGGACAAGAAAAAGGACGTCAAGTCGCAGAAGGTCCCAGTCGTGATCGACCCCGTTCTTACCAAGGTGCTGCGTCCGCATCAGGTCGAGGGTGTCAAGGTATGTGCTTAGTCGAGAATAATCTTGCCGTGGCTGACATACCTCGTATAGTTCCTGTACAAGTGCACGTCAGGCATGATGGTCGAGAACCAGTACGGCTGTATCATGGCGGACGAGATGGGTCTCGGCAAGACGCTTCAGTGCATCGCGCTCTTGTGGACCTTGCTTAAACAGTCGCCGCAGTCCGGCAAAGGCACCATCGAGAAGGCCATCATTGCATGCCCCAGCAGTCTGGTCAAGAACTGGGCAAACGAGTTTAGTGAGTTTCTTGGTGTTCATTTTTCGTTGTCGAGGTATTAAGCCATCCGACAGACAAGTGGCTGGGCAAGGATACCGTTCCATGTCTAGCCGTCGACGGCAAAGGCACCAAGGCCGAGCTCATCAAGAGTGTAGAACGCTGGGTCGCTGCGAGCGGTCGCAACGTCACGCTGCCTGTCATGATTGTCTCATACGAAACCTTGAGAACGCTGACGCCGTACCTGGCCAACTGTTCCATCGGACTCTTGCTCTGCGACGAAGGGCACCGTCTCAAGAACTCGGACAACTTGACCTTCAAGACGCTTGACTCGCTCAACGTTAAGCGACGCGTTATCCTCAGCGGCACGCCCATTCAGGTTCGTCGTCATTCTTGCTCAAGTTGAGTTCGGCCAATGCTCATCGTGTCCGCGCAGAACGATCTGTCCGAGTATTTCTCGCTGCTCAACTTTGCCAACCCCAACTTCCTCGGCAGCAAGGCCGACTTCCGACGCAACTTTGAGCTGGCGATTATCCGTGGTCGCGACGCCGACGCGAACGATAAGGATCGCGAGAAGTGCGAGACCAAGCTTAAAGAACTCGGTGCACTCGTCTCCAAGTTCATCATTCGCCGCACCAACGACCTGCTTAGCAAATACCGTACGTCGCATTGTTCCTTTGTGCCTTTTCCTGGCTGACCCATCTCAACGATACCAGTGCCCGTCAAATATGAGCAAGTCGTATTCTGCCAGCCCTCCGAACTCCAGACTTCGCTCTACCGCCTCTTCATCTCCTCTCCCGAAATCAAGAAACTCCTGCGCGGCGTGGGTAGCCAGCCGCTAAAAGCGATCAACATCCTCAAGAAGCTATGCAACCACCCAGAGCTGCTCGACCTGCCTAATGATCTGCACGGGAGCGACGATCTTATTCCGGAGGGCTTTGTGGGTGCCACACCGGATGGTTCGGTGCCGTATACGGGGCGGCGACAGGAGAGAAGATACTTGAATTGCGAGTGGAGTGGAAAGTTTGCGGTGTTGGAGAGGTTCTTGCACAAGATTCGGACGGAGACGAACGACAAGATCGTCCTCATCAGCAACTATACGCAGACGCTTGAGCTGTTTGAACGGCTGTGTCGTGACAAGGGGTACGTGTATTCGTGTCGTTGGAAGCTCGCAGTTGCTCATACACCGCAGATATGGCTTCTTCCGCCTTGACGGTTCGATGACGGTGCTGAAGCGGCAGAAGCTCGTCGATCAGTTCAACGATCCGGAAGGCAAGGAGTTCATATTCCTGCTCTCTTCGAAGGCGGGTGGCTGCGGCATTAACCTCATCGGCGCAAATCGCCTAATCCTCTTCGACCCTGGTGCGTCTGAACGAGAGAAATCCGTCGACGAGTGAATCTGCTGACAATTTTCTCTAAAGATTGGAACCCTGCGGCCGACCAGCAAGCTCTCGCTCGTGTCTGGCGTGACGGCCAAAAGAAAGAGTGTACGTCTCACTCAAGTTTTATCGCCTCTCCTCATTTCTTTGTATCTGACATTGCGCGCCCGAATTTCAGGCTTCGTTTATCGTTTTATCTCGTCGGGCACGATCGAGGAAAAGATCTTCCAGCGGCAGGCCAGCAAGCAGGCGCTCTCCTCGTGCGTCGTCGACGAGAAGGAGGATGCAGAGCGGCACTTCTCCATCGACGCGCTCCGGCAATTGTTCCAGTTCCAAGAAGGCGCGATCTGTGAGACGCACGATACGTTCAAGTGTGCGCGGTGCAAAGGTGGAGCACCCAAGGGTGAGAAGCGTGCGATGCTTTATGGTGATGCCAGCTCGTGAGTTACCTTATTTTTTCTCGGTGTCAAGGTGCTTGGTGCTGATGGAAACGTGCAGGTGGAACCACTTTACCAACGAGGAGCTGCGAACTAATCACGACGACCTCCTGCGTGCGGAGGTCGGGATCCCTGGCGTCACCTTTGCGTTCCAATACATCAGTCATTAAGCAGACGTCTACTTGCTCTCCTTTCCCTTAGCTCTCGACGCTCTCGCTCCCTCGGATCTGTTCTAGACACAGCCGCACGCGTTCCACTCGATGTATCATTAGCGCTACTGTACCACCCTCCTCGTATCCTGCGTCCTCAATCTGCACTCGTGAGACTCGCTTCTCTGCATCTTGCTACAACCGAGCCAGCGGTGTACGAATGACGCCTTCGCTGTGGTCCTTGCCTGCAGCGCTAGCTGCTTCCTCCCAAGCACCACGCACAAGCGTCCAGTATCTCTGTGGCTCTGACTCGATGAGCCGCACATGTCTGGCTCCGTCGAATCGCTCTCGCTTGATATTCGTCATTCCTTTGGCCTGCAGCTCTGCCGTGAAGGATTCAACTGCCGAGGCTGGAACGATGGGGTCATTCTTCGCGTGGACGAACAGACGAGTCGTTGTCTTGCTCGACCATGGTAAGATATTGCCCTCTGCAATGATCATTTTGACTCTTGCAATTGTCCCGGGCAAAGGACCGCGGCGCCGCAGGATGGCAACAAGAACAAGCCAATGGAGGAATCTTCCAGTGACGAAGACGGTGATCATGAGAGCCTTGACGAGATGATTGCGTACTCCCTCCACTATCGCGACAAGATAGGGTCGCAGTTCGTCGCTGCCCGGGCTGCAATCGAAGACGAGTGCGAGTGGCGGAAGTGGTGACCCCTCAGCAGGACGCGGAACTTGTCGCAGGACGAGGTTTATCCAGCCAGAGAACGTCCATGCGCCTCCTGAACTAAGAGTGAGCTTACGGACCCTATAGTTTGCTGCAGCTGAGGTAACTACCTGAGGAGAAGACATGGACGATCAAACCAGAAGATTCCGTTGGCAGCGTCCACTGGACCCCAGCCGCTTCCAGCAAGCTATCGAGAGGAGTGAGAAGTGCGCGCTGAGAGCGTCAGACTCTGTGTCAGGAAGGACTTCGACCAGCGACAGACACGCAGGCTTCTCACTTGTCTTGAGTTGGTGACCCAAAAAGTTGATCGCGATAGCAGAACTACGACCACCCTTGCTGATGGGAACAAATCCTGGTAGCCGTTCGCATATTTCAGGAGGCCTGAGAGCTTGCCACCAGCTGAGATAGATTAGATTCACATACTCGTCTCATTGCTGCTGCGCACTCCACCCAAAAAGCACAATGACACTGGGTGCGTCTGAGCTCCACGGTTAGGACAGAATAAAGCACAAACCTTGGACTGTTCTCACCGAGTTGCCGTGCACGGATCGGATGGACAACGTACACCACTTCGCCAACTCGTTCAACGCGACCGCGGGGGGTTGACATGGCTGCTGCTCTGTCAGATTGGACCCCTGGCTTTATGAGAGACACTCTCGGTCATAACGGCGGCTGCTGCGGTCAACAAACCAACACGGACTGAGTTGCGTCGTGTGCCGACATCGCACTTCTCACCCCGTGTCGCGAACGGAAATAGCGGACCTCGAGAGCGGACAGCACAATCTCCCCGCAGTGTAGCCTCGTATACTTCTCAGCTTGCACATCCAAGATGATGTTCTTCCAAGGACAATGCCTTCAAATCGTCTGTAACCTCTCATAAGCGAGCATTAGTTGAGATGAACTGGGGTATTATAAACAAACCCAACACTAAAAATAGGCATTCGAAACAAAGTATCTTGGTTGCATGAGTCTATTGTACAGGAAAGACGTGAATATCGAGCCTTTGGGCCTACGCCACGCAGGTAATGAGCGGAGTGGCAACTGTAGTCTCCTCATCCAGCTTGGAACGTTCATCATCAGCGACGAAGCCACAGATCTCACCCTCCACCCCGCGCCGAATCGTTCCAACACAACCAACAACCCCGTCTCCATTATACCAGCCCGGCATGTCCGCAAGAGCGCGCACCACGGCACCATAATCCGAGAGGAAGATATGCGCCCGCACATCACCAGCTATCACACCGGAGCCGAGAGTCACAACTGCGGTACCGCCGACGTAGAACGCGTGCGCCTCTCCATCGGCATGCGACGCAAGGAGCAGCGAGTAGACGAAGGGGCAGTCCGACGACGACGTCTTGACACTCGTGACAACGTCGCTCGGGAACACCCATGCATTAAAGTCGGTGAGGCGAACAGGGTGCCATGGAGTAACCCTCAAACTACTTTCAACGCTGCAGAGATGGACGCCTTGACCGGAGACGCGTGTCTTCAGAATGGCGACAATCTGGCGCGCGCCGCGAGGCGTGTTAACGAAGTCACCGCGAACAAGAGCATCGATGCGGCGTGGACCGTCAGGCGTCGCGACGAGAGAGTCACCTGCCACACAAGGTCCAGTGCGCGAGTTCCACACCTGCATTGATGATACTGCCTTCCGTTTGTCGACATGATGACCTGATGCGTCGCCATAATTTGCAGAGTGACCTGATGCTCTGAAGAGGGGGCCTGTTCGTAGCACCGCTGCAGCAAGAGCACTCCGACCGGGCCTTGGCGGCGGCAGCGCGTCGAACAATTCGTCTGCCCGATCACGGCTCTCGACGAAGAGCGGGCAATTCGCGCCATAGACCAGCTGGCCTGGATCGCGGAAGTTAACAGCACGTTGAAGAGCGTGGGCGAGTGCAAGACTTGGAATGTAGTGGCGACCCCACTTTGGCCAGTGGGACGCATCGAGCGCCATCCTGGCCTGACCATCCGCATCGGCATGCGCAGGGTGCTGTGCTCCCGCCAGATCGCCAATGACTGAATTGAAAGCCTGATATTGTGGCGAAGTCGCCTCAGGTGGTGCGGGAGGAAGCGGGCGCATTTGTAACAGGTCATTACGCCGGTCCCACGAGATGAAGTTGAGCAGTGCATTCGCCAGTTGTATGCGCAATGACTCCGCCTGGACGACGTTGCGAGCTTCCGGTGTCGACTCGGTTAAGTCGTCAACACTTGCAAGGGCGGTCAACTTCTCCTGCTGTGTCCAAGGCACGTACGTCGTCATGGCTGTGAGTAGTGGTACGTTGGATGATGGTCCATCATATGACGTCGGACGAACGCGGAGAACGACATTGCGACTCTGACCATATCGTACGTCGCCGATCTGAATGACTAGTGGGTTAATAGGTGCTGCTGCAGGGGGAAGGTCTTCGTTGAGGACAGCACGAGAGCCGAGCACTTGTACGCTTGCTCGACTGGGGTCGTACTCGATCTGTATAGCGACGCGCGTTGCCCAGATGCTGAGCGCATTCGCGAGTGCATGCACGAAAACAGTACCGAGCATTCCGAGATCGGGCACGAAAGCGAACATGCCGGAACCGGCACGAGCTATGTGCATGAGGAGCGCTGAGTCGAGCGAGTAGCCGAAGCCAAACGTATGAACGGAGACACCAGACAAGAACTCGCTGTTCTGTGCGAGGTGTCGTGAGAGCGTGTCGACATGGCCGCGGGGAGGGTTGACGTTGGGGCAACCATCGGTCAGACAGAACACGGTCGCAATGCGACCTGCGTTCGGAGTCGCGTTCGACAGCACCTGCGCAGCTGGTGCATTCAAAGGCAGTTGCAGACCCTCTCGCGCTGATGGCACGAGCAGATTGAGGCCATGCTTCAGACCATCCCACAGGTTTGTCATGCCTTTCGGGACGAGTTCCTCGATGACCTTGTTGATGGCTTCCTTTCCCGTTGCATCCATCGGCGTCAAATCAGCCGCAATCCGCGCGTTCGAGCCAAACGGCACGATTGCAAGTCTATCGCCCTCGTTTAGGCTGGAGACAATTACCCGCATTGCATGGCGTACAACGTCTAGAATCGAGAGTTCCTGAGGCAACAGGTTAGTGCCACGCCACCGACTCGCTGAACCGTGACTCACAGTGACCTCGGCCGCAGCACCAGGCTCAGCAGGAAGGGTTGCGGGTTCGCCCATGCTAGAGCTGACGTCTACTACACAGATGATGTCGACAGGTGCACGAGTCTGTTTAGGCAATGGCTGGACGGGTGGGATGATTGAGATGAGTACATCGAACAAGCCTGCGTCGTTGTCCAAGGGGCGTGATTCAATGCGCACGGTCGCGGCGGCCCCATCTGGTGTACTGGAGGAAGCGACTGGACCGTCATAAGCAGGCGGCGGGTCCGCTGTCAGTTGCATCGTTGTAATCGAGGTGGTAAGAGGAGGTCAAGAAGCGGTCCGGACGAAAGTACGAGCCTCCATTGAGACTGTGAGGGCGATCTTGGATTTGCATGGGCGAGACTTTCTGGATGGGCGGTCGTCAGTGGACGCCGGACGGTGCCTGCGAGAGCGACGAACGGTGCCTCCGCAGCGCTGCCGCTCAACCAAGATTGCCTCTCTCGGGGTCGTCCTCACTGTGCCAGGAACCGCAAATCCACCAATGAACGGTAGGTGGGAATTGATGGAAATGAAAGGCATCGGCTCAAGACCCGAAATGCCTGCCAAAGGTTAAAGTCAGATAGCACTGTCACAGGTCAGCGTCGGGATGATGATGTCTTCATTCTCCGCTGAAGCGCCAAACAGTTGCAGCTCGAGTCCATATGCGCTTCTACTAAACGGGTGCCCAGTGCACAGAACTATGCGGCTGAGCTGCTAGAGTATGTTCTGGGCGATTTCGAAATGCCAAATCGCCAGCCACGATCAGGGGAAAGTTTGATCAAGCTTCGGTAATCTCCGTTGTCACCATGAACAGTTTGCCTGTAATTTGACCTGTTGGTCAAACAGCACCCCTTCAGAATAATTGCGATCTTGATTTTCAAGACGTTCCCATGCTTTACCGAGCTGGAGGGCTCACATGATGTAAGAGTGTGGCCACCGCCGATCGGTGTTGCGCCTGGCCACCCATTTCATTGATTCCGCGTGCAGCACTTAGCGAGAGGAGATCCAGGCTTACTAGCTCGTTTGCTTACTCGATGATGCGCTGCCCTTGTACTTGATCCTTTTTGAGACTATTGCCACGAGGCTAGACCCTACATGCATGCTTAGGCTTACGATCGCTCTCACGATTCTCCGTGTTTTGAGTTGTCACGGCCGGACCTCCGTCCACACTTGCACGGAGCTGCGATTTTATCGCGTTCGAACGGGCGCCGTTGACTCGGTCCGCTTCGGAAGCACATTTGTTTGTGACAAACTCGCCTGCAAAATGGGTGTGGGTCAGGACGCTAAAAGGCCTTTGGTTGTGCAGGCTCTAGCTAACTTGTCTGCTCCCCGTTCCTTTCGCCCGCCCTCGCGCTCAAGATCAGCGCTTGAGCCCCAATTCGCGGGCTCATTCCGCCTCGTCGCTCACTCGTCTTTTCCCTCACGAACACAACGTGTTTCGTCAGCTCACTTCTTCCACTATGGGTCTTACCTGGAATTTCACTTTCCCAAGAAACATGTTCAAGCGCAAGCCGTCCACCACTCCCACTGCTGGCGTCCGCGTCGACCGTGCAGCGCAGATTGGCCAAGGTCAATGGGCCCCTCCCTTGCAACCATACGTCCCGCCTGTGCCTCTGCAACTAGAATTTCCACCAGTAGAGTTTTCAGTGGCCGCTGGACCTCTCCGTGTATGTTCTGTGTCGCTCAGAGCCATGCGCCCCCCTAAACAATTTCTTTACAGATTGAAGGCATGTTTATCCCAGCGACTCGCCAACTCGTCAAATTCCAGATCCGCTTTATCCCACAGCAGTTTCCTTTGGACCCGGCCTACGCCACGCCAATGTACACGCTCCCACATGCCGTCCCGATACACGGCACCGACCCACCACCGCACCACGCGACCTTCCGCCGAAGTCACACTGTCTCAATCACGCCAAATCAGCCCTTTGCTGTGAGCGGTGAGGTGGCTGTCGGAGCAATTCAATACCAGGATCGGTGGAGGCGGTGGCACGAGGTCGTGGCAATCTTCTACAACGTGCACGTAAGGGAGCCGAGAGTGCAGTGGACCCCTGTTGCGATGTTATACCACCCTCCACAGCATCTACAGGACATTGTTATGCTGCAGATTCCCCTGGTACGTCAATCTGGAGTGCTTGGATAACGGGCTGAACGACTGATTGATCTAGTCGTAGTAATGGCCAATTTGGGCTCCAACGCCGACGCCATGCCTGGTGCGGGGCTCACGATGGACGGTTACTCCGCTGCCGTATTTGCTGCCAGGTCACTCCTTGTATCACGTCTCGATCTTCGGATGATTCTCTCCCATATCGTTCCTTCATTTTCTTGTAAGTACTGCCTCTGGATTTAGGCAGTTACGTGGGTCGTGCTATAAACTTACGCCAAAATGTACGACATGCATACATTAGAAGATATAATTAGCACTAGTAATAGTACAGTAGAACTTGCGGTGAGCATCATGGTATTTGAAAGCGGGAAGGAGAGGGGTGAATGTCTGCTCTGGATAGTCCCAAAATTTGGTTCAGCTGCAGATGGACGGTTGAGAAATTAGCAGGAGGTGCAAATGAGACCTT
>Ga0247815_10003327_pt1 | contig 11582 bp, 11 predicted proteins | sample UWRJL194509B1_FD_181014 | JGI IMG/M metagenome (GOLD analysis project Ga0247815, IMG submission 181014) | Plant litter microbial communities from Arlington Agricultural Research Station in Wisconsin, United States - UWRJ-L194-509B-1 | ecosystem: Environmental > Terrestrial > Plant litter >... | reverse complement strand
CTCAAATTAAATACTAAGCAACTTGCGCTTTATGATATGCCAGACAGTTTGGCCGCAGTTAAAAAGAGTCTTTCCAACGTGAAAAACGTAGAGTTACTTGGTATTTTTGGAACTTACTATTTTGTCAGAAACAATGGAAATGAAACGGGATGGATCGCTATAGAGTAGTTTACCTTCGATCGCTTCTGCTTTCAAGTTCAACCAATTTGATGTAATAGTTCAGCATCTCGATGCCTAAAATGCTGAGCACTAAAATTTCTTCACTTTCCCCTTCAGCCAGGGCGGCTAAGTCATTCATATACGCTTCAGGGTAATTAAAATCATATCCTTCATCAAGTTGCCCAAAATCTACCTTTCCATACTTCATTACCTGACATAACATATAAAAGACGTAACTGCAAAACCGTGTCAACCATTCCATCTGCTCCCAGTGCGTATCAAACTCCTCATCTGTTTTATAATACCCCAAACGGCTCAGGAAATCAACTGAGAGATCTATAGGTTTCGTGAGAATGAATTCCTTATGCCAGTCGCGCTCATCATAAAATGCCAGAGCCGTGATGGTATTCTGCACAGAGTGTATGCATTCACTAATTAATGTAGACCATTCTTTTTCGGGCATGGTCTCCAACATTTCCATCGCTGGTTTATCCAGCACATCTGTGTTAATTAAGCCCTTGAGATCAGAAAATTCCTTCTCTACAGCAACTTTAAAAGCCACATGGGTCAGATTGAAAACAGAAATGGTCAATACAGATAATACCATAGGCATTACGTCCCTCTGCTTATAGTATTGAATTGTCATATATTAAATATTTGATTTCATAGCTAAGCCCTGTATTCATACTTTTAATATCTGCATTTAAACAACCCATTCAAACACTCTCTAATTTATTAAATTTTTACACAAATACCAGAATATAAAATTCGTATTCGTATAATAAATCACAGAAATGTTACTGCTTGCCAATGTAATCACACCTATGAATAGAATTAATTATCACAGCTTTATGAACGAGGTACAGCTGGTTCATAAAAATTACACCCTAATTATTTTAAAGCTCACTTTAAAATAATTAGGGTGTATTCATGGTGTAACTTAAGAGAAGAGTTCAGATACAGCGTTAACCATTATATCTTTTTAACGTTCTTTTCTACTTGCTCTTCAGCTTTTTTAGCCTGCTTTTCCTTTGCCCTTTTCTCTTTTCGCTGCTCCCTACCCGATTTTTTTACATCACGTTTTTCTTCCCTAATCACATCGTTGGTTTTTCTATTATACAGCGCATTGAGAACCCCTTGCCCGGTTCTGCTAAATACTTTTATCTGAGGTTTTTCGTGGGTTCCGGTGACCACCACCGGTACTCCAATCCATCCAGCAGGAGGCAATCCTACCTTTACAAGTATATCCAGCAACCCGTTAAAGCTTGTAGTTCCACTAATCGTTGGTCTCAGCACAGAGACCTTAAACGTAAATTCTTCGATATGGATCAGGTTGTTCTTAATATGAGTTTCAATATTAACCCCTTTCATATCAGGATTGTTAAAGGCATCCGCACCTACCTTATCACCAACTGCAGAAAGCATCTTTAAATTCTTTACTGCTACATCACGCAAATTTACTACACCTCCACCCTCTAATGAAGGATAAATAGGGTTCATGTTAGCATCAAAATCGCCTTTCAGCTTATAATCCAGTGATACAATTCCACTCACATCTTTTGCAGATGTGGCCATTTCACGCACCATGTCAATCTCCTTGTATGCCCTTTGAACATTGAAGTCCTTCACCTTAACGCCAACATCAAAGTTTGCTGTTAATGGCGATTCGTCTTTATAACGGGCATCTATAGTCATGCGGCTTCCAGCCATATCAAACGCGGTATTCTTCAGATAAATGTTACCATTTTTTATAGAAGCTATTCCATGAAGCTGATTGATAGGTAGCCCTTTGAATTCCACCTTTTTTACATTGGCAGATAATGCTACGTCCAGATTTTTTGGTACGATTACCACACCACTGCTTTTTGGGTTTTCAGCCTTCGCATATTCAACTTCTACAGACTTAGCATCATTATCACCACTTTTAAGGGCCATAAATTCATCAACAAGGATGTAGTTCGAATTCAAGGCAAAGTCTCCATGCAGAGTACCATTACGCTCTATAAAATAATTAATTGTATTTAGCAGGTGGCCACTAAGCGAAAAGTCTGACTTGCCATAGGCTGCGTAAAATTTCCTGAACCACATTTTTTCATTTTCAAACTCAAAACTCCCCTCCTTAACATAGAATGGTTTTGGCAGGTATGCTGTATTCGCTTTTATGTTTTTAACTACCAACGTACCTTTATTGTCAAGTTTACTGTACTGGCCAGTAGTGGCGTAACTTTGGCGACCATTAAGTGATAGATCAGCAGTTATTAGTCCACTCACATCTAAGCCTTTTTTAGCAAATACCTGGTAAATTTTACCAACGTTTAAGACACCTTTTGCACGTACTTTATAAAGCAGATCTTCAAAATTCTGTAAATCGGCATCAACAAATACCGGACTTCCTTCAAAATCAAATTTGAATGGAGACAGTTTTACACCCAGGCTACTGAAGGTGCCATCAGTATTTTTAATGTTGGCCACCATATTAATATTGGTAATCGAATTCGGATAAGACGTTGTTTTTACCCAACCGTCCTTCAAGTTAAGATAACCGTCCGTTTTTGGGAAAAGCTTTTTGTCCATACTGAAAATACCGTTTGACTTCACATCTGCATTCATCAGCCCCTTAAGTTCGAGACTTTTTAAACCTAATGCTTCATCTAGGGTCTGTAGATTAACTGCACCTTTTAGATTAGCGTTGACAGTCATTTCGCTTAATCCTTTGGTTTTTACTACAGCACGGAAATTGTTTTTCGGGCCCAGGTCAAAGCTTAAAGTTTTCAAGTCTAACCCAAGTTGTTCAGTATCCAGCGAAGGAAAATCGATATTCAGGTCAACATTCAAATTGTTCATAGGCACCGGAGCTTTTTCGCTGGAAATTGTACCGTCCTTAACAAGCAGGCGCGCCGTAAATCTGGGCTTAACCTTTCTCGGTTCACTAAACTGTCCTTTCAAACTGAAGAACAAATCACTTTTACCTTCTAGTTTTGTGTCCTTTGCCCAATCGAGATATTGAGGGGGCAGTACTGAAATCATATCTCTAATAGTGGTTTTTTGGGACGCCGCATTGATATCCAAATCATACCCGTCCTTAAGAACACTGATAGATCCGGTGAATTTTAAGGGCAGATCATTTATCCTTAATTCATTTTTCCTTAATACAAATGTCAAGGCATCGGTATTGATTCTAGTAATCAGGTCAGCATGTAAAGATTTTTGCTTAGCATAATAGACCCTGTCGAGGCTAAAATCTACCTGATCAATATTAAGATCAGTCTTCAGGTCAAATATATCTTCGCTTAGCCCACCTTGTCCTGTATAGTTTAGTCCTTTTGCATCCAGCAATATTTTAGCTGTATGGTCATTATATTTAATATGCAGGTTTCTGAATTTAATAAGGTCTACCTTTATAGACGTACCACTCGCACTGGTGTCTTTTGGTGCTTTTGAAGGACTGGAGATATAAACATTGTAGTTGGCCTGACCTTTACTATTCACGTAGACGTTTGCATAGGCATCTGTGACGTATATTTCATTGATTTTAACCTCACCGTCAAAAATCAGGTTCTTAAGATTAATCCCCGCGGCCACTTCTTTTGCAGCCAGCAAGGTATCCTGCTGAAAAGGTTTAGACCCTTGTAACAACAGGTCATCAACTGACACTGTTAAGGACGGAAAATGTCTGAAGAAAGTAAGGCGCGTCCTTCTGTAATCAAGTTTTCCGGCCAGTCGTTTGTTGGCAAATATTTTTACCTGATTAGAAATGGTCCCGGGGAAAAGGAGGGGAATGATAAACATGAGAAATAATATCGATGCTATAACAATCCCAAACCATTTTAAGGTCTTTAAAACTATATTTTTAAGATTTTTCATAGGTGGCGTGATTTCGGTTTTATGGTAGGTAGTACATACAACTCTACGCTATCTAAAATCAAGCCAATACAAAAGGATTTAACTACATTTACAAAGACTTCTTCATCATGATATCTGTCTGCGCCTCGTCGCCCAATTTAAAAATGTGCCTGTCAAATTCTATAAAACCGTTTCTCCCGTAGAAGCCTATGGCTCGTGTATTCTCTTCCCAAACACCTAACCAGACGTAATCCGCACCTTTTTGCGCAGCAACCTCCATAGCCTTTTCATAAAGTAACTGACCAACTTTTTTGCCCTGGAACTCCTTACATACATAAATCCGTTCAATTTCAACTCCGTCGTCTGCTTTTACTTCTGTTTGCGACTGACCGAAATTAAGTTTCAGGTAACCAATAGGCTCGTTGCCAGTCGCAGCAAAGTAAAACTCCGATTCCTTGTTGTCAAGTTCAGCATTTAGTTTAGCCCTAGATAAGTTATCATCCACATATTTCCTCATATCATCATCTGAAACCGCGCCGGAAAATGATTCTATAAATGTTTTTTTCGCGATATCCTGCAATTTTTCAAGCTCAGTAATGCTTACTTTTCTGATAATTATTTCCATTCGATATTATTGCAAGTTTTAACTGAAGTAAATTTTCCATGAAATTGCAAAAAAATCTAAATTAGTAGTAGGGATATTGTAAATAAATCCGGCTGACGAAGAATGATTTACACTAATTAAGATCAAAATGAATTTAATCGCGAAGAATAGACTAATCACTTATATCAAAAATCATCCTGAAGCGCGTGTAGAGCTTTTAACCTGGCTGAAGGAGTTTCCTTATCGTGAAGGAATAATTTGGTCAGATCAGCCTGAAAACTTTGCAAATCATAAAATCAATGATGGCGTATCTTGGCCCGGGATAGGGCATTATGCAATCAAATATCTGCTAAATCAAAAGGCAAAAACAATCCTTATTACATGGGTAGGTAGCAAGGAAGAATTTCAGGAAGCGCATATGAAAGAGTTGAACCTTTATAGAGAAAAACATCAGGACTTATTTGACGTACCAGTCAAGGTAGAAATACAATTAAGACCACCTCCCCCGCATCATCCCATTTTTGAGGAACCAGCAAAGCATATCTCCCAAACGATTAATGCTCCTTTTAAAGAAAGTGAACCGGATGATCAGCAAGCGCTGCTGACAGCAACCGAATATCAAGATGTGATGGAAAGAATAATTTCGATTTTTAATGCCGAACCAGATAGTAAGGAATTTCAAGAACTGCTAAATATGTTACCATCAGTTACCAGATATGAAGCATTTAAACTTCCGTATCCACCAGTTTATGCCTATGAAGTAGCAAAGCAAAGAATGAATATATTAAAACTGCAGGCCCAGGATTTAGTCTCGATCACCGGCCATAGTGAAGTTGAAATAAACCGTGCACTAATGGGCGATCCAACTATATCACAGGAACTAATGGGAAAAATATTTAAAGTTTTACACCTCCCATTTTCTTATACAGACTTCCTTCATTTGTCCGGAGGTACCGACAAAACATGACCCAAATTCCAGCGTGTACCAGCTGTTGTATAATCTCATTTATTTCACGCAACCCAAACTATTTCCAATTCTATTAGTTAACCCAATATGGGAAATAACTCGAGGGCATTGTTAATTATTTATTTGAAGTAGCGGCCCATGAAAAAAATTGTGTTTTTCGGTGATAGTCTAACCGCCGGATATGGATTAAGCTCACCTCAAAGTGAATCTTTGCCTGCATTAATAAATCAAAGACTTGTTACTTCCGGAATGCAATATGATGTAGTCAATGCCGGGGTTAGTGGCGATACCACCCGTGCTGCACGACTTAGACTCGAAAGATATGTAAATCTTGATATGGCACTGTTTATTTTAGAGCTTGGCGCGAACGACTTTTTAAGAGGCTACTCCCCTCCTGAGGTACAACAAAACCTTCAATATATAATTGACAAGGTTAAGGAAAAATCCCCAGCGGTGCCAATTTTGCTCCTTGGTATAGAACTTCCGCTATGGATAGCAAATTCTTATATTGATGGTTACCGCAAAATATTTTCTAACTTAAGTAAGCAAAATAGTATTTCCCTTGTTCCATCATTTTTAAAGGGCGTTTCGGGTAACCGTGCGCTGAACATGATCGACGGCGTGCATCCACTCGCAGCTGGTTACCGGGTTGCAGCTGACAATATTTGGCCCACAATCAAACAAATGTTACCCGGCAATCCCTCTGATATTATTTCATCTGCAGGCTAGATAGAGCTGATTTCATATTTGTTGTGGCTTAATTATAATGCTTCATTACCAGATTGTTGTTCCACATCATTGTTGTTTTTTCAAACATAAATCCGGCACACCTGTTATTAAGGTATCTATTGACACTTGGTTTATTACATAAAGAAAATTACAGTTATGAAAAATCAACAAGATCCAAAGCATTCAGTAAACGGGCAGGGTAATCCAACATCCGACCGCGCACACCACGATGTGAAGAATGACAAAAAACAACAAGGAATTACTAATGGTGGTGGGCAACGCTCCGACCAGACATCAAACAAGGACAATCAGCGGAAACGCGGAGAATAATTTTTCAACAAAACAAAACCAAAAGCCTCTTCCGAAATCTGGCAGAGGCTTTATTATTTAGGATAACATTTGATTTCCCCCTTATATTATAATAATTAGCAAGCGTATTATTTACCGTGTTCAATCTCCTTCAGGCTATTCATTTTCTTGTAGGCAAGAAAACCTTTAATATCCTCAAAATGCTCGCGAACCCGTTTATTACCAAACTCGAATACTTTTTGAGCCAGTCCGTCCAGAAAATCGCGATCATGTGAGACCAGAATCAATGTACCATCAAAATCCTGCAGCGCTTCTTTGATAATGTCTTTAGTCTTCATATCTAAATGGTTGGTCGGCTCATCCAGGATCAACACATTAACTGGTTCCAGCAATAGCTTAATCATTGCCAAGCGGGTCTTTTCACCACCAGAGAGTACCTTAACCTTCTTAGTGGTATCATCGCCGCTAAACATAAATGCTCCCAGAAGATCCTTAATTTTTATACTTCCATCACTCAATGGAATCTGATCAATTGTCTCAAATACAGTTAAATTCTCGTCCAGCAACGCCGCCTGATTTTGAGCGAAATATCCAATCTTTGCATTATGGCCAACTTTTAAACCACCTTCATACTCGATCTCGTTCATAAAAGCCTTAATCATGGTCGACTTACCTTCACCATTCTTACCAACAAAGGCAACCTTTTCTCCTCGCTCAATCACCATTGATGCTTTCTCGAAAACTACATGGTCGCCATATGCTTTAGTGAGCTCTTCTACAATTACCGGATATTGACCTGAACGTGGCGATGGCGGGAACTTCAAACGCAATGCTGATGTATCTACTTCGTCAATCTCGATGACGTCCAGTTTCTCGAGCATTTTTACACGTGATTGTACCTGCAGGGTTTTGGAGTAAGTTCCTCTAAAGCGGTCTATAAACTCCATATTATCCGCAATAAATCGTTGTTGTTCTTCGTAGGCTTTTAACTGATGCACACGTCGGTCGGCACGCAACTGCAGGTAGTGGCTATATTTGGCTTTATAATCATATATACGACCCATAGTAACCTCAATTGTGCGGTTAGTAATGTTATCTACAAAAGTACGATCGTGCGATATCACCATTACCGCCTTTGCTGAATTCATCAAAAAATCCTCTAACCATTGAATGCTTTCAATGTCCATATGGTTCGTAGGCTCATCAAGCAAAATCAGGTCTGGTTTCTTTAATAAAATCTTGGCCAGTTCTATGCGCATGCGCCAGCCACCTGAGAATTCCGATGTTTGCCTGTGAAAATCTTTACGTTCAAAACCCAGGCCCTTCAACACCTTTTCTACCTCAGCATCGTAATTTACCTCTTCAACAGAATAAAATTGCTCGCTTAATTCAGATACACGTTCGATCAACTTCATGTAATCATCGCTTTCGTAGTCGGTTCTGATAGTCAGCTGTTCGTTCAGCTCCTCTAATTCCTTTTGCATATGTTGCATCTCCTGAAAAGCTTTTGAAGTTTCTTCAAAAACAGTAACATTGTCTTGCGTTAACAAATGTTGTGGGAGATAAGCAATTACGGCGTCTTTAGGACCTGTTACATTCCCAGAGGTGGGCTTTGTTGCGCCGGCAATTATTTTTAAAATGGTAGACTTTCCAGCACCATTTTTACCCATCAGGGCTATTTTGTCGTTCTCATTAATTGAAAAAGTTACGTCGCTAAATAGAGTAGTTCCACCAAATGAAACAGAGATATTATTTACATTAATCACAGAATGGCCATTAAATTGAGCAACAAAGATAGCGGAAAAACAAAATTTAACGTAGAAAAGTGACAAATCAACATAATCAGGATTGTACAGATCGATACCTATATAGGCCAATAGATATTATAGGTAGCGGCCCGATTTACAAATTGTTGTAAACTCGGACCGCCTATGTATCATAAAATCTTAGAAAATTGTTATTCGGCAATTTTATTAAACCAGATGACATAAGCATCTATAGCCTTTTGAAGCATATCTTTACTTCTATCATCCTTTAACTGTCCATTTTCATCAAACAATTCGTTTGCCTTATTGATATAAACCTCCGGTTGCTGCATCGCAGGTACATTAAGGAAAACAAGGCTTTGTCGTAAATGGTGATTTGCACCGTAACCAGATATATTGCCGGGCGAATTACTAATAATAGCTGCAGGTTTGCCGTCCCATACACTTTGACCATACGGACGTGAACCAACATCAAGCGCATTTTTCAAAACCGCAGGAACCGACCTGTTGTATTCAGGAGTAATAAAGATAACACCATCTAATGCCTTCATCTCATTTCTGAAAATCGTATAAGCCTCCGGAACCTGGTTATCGTCATCAAAATCCTGATTGTACATGGGCAGATCGGCGAGGGAAACTATTATAAATTCAAATCCTTCAGGTGCCATAGGGATTATTGCTTTTCCTATTTTTTTCGAAAATGACTCTTTGCGCAGACTTCCTGCCAGAATACCAATTTTTTTGCTCATTGTTTTATTTTTAGAATTACCGAAATAAGTTCACTTGATGTTTTCAATTGAATAAGATACATGCAAGACTTAAGCCAAAATTCAGATTGCCAGCCCAGGATTTTTTATTTATAAAGAAGCCCGGTATTTTCAATGCTGAAAACAACCAATTCGCCAACAAATTTCGATATGCCGTTTAAACAAAGCAAAATAGAACTTTTGAACAAAGTTTAGTAATCATAAGTAACCGACATTTGTATCCATCATCTTAGATACAAATAGAAATGAAAAAATCAAAGAACGTGTTGATCACCGGCGCAGCTGGAGGATTTGGAACTATTATTATTGAGGCTTTACTCGCAGAAGGTTATAATGTAACCGGAGCCATGCGTGATGCTGAAGGACGAAACAAACTTGCCGCTCAAACCCTGGAAAGTCAGGGCGTATTTGTGGTTGAAATAGATGTTACCAGTGATGACAGTGTAGTGGAAGGAGTAAATAAAGCTGTAGCACGAATGGGTAGTATTGACATCCTTATCAACAATGCTGGCTTAGGAGCTGGAGGGATTCAGGAAGGATTTACCGCTGACGACTGGAAAAAAGTGTTCGATGTAAATGTTTTTGGGGTACAACGCATGAGCCGGGCTGTATTACCGTTTATGAAAATGCAGCAGCATGGTCTCCTAATGCTGATATCAAGTCTCAGCGCAAGGCTTTCAGTACCTTTTCAGGGACCATATAGTCCTTCAAAATGGGCAGCCGAGGCATTGGCCGAGAGCTATCGTGTAGAAGTGTCCAATCTTGGAATTGAATCCTGCATTGTTGAGCCGGGCGGATTTCCCACTCAATTTATTGGTTCTTTGCTTCAGCCAAGCGAGAAAGAACGGTCATTGGACTATGGCGCAATTAAAGATTTACCAGATGCATTACTGTCTTCAGTAAAAAGCGTATTTGAATCCAATCCTGAACAAACTCCGGACCTCGTCTCTGAAGCTGTTGTAAATCTTATAAAAATGCCCCATGGTACACGCCCAATGCGTATCGAAGTAGACAGAATGTTTATGGGAAATCTTGTTGCCCCACTAAACCAACAATTAGCAATAGCTAACGAAAAAGTGTATGAGGCTTTTCAAATGGAATATTTGACAAAAGTAAAAAGTTAAAATGGAGAGAATAACCAATTAGCACTGGTTATTCTCCTTGATTTTCATAATTTTAAATAATGGACCAATCATTACCTAAACCTTCAGCAGAAGTAGTGCATTCCTGTCTCACAGATAAATATTTGAGAAATGAAGTGATGCTGTATGATCACTACTTTTTCAGAATTATTTCCGGTGAGGTAAAAATTGTATTGTCTGATACCACTCAGATATACGGCGCAGGCGACACAATACTTTTGCCCCGCCGCCAGTTATCCACCGTTATTCAATACCCAAAAGATAACAAACCATACAAATGCGCTTTAATAATCTTTAGTAACGAACGTTTAAAAGAATACTATTCCCGCAATCCAGCCAGGGAAGATACAGCACCTTCAACGGCCGTCAGATCATACAATAAGCATCCCCTTTTAGAAAGTTACTTCGGATCTTTAATACCCTACTTTGATTTAAAAGAGGAATTACCTGCAAAACTTTTAGATTTAAAGATTGAGGAAGCCCTAACTATTTTAAGATCAATTGATGAAAATGTAGATGCGTCACTAGCAGATTTTTCCGAACCTGGTAAAATAGATTTAGCTGAATTCATGGAGCAAAATTATATGTTTAACATGCATTTGGAGCAATTCAGCTACCTCACAGGGAGAAGCCTTACTACATTTAAGCGCGATTTTAACCATATTTATGGCACCACCCCACAACGTTGGCTAACGAAACGGCGTCTGGATCTTGCCCACTACCTGCTTTCGGAAAGTAAACAAAAACCAGTTGACTTATTTCGGGAAGTAGGTTTTGAGAATCTATCACACTTCTCTTTTGCCTTTAAGAAACAATTCGGTTATCCGCCCAAAGAGATAGTTCAAATATCCCAATCCGCCATTGAATCTCGATAATGGTACTTAGTTAAGAATAGTATGCTCACCGCTATCCATAACAGCTGCCCCATTTAATCTTCGATGATCCCGATACCAAGCTCTTTAACCCGCGCAATGTTATCTTTCATTTCTTTGAGCTGTTCCTGTGAATGTCCCTGCCAGTCATTAACTTCACCAACTATCAACAGGGGATCACGGGTGCGGTATGATTTAGTCGGATTACCAGGATATTTTTTGTTTGTTAGATTCGGATCATCCTCTATGCTACCTTTGGGCTCAACTATATAAATTCTCTCAGCTTCATTACCTAAAGCAAGTTCGGCTCCCCAAATAGCAGCCTCTATTGTAGCCGTCAGGTAAACAAATAAGGCCTTCCTTGACTTATCATAGTTTGAATTATAACCGGCCTCAATCAAGTCGCCTGTTTTTAGCTGCGCTT
>Ga0247815_10003326_pt1 | contig 11586 bp, 15 predicted proteins | sample UWRJL194509B1_FD_181014 | JGI IMG/M metagenome (GOLD analysis project Ga0247815, IMG submission 181014) | Plant litter microbial communities from Arlington Agricultural Research Station in Wisconsin, United States - UWRJ-L194-509B-1 | ecosystem: Environmental > Terrestrial > Plant litter >... | reverse complement strand
ACGAGGACTTGCCTCTTCCCGGCGGTGGCGGTCAGGAAGGCAACCCTGAGGAGCTCGAGTGCCCAGTTCTTGGCTGGCACACCCGCCCCGACTGGTGGCCCTTCTCCTGGTGCTAAATGCTGAGCACCTTTGCCCCACATCACTACGGAATCCACAGCGAAGCCGACGATCATTAGCCTTTTTTTGAACTAAGTTTATTCATTTCATTTCTCTTTGGACATCCATATACCGTTTTTCCATTCTGTTTCACCACTTGTATCACTTTGAAGCGAAGCGTGAATTGCCCAATCGAACGATTCATCTATCGCACTCGCCAAACTTGGCTATCTGTTGAGAGATATATTCCGCGTTTGAGTCAGCTCTCCATTGAGGGTTATGACCGGCTCGTGGGTAAATGTGGCTGTAGCGAAATGACAGCAGATAACAGCGCAGCAGGCTGATCATAAAAGTCAAAGAGAACGACGCCAACTCGGCGCGACTTGTGTCGCTCTTTGTTCAGCCATTCAATTACCGTTGGGTTGACGCCTTTGGTATCACTGAGCGGATGACCAGTGTGACTTCCTGTTGCCATAATCTGGTTCGTAGCTCAGTAGACTCCTGCTCTTATTGTCTCAAGTCCAAACACACCTTTGGCGTCACGTAGTGTGAACTGATCTGCCCTGCGCCGCTAGCGAATCCAAGATAGATCGCTTTTGCATCCTCGTCACTTTGTGCACATTCAAGGTGATCGCGTAGCGCCGCCCATTTGGCGTCAGTAACTGCCCGAGCCGGAACGTTCCCGAGGTCAAATTGATAGAGATCTTCCACCCAGGCCACTTCCGTCTGCGAGTAATCGACTCTGAACTTTCCACTCAAAGGCATCCCGGGCCATTTCGTGAGATCGATGCCAATCGGCACACGGTTCCATGAGAAGCGGCGGAGCAGGACAATCTTCCCTCGACAGGCTGCGAGCGACACGGGAAGCTATGTGCCATCGTTGGATACGGTATTGGAGCATAATACCAATCAAAACCTACCTCGGTGCCCAGGTGCCAGAATTCATGTGCGGGCGAGGAAGTCAACAGACGATGGAGCGCCTCCTCAACCGCAGCATCCGTCGGACCGTTGTCCACCTTGAGGAAGACTAAGAGCGTCTCGGAACGGTGCGTCTCAATAAAGTAGTAGAAGCCCCAGAGTACGTCTTCCAATTCAGCGGTAGGATCGAGAAGCAGGTCGCCTTGTGCGTCATGTCAGATGTCGCTTGTTACCACCCACAACACGTCGCACCGTGGAACAAACGAAGCACACCATCACGCATACCAAATCGAATGTCGAATGAGCGGATGCCGTCCCAGAGTTGAGTGAAGATGGAATTGTTCTGCGGAGAGGTCACTGACTGCCGCTCGGAGATCATGTGCAGCTGACTTGATTCTGAAGCACGCCTCGAACCAGTCCTCGAGGGTTCCCTGCAAGGTCATTCAGACCCATGCCAGATATACCATCGCGTACACACACGAGCAGGAGTCGTGCGTGCCCGGGATGTTGAGAGACTGTAGTGAACGGGTGCCATCGACATCGGACATCCAGCGGCTAAGCTGCCCATCAGTACCGACGGAGCCTGACGCTTCGTTCAGGTATCATTCATGAGGGGCAATAAAACCGACGCGCCGAGAATTGGGGCGCCGCGGCACAGACGGATCTTAAGCTCTTCGGGGTTGAGGTGCGGTCGAGTAGCCATGGAGCAGAGATGCGAGGGGACATTCAGGCTCCGCCGGTCGTTCTTTACCTCCTACTTTGCGCAATGGTCGACTGATGGACCAACTTAGAACGATCAGCGTTCTTCTCAACCCGCGCCCGTACGAAAATGAAGCTGGCAAACTGCTACTCGTTCCACTTCTGCCTGACGCACCACCGCGGTCGAGCCTACCGCGGGAGGTCTGGGAGAGGGTCTTAGCGCACGCGGTGCACGGCCCATACGTTGTCGATCCACTTCGGACCACTCTATCTCGCGCACAATGGCGTGCAGAACTGGTTACCGTGTGCAGGACCTTTTCGGTGTGTTGATAATGATGCTCGAGCGCCAGGGGTTGACTCGTGCACAGACGATCGTGCCGCCGCTGCTCTTCACGCATCCTACCGTGAACAGCGTAGCGATGCTACAAGCTCTTGCCAAAAAGGTATTCGAGGGAGACGCAAGATGGGACAATCTACATCGCATCGAGTACTCAACGCCCGGTCGTTGGGTTCAATCGTTGGACATGTCTGCAATGTCTGTCGACGATGAAGATCAGCTAGCGTTCGACTCTATCCTTCGCCGCCTCATCCCGATCCTCCCGTTTCTCGGCAGCATTCACTTGAATGCACGGCTACAGCTCAGCAGAGGCGCGTATACCGCTCTGCAGGCCGTACGGCTACGCGTGCTCACCGGGGCAGTATTCGATGCTCCTCATCTGGGACCCACAGCACCAGCGGGATCGCCAGCTGCCGCCCATATGTTGTACAGATCGCTTCAGGATCCGTTGCTCTGTCTCTTGCGGAACTGTGCTTTCTTACAAGAGTTGGAGCTTGTCCCTCCAGAAGGAGATGATCAGAGCGATGTCGAGGACGACTTTCCAATCCCGGAAGGCGCTGAGGAGGAGCTTCATGAGCCTTTGGAACTCCCCAAGCTCTCGCGCTTCGCGTTGCTTCTCAAACCTGAGGCACCTTTGGCGAGGCTATTCGCCAGATCCTTGCTGCCCTCACTTCAACATCTCGTCCTTCATGCCGAACTCGCCAACTCGACATCGTTCCTGGAGGTACACGGTGCCAACCTTCGCGTACTTGCATTATTTGTTCCTCCAAAGGCGACTGTCAGCGGCTATCCGACCAACCTCCTTTCTACCTGCCCGTCACTCCGTCATCTCGTCCTGCCATCTTCGGCCATCCCCCTTCAACCAGACCCCGGCCACGAGCACCCACTGATAACACTCAGTATTCCTCGACCAGACCCGCATCTCTTGCGCACTTTAGAGATGGGCACCTTTCCTGCGCTGCGGGTAGTTCAATTGCGCGATGCGCGATGGCTTCGACGTGGTGTCGCTTCACAAGCGCGCTTCGCGGGTATCGCTGGCGAGATGAGCCGCTGGAAGACTCGCCTTGGTCGCCTGAACATTCGTGTCGTCGACGCTGCTGGGCGGCAGGATGGTGCTTGAGACGTCTTGATCTCATTTACGGGGTTCTTGCCAATAAAATTAACCAGTTTATTGTTACATGATCAGTCCATCAGGCGTGATCGAGCAAAACACATAAGTTGACATTGCTGGAGGTCGGCGGCTGAGTGGCGGTGAAACCCCGCGGCCTCTGCCGAGGCGCGTCGCGGGATCATTCTGCTTCTTCTTTTCCCGCGCCACATCATGAACCAATCCACTGCAAACTTCGCTGCCTCAAAAAGCAGTTTTAACAAGGTACGCCGAGCGCCTTGAGGAGCTTATATAGTATTCACCATCACTTCATGGTCGTCTGCAGACACTTCTTTCCAAGCTCCACGAGGTACGCCAGTCGTAATTTTCGCTCTTCAGCGTCGACATGACTGCTAGCTCACCTATTTTTGGCCAGATTCAAGACTTCGTTGACCAACAATGTAACTTGGGAGCTCTGGAAAGTTCTGGCTTGCAGGCCGAGAATGCCGCGCTCAGGTTACGGCTGGAACAGTCCGCTGCACACGTGGAAGCGCTTGCAGGTACTATCCGGCAACGCGATGAGGCCCTTGAAAGTCTCGTCGCTGTTGTATTCAATAACCTGGACATCATTCGCCAACGCGAGGCGAATATTGGAGCACTGCGAGCAGACCTATTGGTCGCTTCATCTACGATCGAACGGCGCGACGCAGAGCTTGTTACACAAGCTCGCGAGCTCACTGCTTCCAAGCTTGATCGTGACAATGTCCGTCAGGACTACAACCGAGCCATGGAAGAAAACCGAACGCTTCTGGCCAAAATGGGTGACGTGCAGCCTGAGAACACTTCCATCGTCAAGAGTGGTAGAATATTGGAGGAGAGTTCCAATCGACAGCACGTTGTTTCCACAACTGCACTAGCCAGCATAGCAGTCAGGCTTCACCCCAAGGCATTCGCTCCGCTATCCCCCGCGCAGTCTCGTCTGCTATCACAATATCACCGAAACTCGAAACCATGGCGCCTTCAGTATCCCTCAAGCGTGAAGAATCGGTCACGCGAGAGACCGCAACTGTCAAACGCGAGGCCTCAGTCAAGCGCGAGATCGAGACGCAACGTATTCCTCCCCCAACTCTTGCGCCACCTGAGCCATCCCCCCAGGACGCTGGAGTGGCGCAACCTTCGCCAAATGCGGCTATGGCAGTTCGAACATTCCCCGCTTGGATGACCGAACGCGTCCCAAGTCGCTATCTCGAGAAGCTCAAAGTCGTCTCTCGCCCTGTTTGCCCAGACGCGATCGACCTTCAGTTCAAGAGGAATTGGTTGAGCGCCCAGATAGGTGGAACGAGCCAGGCGGCTATCACCGAGTGAGTTCCCAGTTGGACTCGTTCTCACGGCTCTGCGCTCACGTTCAACCGGGTAGCGTTGCGCCAGGCAAGAACCGCTTCGATGTTACCGCATACTGTGCTCCAGAACCTAGCGGCAACCCATGGCTTCCACAGGCGCCGGGCGAGTCTGGTTGGGTCTTCATCGGCTTGAGTAAAAGCGACCACCACGACATGGGCCGGGGCGAGCGTCGGGAGCTGTTTGTTCGGTTCGGCGAAGGTCGATATGTATACTTTGGCACGTATGATTGTCATCGCGAGGACCCGCTACTGGTGGAGGAGTTTGATCAGCTGGACTGGAGTGTTGAGGTTGGCAGTCCTGAGAACGGCGGATCACATCTAATGCTGACGGCTTTCATTTCACCAGTACACCTCCTCTGCGCGCAAGTCGGGTGACGAGAGCCTTGAACAATACTGCGCTTGGACGTCGAAGAAGGGCAGTGCCGACATCGGCAGTCCAGCAGACGCACGCAGGAAATACGAATCAGGCGACTTGCGTGTGCCCTGCGTTCGGCTGGATTGTATCGGCTTCAACGAAGAGCTTTTCGATTCGTTCTCGGCAGCGCTGAATGGAAAGAGGCGAGCGGCTCGCGATGGGAGGAGCAGGGGTCCGTTAAGCGAGCCAGACACGCTGGGGACGAGCGAATGCAGATCGGTGACGCATGAATGAGCCACGAAGCTTGAATGAAGAGTTTGCGATTGATTCTTCGCGTTGGCATTACAGCGCACGATGTATGTGTACAGTTGGGGCCAGAGGTGATGAAATGAAGACGACAGCGCAGCATGTTGTCGCTGCTGCCCGCCTTCTCGATCACCGATCGACCTCGCTGAAAAGACGCAGTCAATATCCAAATCAGAACACGCCGAATTGGCTGCGAGAGCGGCATACCCGAACACAAGATCCTGGAGAACGGGTGATTAACAATTTGCGTGCACAAAACGTGAAGATAACGGAAGGAGCATACCATCGTGCCGATAATCGCGACTGCGTCGGCCAAAAAGTGCTGTAGATGTCATGGTTGGAAATACGAATCTGCGCGCTGAGATTAAAGCGTACCTCTGCGTCCGCAGTGAGCAATCTGACGAAAGGTAAGGAAAGGTATGGGACTTACTGCGCATCATGAAATCGGCACCAGCAAGGTGTGGGAAACCTGGTGCGCGAATACGACACCTGTACGGTCGGTTGGAACCGTCCGAGACAAGGTAGACACCCATCTCGCCCTTAGGTGCCTCAATGGCGGTGTAGGTCTCGCCGGGAGGGACACTGTAGCCTTCAGAGAAAATCTTGAAGTGGTGGATGAGACTTTCCATGCTCTCCTTCATGCTGGCACGCGGCGGCGGCACGAGCTTGTGGTCGTCGACCTTGACAGCGCCAGTGGGCATCTTGTTGAGGCACTGGTGGACAATGCGCAGACTTTCACGGAACTCCTGCACACGGCACAGGTAACGGTCGTAGCAGTCGCCATTGCTTCCGATGGGAACGTCAAACTCGACCTGGTCATACGCGTCGTACGGCGAGACCTTGCGCAGATCCCATGGAACACCACTTCCACGGAGCATGACACCAGTGAACGAGTAATCGAGGGCCTGTTTCGCGGAGACCTTGCCCACGTTGATTGTGCGAGCTTTCCAAATACGGTTGCCGGTCACGACCTCTTCAATCTCGTCGATACGGCTGCTGAACTGAGTGGCCCACATGTGGATGTCCTCGAGCAGACCATGTGGGAGGTCGAAGGCGACACCGCCGGGGCGGACATAGGCGGCGTGCAGACGGGCGCCAGAGACGCGTTCGTAAAACTCCATGAGCTTCTCGCGCTCCTCGAAACCCCAGAGGAAAGGAGTGAGACCACCGACGTCCATGACGTGGGTGAGGACAGCCATAAGATGGTTCAGGATACGCGTGAGCTCGCCAAAGAGCGTGCGGATCCATTTGGCGCGCTCGGGAACTTGGATGTTGAGGAGCTTCTCCACGGCGAGCGAGTACGAAAGTTCATTTGTCACTACCAAGACAGTCAAAGTCGATCATGTCGGCGAAACAAATGACGCACTCATGGAAACGTAGTCCAGGCGGTCAAAGTAGGGCAACGCCTGTGTGTAGTTCTTGTACTCGATGAGCTTTTCTGTGCCACGGTGAAGTAAACCGATGTGGGGGTCGGCGCGCAGAATCTCCTCGCCATTGAGTTCGAGAATAAGACGCAAGACACCATGGGCAGCCGGATGCTGGGGACCAAAGTTGACGGTGAAGTGACGAAGAGTGGTTTCCTTGCGAGAGCCCGTCTCTGCGAGGATCTCCTCGGCAGTCATGTCATGGAAATCGTGGGTCGTGAGCGACTCGAGCGGGTGCCGCTTCTTTGGTCTGGATAGGCAAATCAGACACAGATTACGCAGTCGACAATCAGATTATAGCCTTACGTGATCTGGTCTAGAAAGCAGAAGGGGTGAATACTAGTCGGGTGGAAAGTCAAGCCGAGAACGTACCAGCGTTAGTTCCAACGAGCGTGTTGTGAGATTCGGTATCAAACTTGTGAGCCTCAACTAGCTCTGTTCGGAGCTGCTCGTAGAGCTGCTGCTGTTCGGGTGACCAAGTGGCTCGACGCGCGTTGATTTCAGCATGTAGAGCGTCCAGCTCCGTGTCCGAAGACGGAAGTTGTTGCTGTTGCTGTAGCTGTGCTCTTGTGGGAGTCACGTGCAGCGCCCGTCGCTGGACTGCACGTGTTGTGCGCACTGACGACAGCGCGGCGCGGCGCAACATAATGAAGAGGAGGTTGGGACGAGATGTATAGTACACCCGGACGTTCCCGGGCTCCTACTCGCCCTCCAATCCACGCACGACCTTTGCTGTCTCATCCGATCTCAGCCTCGAGTTGCTCTTTCAGATCCAGCCAATCGCTATTCGATTTGCGCATCTAAGCATTGCTTTGTTGGCGAATTCGCAGAACATGGAAGCCAGGCAGCCACCCGCTGGCGACCAGCCACGCTGTGCACGACTTGCGCAGTCCACCTCTCTCCAATGCTATACTTTATTGCCAGCTTGAAGCTGGCACCTGTTGTACACAGGCTTGGCACATTGTTTGCACACAATATGCGAGCGGGCCAGCCTAATGAGGCTAAACCTGCCGTATCGTTGTTCCTGTAATCCATTGTGGCAAGCCCGTAAGCCCGTGTCGGATGCCCAGACCAGGGGCATGTGGAAATCTAGATGGCGTGCGAAACACGCTAAGCAATTCGGCGCATTGGCAGATGGCGGGCTTGCCGATGTCAGCAGTCTCCGACAAGTTATGCGATGCTTCACTGAGCAATTACATCGGCCAGCGGTGAGCTCCCCTTACCAGCGCTGGCCGTTCTGGCAGCCAACACGGACAACTTGCACTTGCGCTCCTAACTTGTCCGTGCGCGTCCAGTGCGATCGGGCTCATGTCCGCGGACCGTACATGGCCGCACTCCGAGCCGGCGTTGCCGCGTTTGGCGGTCTGGCCTTCGGCTTCAGCACCATGGTCGCTGGCTCCCTTTGAGACTGCCAGCAACGCACCCTGGCACTCAGTTCATATTTCGGACCCAAAGGGCGCGACCGTCACAAGCAAGCGATTCACGGTGCCTGCCTGGTCCAGCACGAAAGAAGCCAAGCCCGCATAGACGTGTCTAAATCAACAACACATGGTCACGGGCACTGCATTGGCTTCCTACAAAAGAGGAGGCGCTTGCACATTCTGCACCCTGGCTCGTTTGGTTTTCCCTCCCTCCCCTCTCCTCTCCGCCTACCATGCGTACTGCGGCTCTCGTCCTTTCCTTGGCCGTGGCGGCCAACTCTTCGCCACTTACCGATCGTGCGTCGCCTCGCACAGTCCCAACGTCCGTCGGATGGTCCAGCCGGTCGCTTAATCTCGACATTCCGGTCGAGCGCGACGTCTCTGTTACCTCGGACAAGTCGAAACGCCAGAACTGGTCCCTCGCTCAGCCTGGAACCACCGGTGTTCTAGCCATGATGATGGCGGTGGTTTCTCCAACGCAACTGCTCATTGTTGACCGCACTGCGCACAATCCGCTTATGGTGGACGGACATAATGCTTGGGCGGCCGTGTACAGCCTGACCTCCAACACCGCACGCCCCGTGCGAGTACAAACAAATTCTTTTTGTGCAGGAGGCAGTTGGCTCGCCAATGGAACGATGGTCAACATTGGAGGCTTCAGAGCCGAGCATTCAGACATTCCCGACGAGAATGGTTTCCAAGCAGTTCGCCACTGGTATCCGGAGCAGTGTCCCGACTCTGGAACAGAACCTTGCGCATTTGTTGAATATCCTAATCGCGTCCGCCTAGCAGCAGCTCGCTGGTATCCTTCGATAGTGCGTTCTCCACACGTTATTCTTGCCTGTCAAGTGATTAACATCCTAACCTCAGGTCCGCATTGGAGACGGCTCGGCCCTTGTCATTGGTGGCTCCAACGCCGCTCTGTTTATGAACTACGCTGGAGTGAATGTTCCAAGCTACGAGTACCATCCTCCAAAGAACATGGGCGGCTACAATGTGCGTATAGTAGGCTATCCGTGCCGACAGACACTTTCTCATCCACGCCATCGTCTGCAGGGCCTTCCGATTCCCAGTCCTCTTCTCAAGAGCTCGCTGAATGCAAACCTCTTCCCTCTCGCATTCTACCTGCCTAATGGTCGCGTTTTAATTATCGCGAATACGTACGTTGGTGCAAGTGTTGCGGGTTTAGAGTTGTCCTTGACCTCGCTTCCAGTAAGGCTTGGATGTACGACAGGGATGCCAACTATGAGATCCGGCTGCCCGATTTGCCCAACGGTGTTCGTGTAACGTGAGTAGAATCCGCGCCATCACCGACGGGTCCATTATTCATGCTCACGATGTTCCTGGACAGGTACCCGATGGCTGGCACCGGCGTGTTATTGCCGATGTCAGCTGCGAATAACTATGCAGCAACCGTCCTCGTTTGCGGAGGCTCGACGAGCTCGGACACTGTCGCTTCGACTCAGCTAAACGCACAGGACCCGGCATCGAAGCAATGCGCTCGATTGGAGATCTCGACTGCTGGTCTCGCTGCGGGCTGGCAGGTGGAGCTGATGCCTGAAGCGAGGATTATGCCAGACGCTGTAGGTCTCATCTCATTACCCTTCAGCCTGGTACTAACAGTGCGTTCCAGGTGATGCTTCCGGATGGACGCGTTCTTATCGTAAACGGTGCCACGACTGGTTATTCAGGTTACGGCAACGTCGCTGGTCAAGTTGGCGCATCCAATGCCGCCAATCCGACGTTCCGCCCATTGATCTATGACCCCGCGGCTCCCGTCGGACAACGATTCTCTATAACAGGCCTTCCGACATCGAACATCCCGCGTCTCTATCACTCTGCCGCGACCCTCCTGCCCTCAGGCGCGATTGCCATTACCGTGCGAAGCTTCATGTATCACCGTGACGGGCTACGGCTAACGACCCCATTTCTCCTCAGGGCTCCAACCCGAACGGTGACTACACTACCACAGGACCTTACCCAACCGAATATCGCCTTGAAATCCTGTCGCCGCCGTACATGACCCAGACGCGCCCGACGTACAGCGGCTTGCCTGCCAAGGCCATGTGGGGCGTCACAATTACACTCACGGTTTCACTTCCACCCAACACGCTGAAAGTCACTGCCTCCCTCCTCGACTACGGCTTCTCCACCCACTCTGTTCACATGGATATGAGGTGAGATTTCGGTCAGCTGCGTGTAAAGAGTACGATGAAGCTGACATGGAGACAGGCACGTCTGGTTGCCGACGAACGTACTGAATGCGACACACATCACCGTGACAATGCCGCCCAACTTCAATATCTACCCACCTGGGCCCGGGTGGCTGCATGTGTTGGCAGATGGCGTGCCCAGCACGGGCACAAGGCTTCTCATAGGCTCAGGCGTCGGTCCACCCGTCAATGTTGCTGCATGGAACAAGTGAGTCTTGTACAGCGGCTTCTTGCGGGATAGAAAGTCTGATCTGCTTCGCACTCGCAGCATGCTCAACATGACCGCCAACCCAGCCTAGTACTGCTAATTATCGTTTGAGTGGCTGGACGATCTGCCGGGATTATCTCTTTCGGATTGAACGATGAATTAACGACCATGGACTCGGTATCTGGACATTGTTCCATCCACATCGCTCTCTTCCTGCGTCATATGACGCGTCCGCTCTTTACCCCAGACCAAGGACACTACACTACATTATCAGGGCACCCACCATGTCCGTAATTACTACCTTGCTCGTAACGAAGATAGCTTGCCCGACTGCATCATCTTTGCTCCCCTGCTTTGCCTGGTCTGCGCACATCTCTCAACTAGTTCGTAGTCCGCCAACGCTCAGAGCACCCCTGGCATGGGGTAGCCCGCCTCATATTCGGTTCTGCTTTCGATCGCGGTTTCAGCAATGTCAGGTGGGAGTAATAATCTGTTTCAGGTGTGAATCAGATCCTCAGTAGGACTCGTACAACGATGCTGCGCATTGTGCGTGGCTTGGTGGGGCGTGCAAGGGTTGAGAGGAGTGCGTCGAACATGGCCACCAATTGCTGCATACACACACCGCGCCGTCTCACTTTTTCTGCATCACTCAACCCTCACTGAATCAAGCTCTCAGCCTCGCCACTGGCCAGTCCAGAGTCCAATATAGAGGTTGAGTGAGGCTTATTAATTTCTAGTCGCCACATTGAGGTCCACACGTAGGAAATCAATGAATATGACAATGTACGTGGATGCAGGTGTAGGCTACAAAGGCCACAGACAGTGCAATACGGAAGGAAACATCGTTCAAGGGGGGATGTCAGAGAGGTCGTTTCAAGGGTCGTTAATGGCAGGTACACCGCAAGAGGCGGATTAGAATAATACGATGATAGGCACGAGAGAGACCACATTTGGTGTCATCACAAACCCAGCAGAGGTTCCGAAGCGACCAAGCATGTGCAGCAACGAGTACCTCGTCACGCGCAGGCGGCAGTGCGGCGCTCAGATCTTATTCGCGCGGAGCCCACAGTCGCGCGGCGCGATCTCGCCACACTTGACATGCGCCCGCAGACCACAGTCGTC
>Ga0247815_10003324_pt1 | contig 11588 bp, 6 predicted proteins | sample UWRJL194509B1_FD_181014 | JGI IMG/M metagenome (GOLD analysis project Ga0247815, IMG submission 181014) | Plant litter microbial communities from Arlington Agricultural Research Station in Wisconsin, United States - UWRJ-L194-509B-1 | ecosystem: Environmental > Terrestrial > Plant litter >... | reverse complement strand
ACATCGAACTGGCCTAGATCCTTTCCAGGATGGTGGCGATGCCCTGGCCGCCGCCGATGCACTGGGCGGCCAATGCATAGCGGCCGCCGGTGCGCGCCAGCAGCGCCGCCGCCTTGCCGGTGATGCGCGCGCCGGTGGCGCCGAGCGGATGGCCGATCGCCATGCCGCCGCCGTCGATATTGAGCGCCTCCGGCTTGATCCCCAGCTCGCGCACGCAAGCCAGCGCCTGCGAGGCGAAGGCTTCGTTGATCTCCGCGACGTCGATGTCGCTCGCCTGCAGGCCGGCGAGTCGCAGCGCTTTTTGCGTGGCCGGAATCGGACCGATGCCCATCAGCGCCGGATCGACGCCGACCGCCGCCATCGACACGATGCGGGCGGTCGGCGTCAGGCCGTGCTTGCGGGCGAAGTCCTCGCTGGTCACCAGCACGGCGGAGGCGCCGTCGGTCAGCGGCGACGAGGTGCCGGCGGTGACCACGCCGTGCTCGGGATCGAACACCGGCTTCAACGCCGCCAGCGCTTCGAGCGTGGTGCCGGGGCGGATGCAGCCGTCTTCGGCGACGACCTCGCCGGCGGTGGTGGCGATGGGCACGATTTCGTCATGCAGCAAACCGGCGGCGCGCGCGGCGGCGGCTTTTTGATGCGACTGGAAGGCCAGCACTTCCTGGTCGGCGCGCGCGACCTCGTATTTGCGGGCGACGTTTTCGGCGGTGTCGCCCATGCTGATGTAGGCGTTGGTCTCGGCCAGCAGCCGCGGGTTGGGCGAGAAGTTGAAGCCGCCTTGCGGCACCATCGTCATCGACTCGACGCCGACGCACAGATAGGCTTCGCCGAGGCCGGCCTCGATCTGCGCGGCGGCGATGTGGATGGCCGACATCGACGAGCCGCAGAAGCGGTTGATGGTCATGCCGCTGACCTGATGCGGGAAGCCGGCCAGCAGCGAGACGATGCGCGCCAGGTTGTTGCCCTGCGAGGACTCGGGGTAGGCGCAGCCGAGGATCACATCGTCCAGCAAGGTGGGATCGAGGCCGGTGCGTTGCATGAGACCTTGCACGACTTGCGCGCCGAGGTCGTCGGGACGGACCTCGGCCAGCTTGCCCTTGCGGGACGGGTGGAACGGCGAACGGGCATAGGCGCTGATGACTGATTTCATGATGGCTTTCCTTTTAAAGTACGATCATAATGAAATATATATTACGCCTGTCATGTATAATGTCAATAGCAATCAGGAGGGGCATATGAAAGTCAGCAGGGAACAAGTGGCGCTGAACCGGCAGCGCATCGTGGAGACGGCCGCGCGGCTGTTCCGGGAAAAGGGCTACGACGGCATCGGCGTGGCCGATTTGATGAAGAGCGCCGGGCTGACGCACGGCGGCTTCTACGGCCATTTCGACTCGAAGGAGGACTTGCTGGCCGAAGCCACGGCGCACGCGCTGAAGAAATCGGTCGAGCGCTGGGAAGGTTACGCGGCCAAGGGCGGCGACGCGGCGCTGACCACGATCGGCGGCAACTATTTGTCGGCGGAGCATCGCGACCATCCGGAGCTGGGCTGCTCGGTGACCACCTTGGGCGCCGACATCTCGCGCCTCGGCGCCAAGGCGCGCCATGCGCTGACCGAAGGCGCCTGCGGCCAGATGGCGGTGCTGGAAAAGCTGATGCCGGGCGAGGACGCCGCCGATAAGCGCAAGCAAGCGCTGGCGACCTACGCGGCGATGGTCGGCGCGATCATGCTGGCCCGCGCCGTCGACGACGAAGCGCTGTCGCTGGAAATCCTGCAAGCGGTGCGGCAGTCGCTGGCCGATCCCCTCGGCTGATCGGCGACCGATTACGCCGTTTCCGCGTCCAGCCGGGAGAGCCAGGCGCGGTATCGCTCGCTCGTGTCGGCCCCCGGCGCGGCCTGATGGGCGGCCAGTTCGTCGCGCATGCCGAAGATGCTCCACACCAGCGGCGCGAAGCGGGCGACCGGGCTGCCGTCCCGGCCGGCATCCTGGATGAATTCCAAGGTGCGCGACTTGAATTCCGGCACGACGCTGGAATGATATTGCGCGGCCTTGGCCAAGCCGGACAGGTACATCAGCTTGGCCACCTCGGATTGTGGCCATTCCAAGGCCATGCGCAGCGGCCATTCCAGCATATTGCGCTCGCCCCACATGCCTTCGGTCGACATCTTGCCATTCGCCAGCAAGGTAAGCATCAAGCTTTGTCCTAGTTCGACCAGGTAGGCGGAGGCTTGCTCCTTGGATGGGCGCGTGTAGAACGCGTCGTCGGGCGCGGCTTGGGTCGGGCCGATGCGGGCCAGCAGCCGCTGTTCCAGCTCCAGGACGGCCGCGCCGATGTCGTCCGGCGCGGTATCGATGATTTCCTCCGCCAGCCGTTGCCCGCGTTCGCCATCCCACAGACGGCAGGCGATGCGCCATTGCCGCTCGTCGCCGCCGATTTCGCCGGTGACGAAGTACCGCGAATGCGCGCCGTACTTGGCGACGATTTCGGCCTCGTCGTGGTCCGCGCCGAACAGCACCGGGCCGCCGCCGACGACAATCGGAATCAGGGTCTCGGCTTGCATGGCGGTCCATGCGCGGGCCGACTCGGCCAGGTAAAGCGCGATGGCGCGGCTCATCCTGCCGATGCCATCCTCGCGCTGGACTTCGGCGCCGTCGGTGTCCGCCGCGCGCTTTGAAAAGCTGAAGAAGGTGATGCGCGGCGCGCCGGCCGGCTTGGCGGCGAAGAACCAGTCAGGCTCGCGCAGGCCGTAGCGCCAGATCGCCTGGTCGATGGTGATGGTCTCGACCGTGAGGCTGGACGGATCCGGGATGGCTTGCGGCCGCGACGCCTGCTGTTCGATCTGTTGGAACTGCGCGGCATAATGGTCGAGGTGCTGGCGGTATGGCGCCAGATCCAGCGCGTACAGCTGCTCCAGCAGGCGTTCGCCGTCGCTGCGCAGGCCCAGTTCAAGATAGGCCTGCAGCAGATTCATGCCGGCGCGGGGATCATGGCGCGCGACTTCGTACGCCGGCGCCACCAGCGGCGGGATCAGATGCACGTTGCCGCTCTGCCCCAGGTCGCCGGAAATCATCAGCAGCGCCTCGCTGTCGAACCCACCGGCGCCGAGGATGGATTGATACAGCGCCGTCGCGGCGGCGACATCGTCGCCGTGCAAATGCTCCCGCGCCAGCCATAGTTGCGGGCGCCAACTGCCGGGAATGGCGGCGGCTTCGCGCAGCGCCGACAAATAGCCTTGCTCGCCCTCGTTTTCGCGGCGGATCGCGGACCACCAGCCCAGTCCATTTTCCTGGTTGGGATCCAATGCCAATGCGCGCCGCAAGGTCGATGCGGTTTTATCGGCATCGCCTTGTTCATCGTACACCTTGGCCAGATTGGTTAATAGGATGCCGGTTTCGCCGACCAGCTCGACGCAGCGTTGCAGCACCTCGCCGGCCTCGCCCAGGCGCCCGGTTTTCATCAGCACGATGCTGCGGATCGTATGACTCCGTTCCGGATTGCCGTCGATCTCCAGCAGGCGCAGCGACGCATCGTTCAATTCGTCGACGAATCCATCATCCAACGCGGAGATGAGGAAGCTGTACAACTCTTCAGGCGCATTCCAGGCCTTGTCGAGGTTGGGGAGCAGCACCGAGTCGCGCCATTCCCGACGGGTGATTTTCAGTTCGCGGCCGTAGCTGTCGAACACCGTGATGAGTTCGGCGTCGGCCGGCGGAAGCTGCGATTTTTTCTTCGAAAACGCGTTCAGGAGTTTTTTAAGCATGGCGCTGCATGGCCTTGTCGGTTGGGAGGCGAGAAGGCACAGTAAATCATTGCTAATAAAATTGCAACATTGCATTTCAACAGGAACAGCGCCCTCCAGTGTCCGCCACTTCCGGTGTCAGTGCCGACATTCGGACACGAGCTCAACCGTAGTATTCTGCTACGGTTGAGCTCGTGTCCGAATGTCGGCACTGACACCGGCGTTTTTTTGCTACGGGCAAGCGCCGATGACGTAATAGCCGGCCGAGGTCTGCGCCAGCGTGGTGCTGTAGAAGATGTTGTACAGGCCCATGTTCTGGTTCGAGCCTTTCGCCAGCGCGTAGCCGCCGCTGGCGACCGCCCGGCCCGCCGCGACGTGCGCGTAGTTCGACGCCAGCGTCGCGCTGCACGTGAAGCCCGATAGCGTGGTCGCCGTCACCGCCGCCGATGGCGCGCTTTCATTGCCGCCCGCGTACGACGTCACCGTGTAGCTGTAGCTGGTGCTGGCCGCCAGGCCGCTGTCGACGTAGCCGGTGGCGCCGACCGGGCTGGCCGTGATCTTGCCGCCGTTGCGGTAGACGTGGTAGCCGCTGGCTCCCGAGGCCGCGCTCCACGCCAGCGTGACCGTGCTGGCGGTGGTGGCGCCGACGCCCAGGCCGGTCGGCGAACTCAACGGCGGCGGGCTGCCGCTGGTGGTGCCGCTGACCGCCGCCGACGCCGCGCTGGCGCCGCCGCTCGACGTCACCGCCTTGACCGTGTAGCTGTAGCTGGTGCCCGCCACCAGCCCGCTGTCGGTGTACGCCGTGCCGCCGACCAGCGCGGCGTTGACCTTGGCGCCGCCGCGATACACGTCGTAGCCCGCCGCGCCGGTCACGCCGTTCCAGGACAGCGTGATGCTGCTGTTGCTCACGCCGGTCACCTGCAGCCCGGACGGCGCCGGCAGCGCGACGAAGCCACCCGTCACGCGGTCGACCATGGCCTTGATCGCCACCATCTGGCGCCCGCTTTTTTTCGCGTAGTTGGCGTCGTCGTAACCCCACCAGTCCCAGCAGCCGTTCGGGTTGCCGCTGCTGCTGGGCGCCGTCTGCGGATACAGGATGACGATGTTGTTGCTGTCGGCCCAGCGGTTGTAGCCGGTGTTGCGGTAGTACTTGTCCTGGACCTTGGTCGTATCCTGCTGGCAGCCGTGCAGCGCCACGTGCACCTTGCATTGCTGGCCGGCGCCGCAGCTGGCCGGAACATAAGCCCAGCCGCTCGCCGCCATGCCGTGCGTCGCCGGGCTGGCGATGAATTCGGCCTGGTTGAATTCGACGAAGCTGCCGCCCAGCGTGGCGCTGTTCTTCGGGTTCAGCGCGCCGTAGATCCATTGCAGGATCTCGCCCGCCAGGTCGAAGTTGCAGTTGTTGATGTAGGGGCTGGCCTTGGTGCTGCAGGCGCTGCCGAAGTAGTCGGTCACCATCGCGTGCTCGGACGCGAGGTTGTTCTTGTAGAAGATGTTGGCGCCGTAGTTTTGATAGTAGCTGTTGGCCTCGTTCATCACCAACTGCTTGACGGTGCTGTCGATGGTGCCGGAGTACAAATACACGCGCGAGCCGCTCAGGTTGCTGGTCGGATCGATCGCGCCCTGGCTGGCCAGGCTGTTGGTGCTGGTGATCAGGCTGGCGGTCGCCGGCTTGCTGACGCTGGTGGCGGCCATGCACGGCCCGGTCGCGGTGACCACCGAACCCTGCGCGCAATAAAACGGCCCGCCGGCGACGACGCCGGCGCCGGCCTTGAAGGTTGCCGAGTACGCCACATGCAGCTGCACCGCCATGAAGCCGCCGGACGACAAGCCCGACACCGAGCTTTGCGCCGGATCGATGTTATACGAGGGGAGGGGCACCGGCGCCGCCAGCGCCAGCGTCGCGGCGGAATGCTGGCAGCCAGCCAGCAGCGAGATCAAGACAAGATTGCGGATACGGGACTGCCTAACGATGGTCGTCATTCGAGGTCTCCTGTTATCTGGTTTTTATGTCCTGGGACCCGAAGGTCGCAAGGATACCGATAGTAATAGGAAAGATAACCGCCGCCACGGACCTAGTATTTCTACTGTCTCGCCGGCGCAAAACACGATAACTTATGCGTTTCCGTAATAACCTCATGCGAAAAATAGACTAAGACGCTGGGCCGGCCACGGCCGATCGCGTAGACTGGCGGTATTTTCCGTATCTTGGACGAACAATGCTGCATTGGTTGAAGCAATACCGGCGCGCCCAGCTGCCCGGCGATATCAGCGCCGGGCTGGTGGTGGCGATGATGATGATCCCGCAAGGCATGGCCTACGCGCTGGTGGCCGGCCTGCCGCCGGTGGTCGGGATCTACGCTTCGATCATGCCGCCGATTATCTACGCGCTGTTCGGCAGCAGCATGACCCAGTCGGTCGGCCCGATGGCCATCGTTTCCTTGATGACGGCCGCCGTCATCGGTCCGCTGGCGCCGGCCGGCTCGGCGCTGGCCGCCGTGCTGGCGGCCCAGCTGGCGCTGGTGTCGGGCGCGATGCTGCTGTTGTGCGGCCTGCTGCGCATGGGCTTCCTGGCCAATTTCTTTTCGCTGCCGGTGATGAGCGGCTTCACGGTCGGCTCGGCCATCGTGATCGCCTTCGACCAATTGCACACGTTGCTGGGCGCCGACCTGCCGCACATTCATCCGCCGAGCGCGATGCTGGGCGTCGGCTCGCTGTTGCTGTTGTTGCTGGCCAAGCGCTATCTGGCCGGCCTGCTGAAGCGCTGCGGCCTGCCTCCCGTCGCAGCCGATATCGGCGCCAAGCTGGCGCCGATGCTGGTGGTGATCGGCGGCATCGTGCTGATGGCGGCCACCAGCCTCCCGGACCTGGGCGTGCGCGCCACCGGCGCCGTACCGGGCGGCCTGCCGCACCTGAACCTGGCCACCTCCAGCGCGCATTGGCGCCCGTTGCTGCAACCGGGCCTGCTGATCGGCTTCATCATCTTCCTGATGTCGATGTCGGCGGCGCAGACGCTGGCGCTCAAGCGCAACGAGAAGCTGGTCAGCAATCACGAGTTGGTCGGCCTGGGCGCGGCCAACGTCGCCAGCGCCTTGTCGGGCGGCTTCCCGGTGACCGGCAGCCTGTCGCGCTCGGCCGTGAACTTCGCCGCCGGCGCCAACACGCCGCTGGCGAGCCTGATCACCGCCGCGCTGCTGGCCTGCGCGCTGATGGCGCCGACCGGCTGGCTGGCGCTGCTGCCGCTGCCGACGCTGGCCGCGACCATCATCGTCGCCGTGCTCGGCATGCTGGAGCTGGGCATCCTGCGCACCGCGTGGCGCTACGACCGCGGCGACGCGCTGGCCTGGGGCGCGACCTGCCTGGGCGTGCTGGCGATGGGCGTGGAGGCGGGCGTGGTGGTCGGCGTGGCGCTGTCGATGGGCACGCTGATCTGGCGCGCCAGCCGGCCGCATATCGCGGTGCTGGGCCGCATCGCCGGCAGCGAGCACTTCCGCAACATCGAGCGCTACCCGGCCGAGACCCAGCCCGAGTTGCTGGTGCTGCGCATCGACGCCAATCTGTTCTTCGGCAACATCGAGGCGGTGGTCGAGCGCATCGAGTGCGAGCTGCGCACCCACCCGAGCGCGCGCCAGCTGGTGCTGGTGATGACGGCGGTGAGCTCGATCGACACCACGGCGCTGATGGCGTTGTCCGAGCTGAACCAAAGCCTGAAGCGGCGCGCCATCGGCCTGCACCTGGCCGAGGTCAAGGGGCCGGTGATGGACCGGCTGCGCCACAGCGATCTGCTGCGCCAGCTCAACGGCAAGCTGTTCCTCAGCACCGCCAACGCCTGCGACCATTTGCACGCCGCCGCCGAAAAAAGTCCTTTTAAGCAATAAAATGCATGGACTTGCGGTCGGTTTGACCCTATGATTTAAGTCGTTGCACCACTGATTAACCCCATAGAATGGTTTGCCGATGTTGGTCCGACTCGCCCGCCGTGCAGGAAGAGTATCCATTGCCGCGTTCGTCAGCGTGACGTTGACGGCGGTGGTGACGCTGGTGCTGACCACGTTCGCGCTGTATTTCTACCAGGTCGAGCGGGCGCAGCGCTGGGAGCAGCTGCACAAGACGCTGGCCAACAGCGCCGACGAGCTGGCCGCCGCCGTGGCGCTGCCGGCCTGGAATTTCGACGAGACGCAGATCGTCACCATCATGAAGAGCGGCTTGAGCAACCGCGACCTGTACGCCAGCGCGGTGGCGCCGGTGGCCAGCGCCCATCCCTTCATCCTGACCCGCAACGACCAGGCGCAACTGGTGAGCGCCGCGCGCCCGCCCGACGATCCCGAGCTGCTGTCCGAGCGCCGCACCATCGTCGCCGGCGGCCAGAACATCGGCACGATCACCGTCTACGCCTCGCCGGCGGTGCTGATCGAGCAGCTGCGCCAGCGCCTGTACACCATCGCCGGCATGATCTTCGTGCTCGACGTGACGCTGGTGCTGAGCCTTTATTTGCTGCTGTGGCAGTTGATCCTCAAGCCGCTGACCACCATCGAGCGCTACGCCGCCAACGTCAAGGCCGGCCAGAACCCGGGCGCCTTGCCGCCGCGCGACTGGTTCTTCGGCGAACTCAAGACCCTGTATTTCTCGATCCGCGACATGGTGCGCCTGATGGACAGCCGCTTCGTCGCCATGCAGGAGAGCGAGGAGCGGCTGCAGATCGCCAGCGGCGCGGCGGCGATCGGCATCTGGGACTGGAACATCGTCAGCAACGAGATGGTGTGGGATGAGCTGATGTACCGGCTGTACGACCTTGAGGACAAACCGCTGGCCGAGCCGTTGACGCTGTGGCGCGCCATGCTGCACCCGGACGACGCCATGCCCACCGAGACCGCGCTGCGCCAGGCGCTGGAGGGCGTCGGCGAATACGACGTCGAGTTCCGCATCATCTGGGCCGACGGCTCGGTCCACCATATCAAGGGCGACGCGATGATCTTCCGCGACGCCGACGGCCAGCCGTCGCGCATGGTCGGCGTCAACTACGACATCACCGCCAGCAAGCTCGCCGAGCAGGAACTGCGGCGCCACCGCATCCACCTCGAAGACCTGGTGGCCGAACGCACCAACGCGCTGTCGGTCGCGGTGCGCCAGGCGCAGGCGGCCAACCAGGCCAAGAGCGTGTTCCTGGCGAATATGAGCCACGAGCTGCGCACCCCGCTCAATTCCGTGATCGGCTTCTCGCGGCTGATGGCCGACTCCAAGAACATGCTGCCGGAGGAGAAGCGCAACCTGGCCATCATCCACCGCTCCGGCCAGCATCTGCTCACGCTGATCAACGACATCCTCGAACTGTCGAAGATCGAGGCCGGGCGCGCGGTGCTGCAGACCGAGGTGGTCAATCTCGACGACATGCTGCAGGAGGTGATGGACATGGTCAGCATGCGCGCCGGCCAGACCGGCGTCGAGCTGGAACTGGACAGCGCCGGCCTGCCGTCCGGCGCCCGCGTCGACGGCACCAAGCTGCGCCAGGTGCTGCTCAACCTGATGTCGAACGCGGTCAAGTTCACCGGGCAGGGCAAGGTCACGCTGCGGGTGCGCGGCGGCGTGGGACGAGCGCCCGCGGCGGGCGTCTGCGAACTGGCGTTCGCCGTGATCGACAACGGCCCCGGCATCTCGGTCCAGGACCAGGGCCGCATCTTCGAGCCGTTCATCCAGGCCGAGGGCCCGGGCGCCAAGGACGGCACCGGCCTAGGCCTGACGATCTCGCGCGAGTTCGTCCAGCTGATGGGCGGCGCGTTGTCGGTGCAGTCGGCGCCGGGCGCCGGCGCCACCTTCCAGTTCACCATCGCGGTGCAGGTGGCCGACAGCGAGCACGCGCCGCACGAGGACGAGGCGGCGGCGCTGGAGCCGCAGCAGCGCGGCCGCCGCGTGCTGGTCGCCGACGACAACGCCGACGGCTGCGCGCTGCTGGAAAGCCTGCTCAAGCCGATGGGCTTCGACGTCGCCATCGTCGGCGACGGCGCGCAGGCGCTGGCGATGGTCGACGTCTGGCGGCCGGACCTGGTGTTCATGGACTGGCGCATGCCGACGTTGGACGGTTTGAGCGCGACCCGCCAGATCCGCGCCGACCGCGACGGCCCGCAGCCGCGCATCGTGATGCTGACCGCGTCCGCCTTCGCCGAGGAGCGGCAGGAGGCGCTCAACGCCGGCGCCGACGATTTCATGCGCAAGCCGGTGGAGCAGGAGCGGTTGTACGCGGTGCTGGAGCAGCAACTGGGGCTGCAGTTCGTGCGCCGCCATCACAGCGCGCCGCGGAATTTGCCGGCGCCGCTGTCGCGCGCCGACCTGCAATACCTGGCGCCGTCTTTGCGCGACGAGTTGAAGACCGCGCTGCGGGAACTGAATCTGGCGCGGGTGGCGGCGCTGCTGGCGCCATTGCCGCCGCAGCTGGCCGGCGTGGTCGAACGCATCGAACACATGATCCGGCTGCACCAGTACCCACAATTGTGTCTTTTACTAGACGAGGCGGGTGGCGAACTGGCCGCGTAGCGGGCCGACAGGTATATGATAGCGTTAGCAACCTTGGCGAAAGAGTTTTACATGCATCGCGATTTATCGGACCAACATACCAAGGGCGAAGTGCTGATCGTGGAAGACACGCCGGCCTCGCTCAAGCTGCTGAGCGACCTGCTGACGGAAGCGGGTTATTACGTGCGCCAGGCGCCCAACGGCGAGCTGGCGCTGTGGACCGCGACCTCGCGGCCGCCGGAACTGATCCTGCTCGACATCCGCATGCCCGGCATCGACGGCTTCGAAGTCTGCCGCCGGCTGAAGGCCTCGCCGGAACTGAGCCAGGTGCCGGTGATCTTCCTGTCGGCGCAGCACGACACCGACGACAAGGTGCGCGGCTTCGCGCTGGGCGCGGTCGACTTCATCGCCAAGCCGTTCCAGACCGAGGAGATCCTGGCCCGCACCGACGCCCACGTGCGGCTGGGCCGCGCGCAAAAGGCGCTGGCCGCCGAGCGGGCCTCGCTGGAGGAACGCGTGGCCGAGCGCACCGCCGAGCTGGCGAAGGAGGTCGAGCAGCGCCGCGCCAACGAGGAATTCCTGCGCCTCGCCAGCCAAGTGTTCGAGGCGACCCAGGACGCCATCGTCGTCACCGACCGCGAGGCGCGCATCGTCGCCACCAATCCGGCCTTTACGCAGATCTCCGGCTACACCGCGCAGGAGGTGGTGGGGCAGAGCATCGCGCTGCTGCACGCCGGCGACATCGACCTGGCCTCCTATCAGCAGATGGTGCAGTCGGTCCTCAAGACCGGCCATTGGTCGGGCGAGATCCTGGCGCGCCGCAAGAACGGCGACACCTATCCCGGCCTGCTCAGCGCCTCGGTGGTCCGCGACGACGCCGGCCAGGTGGTCAACCACGTGGCGGTGTTCATGGACATCACCGAGCGCAAGGCCGAGCAGCACCTGATCGACTTCCTCTCCAACCACGACGCGCTGACCGGCCTGCCGAACCGCATGCTGGCGCGCCAGCGTTTCGACCACACGCTGGCCGCCGCGCGCCGCGAAGGCCGCTGCGTCGCCGTCTTGTGCCTGGACCTGGACCGTTTCAAGAGCATCAACGACTCGTATGGCCACGACATGGGCGACAAGGCGCTGCAGGTGGTGTCGAAGTTCCTCAGCGAGACGGTGCGCGAGGGCGACACCGTGACGCGCCAGGGCGGCGATGAGTTCCAGATCATCGTCTCCGACGACGCGCAGCTGGGGGCGACGATGGCGCTGGCGCAGAAAATCCTGGCCGGCTTGCGCAGGGAGCTGGTGATCGACGAGCAGCAGATCACCGTCACCTCCAGCATCGGCATCGCCA
>Ga0247815_10003320_pt1 | contig 11597 bp, 7 predicted proteins | sample UWRJL194509B1_FD_181014 | JGI IMG/M metagenome (GOLD analysis project Ga0247815, IMG submission 181014) | Plant litter microbial communities from Arlington Agricultural Research Station in Wisconsin, United States - UWRJ-L194-509B-1 | ecosystem: Environmental > Terrestrial > Plant litter >... | reverse complement strand
AACCGTCTAAAATCAGTGTCAGTGAGGTGAGCGTCTGGTCCACCACTTCACGGCTGTTCTCTGTACGGATAGATTTCCCAGATAAGTCGTGTAATCAGGAAGACTTGCGCGCAGATGGTCGAGATAACCTACGGACGAGTCCCTGACCCTCTGAGCAATCGATACAGACTGCGAACATGGGACGAAATGCGGGGAGCGTCGGTCGTAGGGTGCCTGCAAAGTCCGTGGCTCGGCCACGCAAGTTCTGAATACGGCCCGACCGGGGGTTCCTCACGAATCCAGGAACAGATCAGCGCGGCTTCAAATGTCTCCCTTGCTTGCTTCGTAGCGCGATCGATCAGAGTTCGAGCGCGGCGCCTGGCGGATGATGTAGTGACCTAACAGCAGCAGCAAGACGTTCAGAGTCCGCGAAAGGGGGCTTGCCCTCCTCGCGTTTCACGGCGCAATGGATCGTCTGCCCACGCCCGAGCCTTCCGAGATCGCTGCGGCCGATAATGCAGCACGCGACGTTCCTGAGTGGTCTGAACGGTGCGTTTTTCGCCTGCACCCCCTCGGAACCGGCTATCGGGCGTCACCCGCGCCTCCGCTGATCATGCATATACCCCCTATGTATGCAACAGAGCGAGCAATGAGACGGCGATGCGGCCGCTGTATGGCGCGGTGCCTCCTCACGATGTCATCCTGGTCGCCGTCCGCAGACGCCGCAACGGCCTTCTGCCGATAAACAAGCTGCCCGTCGAGGCGCGTGCGTTGCGCTCTCCAAACCCGACTCCCATACTCATCCTCTTCCAGGTCCTGTCCACCATCTTCCGACTCTACACTTTTGCGCTACACAACGACGAGGAACGTACGCTAAGCCACCCAGCTTTGGTCGTATGTGCACATTGGCGCGCCGTCGCGCTCAACGATTGCATGCTCTGGCGCAGACTCGCCATCTCGTCTGCGGCCGCCCATCTCGCGGACCTCATCCTCGACCGCGCGAAACGCGGGCCCGTGTGTCTCGAATTATCCCTTATGGACCCGGACATCCCTGAACGATCCGCATCGGTTCAGGTATGCGAGGCGGCAGGTAAAGCCGTCGCGAACCATCTCGACCACATCCATACACTCGTCGTCGCATTCGGTCATGCACAAGGTCCGCCGTTTCTTCGACAGCTTTACTTTGTCCCTGCGCCAAAGTTGGAACGGTTGGGGTTGCACTATGACCAGCCGGATTCGGTTACGGGGTACGAGATCCCACCGTACCTCTTCAACAAGTTCGTCCCGAGTCTGCGTACACTACACCTCGAGAACGTACTCCCCAACAACCAACACCACTTCCTCCTCTCGAGCACACCGACGTTACACGAGATCTGCGCGAGCGGTAGCGTTCCCGGCCGACCCTTATCCGCGCGTGGTCTTTGTGCGCTCTTCCAATGTCGGTCCGCAACCACCATCACCCTTCGCAACTGTTCCTTCGCCGAAACGAGTGACCGAGATGCCGAGATGCAATTACACGCCGTGAAGATCACCATCGGAGCTTTGCATACCCTCACGTTGGATAGTGTCGACAGTCTCGCAGCGTTGCATGTTCTGGGACGACTCCCGCTGTCCAAGATCACCGCGGTGCATCTGAGAATCCGGTGGCCCGACGGACGCCTACCGGCGCTTTCGAACGCAGTTCTACGGAGTATCGACGAGCCGACGTATCTAAGTGCGCGAGGTGACCGACTCGACGCGCATGTGGAGTTACGGGACGATATGGGATTCGTCCGGTCTCTTGCGGTCCACGTCCAAGACGACGAACGACATCCGCGCTGGGCGACATACTGGCCCGCGATGTCCACCATCCTACGTAACGTCCGCACAAGCGTCCAACATCTCTGGGTAGGCGTAGACCTCTGGCCTGGTGTCATCCACGCCCTTTCAGGTTCCCACGGCACGTTACCTACCGCCACTCCCGGTTCCCCACAAACCGTCCCCGCGCCTCCACTCAACCAACCCCCACTCACACTCGTCGAACTTACACTCGAACTCGCCGCGACGGACGTCAGCGCCGTCCAAACACTAGGCTCGTTCGAACCTGCACTCATGCGCGGGGCGACGCTACGCGCGCCCGCACTGCACACCGTCAACATCGTCGCGCGCCCCGGAGCCAGCGCCGCCCTTGCCGGGTTTCTCCTCGACACGTTCTTGAGGCATAATGTCAAGTATATGGCGCCGAAGTTGGGGAGTTTGATGTTGAGCAATGTGGTGGTGGATACGGGAGAGTTTTGGGATGCGGTGAAGAGAAGGGTGGAGAGGGTGGTGGTGGTGGACATTCCGATCTCGGTTCCGGCGGCTGTGTAATATCTGAATGTGTTTGTATGGGTGGTGGATCTTTGTGTATTAGTGGTGATTTCGTTTTGGATTTCGTGTAGACCTGCTCAAATGTATCACTGTACTTGTTCGCCGCACATCTTCAACAACAGATACTCACTATCTACAACCTGGCCTGCGCTGCAAACATCTTGCGTGTCGTCTTGTGTCAAGACTCATCATCATCCTTCTCAAACACTCAAAAAACGCCTGTTTCGTCTCCGCCGTCGTCGTTCCTGGGCCATCGTGCGGTTATGATTTAGGCTGGTAAGCCATCGGGTGACGTGGTAAGAATGCAGCTTCCTAAGTCTTATTTCGCTCAGAAAGAGCGAGATGACATCGTAATTCTCGTCTAAATTGAGATAACCGCGAAAAGTTGCAACGATTCCGAAGCAAGTTGACGGCGTAGAGCGATACGGGAATATGTGCGTGAGGAGGTCACTGCTCGACAATTGCTAGACTATAACTCAACCTACAATACACGAGAATCGGATTAGAAATTTGCCCTAGTATCACCGAGTAAGCAAAATTCTAACAGTTGTCGATTCGAGGGTTGTCCGACAGTTACAACTTTACAAAAACTCGTACAATTCGGCCTCGACAATTACACGTAGTTTACAAAATTGCAATATTGTTGCAATCTATTCTCAGAGAACTACGGGTCTACAATACTCGTTGCGATTTTCAAGGAATATGGGTGAATTACTACCGGCTATTGTCGAACAGTTGACCGGCAATTGTCGGAACCTGGCCCAGTGCAGGTTACTGCCGACATCCGCTTGTACATTGCCAGTCAGCTTTCCAAAAGCATACAACTGCGAGCCTGGCTCGCGGACCACGAAGCCGATCTACTTGCCAATCTATGCGATGGTCTGTTTATCGTCGCACTATTCTCTTCGTGTATCTTGGTAAACTTACCTCTGAAGGTTTTCTTGATGAGTCCAACTTCCAGATATTTGAGTTCTTCGCCGGCGGAAGTTCAACCAAGAATTGAGTGTATCCTGCATTCAGGGCGTGGAACTCTAGCCCGGTGTTGATGTGTGGGTAAATTTACGCGCGGCGGCATTACACGGCGTCAATATGGTTGGGCGCCCAAGTCACAACGCTGCAGTTGCCTTTTTTCTTTCTCTTCGACATTTTCTCGCAGTAGGACGTCAAGCATTCATCGTCGGAGCTCGCTAACATGACTTTGCGCAACGTCACGATCGTACGAGATTGTGGTGAATCTCTGTATATTTAGTGGTGCTTTGTCCTTGCTCTGTATCGACTCAGGCAGAAGTAAATCTAGCAGATGTTCCCTGGAGCAGGAGATACAGATGAAAAGTTAGAAGGTGCACAAAGTAGGATCATGCGTCTTTGGACCAGCACGACGTCCAGGACTCCCCACGACGAAATCCGACTTCTTCAACCCTCATAAGGATGCCGTGCCTGCCCTTACCGATCCCGGACCTGTATTGGTGGTACTGGGTCGGCACCCACAGTAACAGCTCACCGGATGGCCCTTTGAGCCATCCGTCAACCAGCGTAGCAGAAATCAACGTCTTGGCAGCATCAACACTGTCCTTCAGTGGCGATGAATCGACTTGTCTCAGAGTCCATACGTAAAGTTTATTGTCGCCGGAACCCGATATGATGGACTGGTCATTGGGTGTGAATGCCACAGACATCACCGGAGAACTCGGTCCAGTCAGTGTTGCAATCGGCGCTCCCGTTTCTGCGTCCCATAGCCGCACAGTAGCATCATCTGAGCCAGTGGCAATGAACTCGCCATTGGACGAGTACGCGACCGACTGCACACCATCGGTATGCCCACTGAGGTTCAGTACCTTCTTCCCCGTGCTGATGTTCCAAGTTTGAGCGAAATTCTCGTTGGAAAATCTATTGTAGCCACCTGCCGCAATGAACCTCCCGTCTGGTGAGAACCCAATCGAGACGTGCAGTGTGGTGGATGTGTCCAGTGGCTCGCGCGCCGGCTGACCGGTCTCACTATGCCAAAGACTGATTCTTCCAGAGTGATCGCCCGCAGCAACAAGCTGACCATTAGGAGAGATCGCGACCGAACTCACCGAGTCGCGACATACAAGTGGGCCCCAATTTGCCGAGCGCTGTGTTGCAACATCCCAGACACGTACAGTCTTGTCGAGAGACCCTGATGCGAGCCATAGTGAATCGGGCGAGAACACGACCGCAACGACGGAATCAGTATGACCTTGCATGGGCAGGCCAACTGTTGCGCCCGTTTTCAAGTCCTGGAGGTAAACAGCTCGGTCCTTTGATCCGGACGCGATGAGACGTCCATCCGACGAAATGGCTACGGAAACGACGCTTTCTGTGTGCTCCAGCAGCGGTGGGAACCTTAGAAGACTAGCCTGCACATCCCAGACACAGATTGAAGGTCTCGTCTGCAATTGCAACGGTAGGAGATTGTCGTTGGTCGGTATATGCAACATAATATCATGGGCGCTCCCAAACACAATTGCGGCACCATCTGGCGAAACTGCGACCGGCCACACTTCTTGTTGATCTATCGTTAGCTCGCGGGTGTCCGACATGACCTGGGAGGAAATTTCCTGATGAACCGCTTTGCTGTCTGCCGGTGGTGGTAGAGCCTCTGCTTTGCCACCGTTTCTCCAGATCCGTACAGTACAGTCATCAGAGGCTGAGGCAATATACAAACCATCGGGTGAAAAGGTGATGGTACGGACTCTTGCCGCATGACCGTCTAGTGTGTTCGAGGACATTTTGCCCGCGAATCTAGGAAGAGTCGTGACACAGACGCTGTTGCCATGCGCTGACGCAAGAAACTGACCATCTCTGGACGTGCTGACCGATAGGATGGGCTCAGAGCCAGTGTAAACTGCTGAGAGCCTTTTCCCGCTCCTAGTGCTGCAGAGAATCATGTCACGACCAGATGCGGCAGCAATCTTCCCACCATCTGGTAAGAAACTAACACTGTGAATTGTGCTCGTGTGGCTGGGCGATGAACGCTTCTTCGGCTTGCTTGTAGATAGATTCCAAAGCCGTATTGTTTGATCTTTAGAACCGGTGGCCAACGATCGACCGTCCGGGGAGAAGGCTATTGTGCGGACCGCATTGCCGTGGCTGCTGAGTACAACCAGCTGTTGATTTGTCTCAACATCCCACAGCCGAACAGTCGCATCCTGCGATCCCGAAGCAATTTGACGCCCATCTGGAGCAAAGGAAACCGAGAAAACCGGGCCGGTGTGGCCTCTCAGCTGATGTACCGCAACGTGCGCAGCGACGAGGTTCCATACACACACCACACCACCATCTGTCCCCGATACAAGACCTTTGCCGTTAGGAGCAAATGAAACAGTCCATACAGCACCGTATCTGCTGCGTAGAGGCGCCATGGCTTCATCGCCAGTCCGCATGTCCCAGATACGCACGGTGTCATCGGCTGATCCCGATGCCAGTAGGCGACCATCGGGAGAATATGCAGCGGAATGAACAGGGCCTTCGTGACCTGCGAGAGTCATTGCGAGCTTTCCAGCGTGGTGGGCAATGCCGATGTTACTGACAGAGATGAGCCCGGTGCACTTTGGGGCAAATTCCTGGTAGACGAGCGAATGTTTGTCGGCAAATGGGAGTGCGGAGATGTAGATATGCGGAGCACTTCGTGTGATTGCCTGATGTGAGGATGCAACGAACGAGTTCGCATCGCGAAGAAAACGCGCCAGGTCCGCGCTCTGAACCTGCACAGAGAGATGAGCAGTTATCAATACCAGCATTGGCTGGCGGCGTACCGTTGTAGCCGCAAACATGAGCATTGCGGCAGCGCGATGAACCTGTCCTAGGGCACTCATTACCTCAAGCCAGAACAGTAAACGCGGACGAAAGATCTCGTTGATTCTTTCGTCGGACCGGTTGATTCGCTCGTCAAACGCGGATGGCTGGCGTCGTTTCCGATCAAGCCACGACCAAATCAGCGAGCGGAAGCTGCGGTTGATACTTGCTTCGGGAGTGACCATCTCAAGAGAGCCAGCGATGTGGTATATCCAGTGAAGGCAGGCATATTCCAGTGAGAGTCTGATACTGGTGCGCTTTGTCACGACGTTCTCCTCAAACGATGACCGACTCCGAGAGACGTTGAAATGAAGGCCCGTATTCATGACGTGGAGGCATCCGATTGCCAAAGCCTCGTGGCCAAGTGATGCGGGGATTCGGAGACGACTCGAAGCTCGTCCAAGCAGATAATCTCCGAAGGATGCGTGTATTGGCCGCAGGCTTGCATCGTAATCGTCTTCCGGAACGTGAAACACTGCGTGAAGACGCGTCATGCTAGCTCGCAGCTGACCACGCGGTGCATCCAGTAGATCGGCCAAGGCCATGACAGACAGCGTCATGCGCGCCGACAGTAGTGCGGCGATGATGCGCAGAAGGTTCTTCAGCTCATCAGTGTGCACATCATCGATACTCGCTGCATCCTCCACAATGATCGCGTAAATATGATCGAGGGGTTCAGTCGCTCCAACGCTCAGCTTGTCTTGTGTAGACGTGAGTAGCGACTCAAATCTCGCTGTGGCGAGATGGGTACCAGCGCCGAGGGCGTACTTGATTGCCGTTGCAGCCACAATGAAAAGACCGTCAGACACTTTGACAAGCGTGTTGACGTTTTTTTCGGTGAAAATTGCGCGCAGCGTTGGAGTAGCGAAAAGCCTGTCAGCTATGTATAGTCGGATGTCGGCATCAATTTGCCGCTTGTCAACGGTGTGTAGGCGAAGGATCTTGCTGAATACGGCATCAGACACGTGGGTGTCGCGGATGTGTGTCTCCGGCCGCGAAGTGACAAGAAATTTGACCGGAAGCCTGACGACGGAGCGCGAAAACGCGACCAACGCCTCGAGCATGTCGGAGACAATGCGGTGAGCTTCCACGTCATTCAGCGCCCCACCGCCTGATAGCTGTCCACAACATTCGTCCAACGCATCAATAACGAACACAATCGGGATCTTCGAGTCTTTGAGGGCGAGCAGCGGCTTGTACAGCAGCTTTTCGACCTGCACGTCGACCTGCTGGTGCAACACATCCGGATCTACTGTCAGTTCCGCGTCAAGGGCTCGGCTAAACATGTCAGACTGGCGTGCCATGAGCTGTGCCAAAGTTGGTATCACGCTGCGCACATCACGCTGCGCGGCCACACCCGTCGAACGCGAGCAAAAGAAGCTGCCCCCAAGAATGATCCCAGGGTCATGGTGAGCACGCACGCAGATTGTATATGCGATGGCGCTCTTTCCAGTTCCCGCCATTCCAGCCAGCCAGAATATCTGCGGCCCGGTAAGATTCTTGATCCAAGCGTCGATGTCGCGCAGGATTTGAACACGGGTTCCCTTCATACAACCTTTTTCGATTTGGGCACCGTAAACCGCCAGAGAAACATGGCGAGATCCTAGGACTACTAAGAGTCAAGTGTAGCCCATGGATCATTGGACAAGGCTGCTTACGAGTGGAAATCTTCAACCGGATGGATTCCTGGAAGCTGATCAGCTTTCGAATTGTCCGATTTGCATCGTTACAGCGCACCATTTCCTTGACAAAGTTCGCTTGACTGATGTGTGTCACGTGGTTGTAGTTGTAGTTTTTGTTGTGTATCGCTCCGACCGTACCATAAACATTGTTCTCATTCGTTGCCTGGTTCAATATAGCAGGTCGACCCTCGTCGCTTTTCGAGCTTGTTTTGATATCAATTGGCTGCGCGGCGGGCTCATGGGGACCGGTGTCGGTATCGCCTTCCCTATCCGTTGGCATGGTGCTGCTCAGCGTGGATGTGAGACAAGAGGGCGAAGTGCGGTAGCTGGTCAGTAGGCAAAGAACACACGGACCATTACTTCCGAGTTTGTCTGCCGTTGCTAGCAAGGCACACAATGGACGCAGTTGACCGAATGGGGGACTGATTTCCGACAGGAAAACGTGGCATTCCAAGTGTGAATTGAAGAGATTAAATCATTAGCATGTCCAATACACGATACCTAAGAGACTTTAAGGTGGCAGAGCCATGCCTAGATCAGGGAGCACATTGCTCCTTCAGAGGAGGAGGAGGAGGAGTGATTTACAACCGATACCCTCATCGGTCCCCACCACCAAAATGTGGTGAGCGGGACACAAATGTAGTGATTCGATGTTCTCTTCTATTCAGAAGAGATTAACTCTTCACACACCATTTGTGACCTGGATTGGTGCGAGCAAGACAAGACTCCGTACGGTCATCAAGCACTCATTAGGAGACGATGACACAATGTGGCATCACTCATCAACCAAGTCCGGCCAAGCTTGAGCAAGATCGTGGAGCCGTCTTGTCTCACCTGACCCTCCTTCGTACCTTAGCGCCGGTTAGCATGCTTTTCGTTTTGGTCCCTGCAGCCTGCGACCGTCTGTACGTAGGTACTGCAACATCAGACTAATGGACTGCTACACTGTCTTCTACGGCCCGCACGCATGCCAATCTACGTCGACATAGTCATGTGGACGCAAATCGGCAACCTTAGACCTCTGAGACAGCACCGGCTACGGGCACAATGTCTCACAAAGTCACCGGCAGTCGCGACTAACCATTGTTCTGCACGACAGCAACGACTCAGGCATTGTATACGCACAAAACGCAGGCGGGGGCGTCGTCTCTTGCCTTCTTCTGTAACACAGTGCAGCATGCAGCGTTTATCTTTGCGCAAAAAACCGTTGTTCTGTGCGACGGCGCCGACTATCGGCACATCAACCCACAGAACGCAGGTGGAGGCGTTGACTTTTGCCCCCTAGCGCAACTAACCTTCGCATTGTGTGACAGCACCGAGCGTTGGTACATGTACGCACAAAACGCAGGCGGAGGCGTTGACTTCTGCCCCCTCTACCATTGCGCTGTGCGACGGCCTCCATGCCGGACCAGACGTCACACAGCACGCAGGCAAACAACCATCGCAATGCACAATGACGGCATTTATGGACCAGACATCATGCAGCACGCAGGCAAATGATATCCCAGACCAAAGAAGGAGCGGTGGACAGTGGAGATGGGACCGGAGCAGACGACTGTACAGTCCGACTCTGGGACGCAGGAACAGGCACTGCAATCGCAACGCTGCACGAACATACGGGACCGGTGTACTCAGTAACATTTATACCTCACAGGCAGTCGACGACATACCAAAGCGACGACCGGATGGGCCTAACCTACTCTGCGGAATCGCTTCGCAGCTCAGTCTTGAGAAGAGACAGGGACTCGGATACACTAACCACGGTGGTTTCTGCCATTCATACCGACAACTGACAAGTGGAGTCGTCCGGTAAGCTGCTCTTATGGGTGCCAGCTGCATACCGGCACTACCTGATATCAAGTATCTCGTGGACAGAGAAGTGCGACTTCTGCATCAGGATCAATAATAGCGGGTGGCATTGTGGGGAGACCTGGTCGTCGTGTTGGCGCATCAGCGCACCTTTCAGTTCTCATGCCACCTAGTTGCGTAGCACTATTCTCTTCGTGTATCTTGGTAAACTTATCTCTGAAGGCTTTCTTGATGAGTCCAACTTCCAGATATTTGAGTTCTTCACCGGCGGAAATTCAACCAAGAATTGAGCGTGTACTGCCCTCAGGGCGTGGAACTCTGGCCCGGTGTTGATGTGTGGGTAAATTTACGCGTGGCGGCATTACACGGCGTCAATATGGTTGGGCGCCCAAGTCACAACGCTGCAGTTGCCTTTCTTTCTCTTCGACATTTTCTTGCAGTAGGACGTCAAGCATTCATTGTCGGAGCTTGGTAACATGACTTTGCGCAACGTCACGATCGTACGGGATTGTGGTGAATATCTGTATATTAGTAGTGCTTTGTTCTTGCTTTGTGCAGGCTTGCTCAAATGTATTGTACTACTTCGCCGCACACGTTCAACAACAGATACCCACCATCTACAACCCGGCCTGTACTGCAAACATCTTGCGAGTCATCTTATGCTCGTGGCTCCTCGCCATTCGTCTCAAATCCGCTACAAACGCCTCTGGCGTCTCCGTCGTGGTAGGCTGCTTGAACCGTTGACGCTGCGCCACGATCTCCTTGATAGCGCCTCTCGTCCGCGCGTCATTACCAGCTTCCGGGAACGCGTGCAACACGACCCATAGCTCGGGCGTCGTGAGATCCCTGTAAGTTATCAAGAAGGCGATCGCCTTCCTCGCAAACTCGTCCTCGCGTTCGTTCCCGAACAACGTCCGAGCCAGCTCGACCGTCTTCCCAAAGTCGTCCTGCATCCGCGCGTACGTGCACAACCTTGCAAACGCTATCTCGGATCTTCGTCCATTCCACCGATCCGACGCGACGAGCGTATCCCAAACCCCATCAGCCTCCTCGAGCGTCGCAGACGAGTTGATCAAAAACGGGCCGACCGCTGCGCCGTCCGCACCATGCAACATATCTCTGATCATCTCCCGCATTTCGGTACGCTCGAATTCCGCATCCGCCTTGCCGAATATCTGGTACAGCGTGATGCATAGAGCAGGGCGTTCGGCAATGTGCGCGTACTCGCGTCGCAGGAGATCGTACATCTGCGCTGCGGTGCGCTGGGCGAAGAATTTGCGTTTGTCCACGGCGTCCCGGTCACGTACCGTTGGCAGGGTGGATGGCGGGGGTACGAGCTCGCGGATGGCGGAGAGGTACATTGAGAAAAGCGATCCGTCGATGGCGAAGCCGCGTGCTTTCCACCGGTCCAAGACGTCAGTGAAGACGCTGATGGGCAGGGTAGGCGCATTGGGAAGTTGAATGCGGAAGATGCGGCCCATGTGTTGCTTGAGATGCTCCCTCGAAAGATGAGGTTGCGAGAACGCCGCGTCGACCATAGCAGTATGGGACTCCTTCTGCGCAGCCTCGAGCAGGAGGTTCGAACTGATTGGGTCACCCTGAAGAAGAAGGATGTCGTGTTGCGAAACGAAGCTGGCGATCTCGCCAACCCAACCACGCCGAACCTCGAGCGGGACATGTTTGAGCAACGCTGACAGGATAGGTGCTACACCCATGTAGGGCTTGTCGTGTCGCGCCTTCTGCGGGTCATCAATGACCTTGCGCTGGTTTTCGAATATCTGCATGATGACCTGCAGGTTCTCTATCGACGGTGGGTCGCTGTTCTTGAGGAAACGCGCCATGACGTTGCCAGCCGTCGCGTTGAAGACAAAACTACCCTGATCAAACGCCTGACGAACTATATGCGATGCCGCGTAGCCAAGTTGTTTTTTGAGAGCGTTCAGTGCAAGTCGGTTCCAAATG
>Ga0247815_10003318_pt1 | contig 11598 bp, 9 predicted proteins | sample UWRJL194509B1_FD_181014 | JGI IMG/M metagenome (GOLD analysis project Ga0247815, IMG submission 181014) | Plant litter microbial communities from Arlington Agricultural Research Station in Wisconsin, United States - UWRJ-L194-509B-1 | ecosystem: Environmental > Terrestrial > Plant litter >... | reverse complement strand
AAAGATTTTTGTATCTTTATGTTCTGCAAATTTATGTAAATTACTATAAAGATATAATGAAATCGACCGAAATTGACTTACATAAAGAGTTAAAAAAATATTTTGGTTTTAACAAATTCAAGGGCCTTCAGGAAGGTGTGGTTCAAAGCATCATCTCTGGCAACAACACATTTGTAATAATGCCTACGGGTGGCGGTAAATCTCTTTGTTACCAGCTGCCTGCCTTAGTGCTGGAAGGGACAGCCATAGTGGTTTCTCCGCTAATTGCGCTCATGAAAAACCAGGTAGATGCTATACGCAGCCTGTCATCTGAAGCGGGAATAGCCCATGTACTAAATTCATCGCTTACCAAAACAGAAATTAACCAGGTTAAAAAAGACATTACGTCCGGCCTTACCAAACTGCTTTACGTTGCCCCCGAGTCGCTTACTAAAGAAGAGTATACCGCGTTTTTAAAAACGGTGCCTGTATCTTTTGTTGCTATAGACGAGGCACACTGTATATCAGAATGGGGACATGATTTCCGTCCGGAGTACCGCAACCTGCGAACCATAATCCGTAATCTTGGCGATGTGCCTATTATTGGCTTAACCGCCACGGCAACACCCAAGGTACAGGAAGATATACTTAAAAATCTCGACATGAGCGATGCCAATACCTTTAAGGCATCGTTTAACAGGCCTAACCTGTATTACGAAATACGCCCTAAGGCAAAAACTGTCGAGTCGGATATTATACGTTTTATCCGCCAGCATAAAGGCAAGTCGGGTGTTATATACTGCCTGAGCCGTAAAAAGGTGGAGGAAATTGCACAGGTATTACAGGTAAATGGCATTAGTGCTGTGCCTTACCACGCGGGCCTCGATGCAAAGACCCGTGCCCGCCACCAGGACATGTTCCTTATGGAAGATGTAGATGTGGTTGTGGCTACCATAGCCTTTGGTATGGGTATAGATAAACCCGATGTTCGTTTTGTAATTCACCATGACATTCCAAAATCGCTCGAAAGTTATTATCAGGAAACTGGCCGTGCAGGACGTGATGGTGGCGAAGGCCACTGTCTTGCCTACTATGCATACAAGGACATAGAAAAGCTGGAGAAATTTATGAGTGGCAAGCCTGTAGCCGAACAGGAGATAGGTTTTGCACTATTACAGGAGGTTGTGGCATACGCCGAAACATCTATGAGCCGCCGTAAGTTTTTGTTACATTACTTTGGTGAGGAATTTGACGCGGAAACCGGGGAAGGCCATGATATGGATGATAACACCCGCAACCCTAAAAAGAAAAAGGAAGCAAAAGACGATGTGGTGACCCTGCTTAAAGTGGTTAGGGATACCAAAATGCTCTATAAAAGCAAAGAGATCTTATTTACTCTTACCGGTAAGGTAAACGCTGTAATTAAAGCCCACCGTACAGATGCACAAACATTTTTTGGAATAGGTAAGGAGTTTGAAGAAAAGCACTGGATGGCTCTTTTGCGCCAGGTGCTTGTTGCGGGTTACCTCTCTAAAGATATAGAAACGTACGGGGTTATAAAGCTTACACCTGAGGGCGAGGCTTTTATTGCAAACCCTAAGTCGTTCATGATGACCGAAGACCACGACTTTAACGAAACTGATGAGGAGGCTACTATTACAGCAGCAAAATCGGCTGGGGTAGCAGATGAGGCGCTTAACGCAATGCTTAAAGACCTGCGTAAAAAGGTGGCTAAAAAGCTTGGTGTACCGCCGTTTGTGGTATTTCAGGACCCGTCGCTTGACGATATGGCACTTAAATATCCTGTATCTATAGAGGAGTTAAGCGGTGTACATGGCGTGGGCGAAGGTAAAGCTAAAAAATACGGTAAAGAGTTTGTAGAGTTGATAGCGCGTTATGTAGAGGATAACGATATTATGCGCCCTGACGATCTTGTGGTTAAAACTACCGGAGCCAATTCGGCATTAAAATTATACATCATCCAGAATATAGACAGGAAGCTTTCTCTAAATGATATTGCAAAAGCTAAAGGCCTTGATATGGATGCACTTATGAAGGAGATGGAACAGATTGTTTATTCCGGAACAAAGCTTAACATTAAATACTGGATAGACGATATACTTGACGAAGACCAACAGGAAGAAATACATGATTTCTACATGGGTTCAGAGTCTGATAGTATTAAAGATGCCCTTAAAGAATTTGATGGCGACTATGATACCGAAGAGCTAAGGCTGATGCGTATAAAATTTATTAGTGAAGTAGCTAATTAATCAGCCCCCTAACCCCCAAAGGGGGAATACCAGCATTGTAAACAAAAACAAAATCCCCTATTAATACGATTAATAGGGGATTTTTACGTTCTGCGAAGTTCCCCCTTAGGGGATTAGGGGGCTTACTCAAACAATTCCCCCCTGTGCGGTTTTAAGGCATCCCTTACAGCTATCATGTTTTCATCGGTCACAACCATATAGGCAATGGCATGCATATCGTTAAGGATGGTAAACCCTGTAATATTAAGCGGGAGTTTTTCCATTACGATAAATTCTTTTAAATGAATTTCATGATGTTCAGCCGTTTTAGCTGCTGCCGGTCCGCGGAAATCCCAGATCAGTTTTATTTTTCTTGACATAGTTTCATAATTACAAGCCGCAAAGGTACAAAGTTTGGGTTGCAAAGTAACATAGTCACAAAGCAGCAGAGTTATATAATCTAACTACACAATAACTGAGCTTCAGAGAAGCGTCATGTCTATAGCGAAAAAAAATGATACTAAAAATGAGCTCCGGAGGAGCGGCATATAAAAATATTACGGATACACCACACCTGTAACATTTTCTGCAAAATCCCATAATTTTTTGGCTTCAGCCTCATCAAGGGCTATAGGTAATAGTTCAGCTTTTGCAGGATAGCCACGGAGTCCGCCATCCTGATCGGGGCCTATAAAATCATTACCATTTATATCGGTGCTAATTGCTGCAAAAAGCGATGGCAAAGCACCCTGCCATGCCGGCATTAGAGGGCCATATATTTCTACCATACTATCAAATTCTTCTCCACTAATATTTCGGGCAAGATCAGTCTGCGTAACACCGGGGTGCGAGGCTACCGACAGTATGCTGTCGCCTGCATTATCTATGCGGCGTTGTAGTTCGTTGGTAAAAAACAGGTTGGCTAATTTGCTTTGGGCATATTCCCGGTTTGGGTCGTAATCTTTTTCCAGTTTAAGATTGCTGTAATCTATATTACCCAAACGGTATACAAGACTGCTAACAGTAACAATGCGCGATTGCGGCGTGGCTTTTAGCAACGGGTATAAATGCCCTGTAAATGCATAATGCCCTAATACATTAGTACCAAACTGAAGTTCGAAGCCCTGTACCGTTTTAGATGCCGGTGGCACCATAACACCTGCATTATTAATAAGTAAATCAAGTTGTGTATGGTTACTTTTAAAAGTGCCGGCGGCCTCTTTTACTGAGTTTAAATCGGAAAGGTCAAGGTGTAAAACTTCTACCGTTCCGTTTGACGCAATCTTTTGTATTGCTTCTGCCGCCACATTGGCTTTTTGTAAATCACGGCAGGCTAAAATTACGCTGGCTCCTTTTTCGTAAAGTGCCAAAGCTGTTTCATAACCTATACCGGCATTAGCTCCTGTAACTATAACTGTTTTTCCTGATTGGTTGGGTATGTTCTCTTTTGTCCACATAATAATAAAATTTTATAGGGTACAAAGTTAAAACGGATACACTGGTTACGAGGTACAGGTGCGAAACCAAAAACTATACAATACAATCAATTCTCTTTCCTGAAAGCTCCCGGGGTAAACGAAGTATGCTCCTTAAAAAATATCGAGAAATGATTAGGCTCTTCAAAACCCAGGCATCGTGCTATTTCAGCAATGGCCCAGTTCGTGGTTTTAAGTAAAACCTTAGCTTCATGAATTATACGCTCTTTTATAAGCTGCGATGTAGTTTGTCCGGTAGCCTGTTTCAGTGCTTTATTTAAATGGTTTACGTGCATGTTTAGTTTTCCTGCAAAATCGGATGGCGATTTTAGCAGTACCACATCGTCAATACTTTCAATGGTAAACTGACGCTCCAAAAGATCGGTAAATAATGTTGCTATACGCTCAGAAGCGTTTGAGGCACTTACTGCAATGCCTGTTTCCGGCTGTAGTTTTTGTGCTTCGTGAATGACCTCCATAAGCAAATTCCGCAAAAAATCATACTTATAGGTGTAGTCACTTTGCAACTCATTTTCCATTTTAATAAATAAGCTTTCGAAATGTTTATATTGTGCGGCGTCCAATAGTACCACGGCCTTATCCGGGCTGCTGAAAACAGGGAAATCTTTAATAGCTGCATATTTGTTAAACAATGCTTCGGTAAAAACACATACATAACCCAGTTGTTTTTTGCTTATAACTTGCCATTTATAAGGCACAACAGGATTAGTAAATATAAGGGCATAACCATTTACAACAATACTCCTGTCGGCATAATGCACAATGCAGTCGCCATTTACAAGGCTCACTTTAAAAAAACTGCGGCGGCTGTAACTGGTATGTTTTGGTTTGCCTTCGGTTATAAGGTCTTCAACTTTAATGATGTTGAAATGCCCCATGCCCACGTTGTTATCTGAAGGAGATTCGCCCGGTAATTGTTTATATAGACTATTTAAATTTATAAAATCTGCCATATTGCAAAAGTACGAAAATCAAGTCGTTGGGTTTTTAAGATTTTTCATTTTGATGCTAAAGAGGGCAGAATGTAAATTTTGTTACTATAAAAGAAAAAGATATTCTATTTTTGAAAAACAACAACCCATCATAATGAAAAGCCTCATCGCGATAGCACTGTTCACAACCTCAATATCTTTTGCGCAGCAGCTAACATTAGACCGTGCTAATGGCCTTGCTAAACTTCCGCTTAAATGCCTGCAACAGGAATATCCTAACAAATTAGGGCAAATGCTTATCGACTCTACCGAGATTGCCGCGCCTAAAGTACTGCACCCTGCGTTTTATGGCTGTTTCGACTGGCATTCGTCCGTACACGGGCATTGGAGTTTAATATATCTGCTAAACCATTTCCCTGATTTAAACAACAGGCAGGAAATAATCAACAAGCTAAAAGTTAACCTTTCTAAGCAAAACATACAGCAGGAAGTTGCTTACATGACCAAGGCCCACGAAAAGTCTTTTGAGCGTACCTATGGTTGGGCGTGGGTGCTTAAACTGCAGTTAGAACTCGAAGTTTCTAAAGAACCGTTTGCGAAAGAGCTGGCTACTAATTTACAACCGCTTACTGCTTTGGTAATTCAGCGCTACATAGAGTTTTTGCCAAAGCTTAACTACCCGTTGCGTGTAGGTACGCACCCCAATACTGCCTTTGGTATGGCCCTGGCATGGGATTGTGCCCTGTATGCACATAATATTGCCCTGCAAAACAGCCTGCGCGATAATGCCTTGCGCCTTTTTAAAAATGATGCCGACTGCCCTTTTGCATGGGAGCCCAGCGGTACCGACTTTCTGTCGCCATGCCTTGAAGAGATCGCTATTATGCAGCGCGTTATGCCCGAAAAAGAATTCCTGAAATGGCTTAAAGATTTTGCTCCGGCACTTTTTAGTAAAAGCTATAAATGGGAACCCGGCAAAGTGTCCGATCGCAGCGATGGACACCTCGTGCACCTTGACGGACTTAACTTTAGCCGCGCCTGGAACCTGTACCACCTCGCCAAACAATACCCTAAGCAACTGGGACACCTTAAAGCCCTTGCCGATGCGCACCTTAGCTTTTCGCTGCCAGCCATTGTAGATGGCAATTATGAAGGCGAGCACTGGCTGGCAAGTTTTGCATTACATGCTTTTGAGGAAAAGTAAGTAAGTATTCAGTGTTCAGTCGCAGTTTGCAGTCGCTTTACTCGTTTGTTTCATAGAACATAATGCAACAAAGTTGAAAAATTTCTAAACTTACATAACTATATATTGAAATATCAGCAAGAGTTGTAGCTGCTCCCCTCTCCTTCGGAGAGGGGCTGGTGGAGAGGATCATTCATTAAGCCTTGTGTCCCTAAAAGCAAAGCGTCCATCTTAGTGTTCCTCGTGAAAACACTTTGTGCACTTAGTGGTTAAATTGATCTATCGCAACAATAAAAATATTCACTATTTTTGCGCCATGCCAAGAGAACTCCAGATACAGGTAGCCCCCGAAGTAGCCGCACAGCAGGAACTGCTAACAGCGCACGTTGCCCAGCTTATGCAGGTTAAATCTGCTGATATAAACCATATTACCATTATAAAACGCTCTATAGATGCCCGCCAGAAATCGGTTAAGGTTAATCTTAAACTTGGGGTGTATTATAAAGAAGAGTATGTAGAAAAAGCAACGCCGCTGCCTGATTATAAGGATGTAACCAATGCGCCCGAGGTAATAATTATAGGAGCAGGCCCGGCAGGATTGTTTGCCGCTTTACAGCTTATAGAGCTTGGTATAAAACCTATAGTTTTAGAGCGTGGCAAAGATGTGCAGGAACGCCGCCGCGACCTTAAGGCCATTAACCGCGACCATATTGTAGATGAAGATTCTAACTACTGTTATGGCGAGGGTGGGGCAGGAACCTACAGCGACGGTAAGTTATATACCCGCTCTAAAAAGCGTGGAGATGTAGACCGTATACTTCAGTTATTTGTAGCTTTTGGTGCAGCCGATGATATTCTGGTTGAAGCGCATCCGCATATTGGTACCAATAAACTGCCAAAGATTATTGCATCCATGCGCGAAAAGATAATCGAGTTTGGCGGGCAGGTATTGTTTAATACCCGTGTAACAGATATTTTGGTTAAAAATAGCGAAGTGCAGGGCGTGGTAACCCAAAACGGCGATACTATAAATGCAAAAAAAGTAATACTGGCAACCGGCCACAGTGCACGCGATATTTTTGAATTGCTCGACCGCAAGAAAATATTTATAGAGGCAAAACCTTTTGCACTTGGCGTTAGGGCAGAGCATCCGCAAAGCCTTATAGACAGCATACAGTACAGCTGCGATTTTAATACCGGGCGTGGCGAATTTTTACCTCCCGCTCCTTATGCAATTGTTAAGCAGGTAGGCGGCCGTGGTATGTATTCGTTTTGTATGTGTCCTGGTGGCGTAATTGCCCCCTGTGCCACCAGCCCCGGCGAGGTGGTTACTAATGGGTGGAGCCCCAGTAAACGCGACCAGGAAACGGCAAACTCCGGTATTGTGGTAGAGCTTAAACTGGAAGATTTTAAACCGTTTGCCAAATTTGGTGCACTTGCCGGGATGGAATTCCAGAAAAGTATAGAGCAGCAGGCATGGCATGTAGGGGGAGAAACCCAGCGTGTGCCTGCACAGCGTATGGTAGATTTTACCCAAAGCAAAGTATCAGTAGACATTCCTAAAACGTCTTACGTTCCCGGAACTACTCCCGCCGAACTGGGCAGGGTTTTCCCCGGTTTCCTAACGCAGATATTACGCGAAGGCTTTACCGAATTTGGTAAATCAATGCGTGGTTACCTGACTAACGAGGCTATACTTCATGCGCCCGAATCGCGTACTTCATCGCCGGTGCGTATTCCCCGCGACCCTTCAACCTTAGAGCATGTACAAATAAAAGGCCTTTACCCTTGTGGCGAAGGTGCCGGTTATGCCGGGGGTATTATTTCTGCTGCTATTGATGGCGAGAAGTGTGCACTGAAGTGTGCGGATTTGATTTAAGGTAATTCGGTTATATGTTAGGCAAGTTAATAATACAAAATCCCTTTTACATTTTCATGCAAAACGGATTTTGTAAATAATAATGGGCATTTTAGGTTATAATTTAAATTACTCAAAAGCAACTCCATTAATAGAAAGTCCTGCACAATTAAGCATTACAGAGGCTGAGGCATACCCGTCATCATAATAGGTAGCTGTAAATTGATCCTGGTAACTTTCAAGAGCTGCTTTTTTAAATTTAATTTCTCTTGCAGGATTTTTACCATAAGTGTCGGTAATTGTTATGGTTCCATCAAAACGTGTTTCCTTTTTAGAAAATAGTTTTAGCATATCGTCATCAACCTTTCTTACCATAATAGATAATGAGTAAGCACCACGCTCATTAACTGCGGCAATTGCTTTGTCTTTTACATCCTTATCATTACTTGCAGGAGGGATACTGTAATCGGCATAGCGGCTCACACCAAAGCTAACAGTCGATATATCTGAAGTTATGTTTTTGCCATTGACATTAATAGTCATCACAATTTTGTTACGCACTTCTATTTGTGCAGCGAGTGAAGTGGATAAGCAGAGTAGTAATAAAATTATATTTAATTTAAAAAAATTCTTCATGGTTTTATCCTGATTAATTGTTTGATTGCATAGTCAATTAAAATTCTGAATAATTATTTCCAATCACAAAATATTTATAGTTACTTTAATATTTTCTGTAATCATTCAGGTTAATGTGTTCAATAGTACTCATAATTCCTGCAATTCAACTTTCATTTTTTTTGAACGATTATTAACATGATAACAAGCATGTTGTGTTTAATTAGGTATTAAATTTGTTATACACTTAATTGTTTTAGCGTCAGGGTTAATCTGGATCTAAAATCATAAATCATAAATTAATTATGGCTACAAAGAAAATAATAACTACAGAACCCCTACAGTTTAATAAAGCTGACATTATAGAAAGATACACAGACTATTGCCTTATGCACGGGCACAAGCCTGCCACGGTTTATAAGTTTGCAAAAGAGAATGGTTTTGAGGAGGCCGACTTTTATAAATACTTTGCATCTTTTGATTCGCTGGAACGTTTCTTTTTTGTAGAAATGTTTAACCATGCCCTTGAAACACTTGAACAATCTCCCACTTACAATGACTTTACAGGAGTAGACAAATTATCGGCATTTTACTTTACATTCTTCGAGATTGCTACGGCAAACAGAAGTTATGTATTGTACAGTCTTGAAGAAGGCGGATCGCCGGGTAAAAACCTGCTTAAGCTTAAAGAGCTTCGCAAAGAGTTTACCGTGTACGCGCAGGCAATTTTAGATAAACCTTTTGATATCCCTAACCAGCGTGCCGATAAATTTCAGGGCGATGCATTGCGCGAAGCTGCATGGCTACAGTTTTTATCCATCTTTAAATTCTGGATAAAAGATACATCTCCCGGTTTTGAAAAGACCGATATTTTTATCGAAAAATCGGTTAAGGCATCGGCAGACCTGGTGTACAACACACCGTTAAAAAGCCTGTTCGACCTTGGAAAATTTATTTATAAAGAAAAATTTACGGCATAACCATATATGAAAAGATTAGATTCTATCCCCACAAATAAGATTGACAGGGTGGCCAAACTGGTTACCACAGGTGTGAAGGTAGGGGGGAATTACCTTAAATATTACGGGAACAAAATGGTTAACCCGGAGCTAACCAAAGACACCCTGCACCAAAACAATGCCGCCGATATTTATGACGGCCTTAAAGAGCTTAAAGGAAGTGCACTTAAAGTAGCCCAGATGCTTAGTATGGAAAAAAACCTGCTGCCGCAAAGCTATGTAGAAAAGTTTTCGCTAAGCCAGTTCTCTGTACCGCCGCTATCGGCACCACTGGTTATAAAAACCTTCAGGAAATATTTTGGTACAGACCCGCATGTATTGTTCGACGAATTTAGTGCCGACTCTATAAATGCAGCAAGCATAGGGCAGGTTCACAAAGCTAAAAAAGATGGTAAGGAGCTGGCTGTAAAAATTCAGTATCCCGGAGTGCGCGACAGCATTAGTACAGATATTGCCATTGTAAAGCCTATAGCCATACGCATGTTTAATCTTCAGGGAACATCTGATGAGTATTTTCAGGAAATTGAAGATAAGCTAACCGAAGAAACAGATTATACTTTAGAGTTACAGCAAAGCGAGTTTGTGCGCGAAGCCTGCGAGCAGATAGAAAACATAAGGTTCCCTAAATATTACCCTAAGCTTTCGTGCGAAAAGATCATTACAATGGACTGGATGGAGGGCATTCACCTATCAGAATATTGTAAAGAAAACCACAGCCAGGAAGAGCGTGATACAATAGGGCAGGCGTTGTTTAACTTTTATATGTTCCAGATACATAAGCTGAAATTTTTTCATGCCGATCCGCATCCCGGTAATTTCCTGGTAGATAGACAGGGACAACTTATTGCGATCGACTTTGGCTGTATGAAAAAAATCCCCGATTCGTTTTACATACCGTATTTTGAACTGATAGAGAAAGGCACATTAGAAAATGAAGCACTTTTCAGGGAAAAACTGACCGAGCTCGAAGTGCTTAAAGCAAATGATTCTCCTGCCGATGCCGACTTTTTTGCGGCTTTGTTTAAAGACCTGCTAACGGTTTTTACAAGGCCTTACCAAAGCGAAACATTCGATTTCTCTGATAAAAGCTTTACTGATGCTATTGCTGCGCTAAGCGAAAAGTTTGCCAACGATAAAACCCTTCGCAAAATGAACGGTAACCGAGGTTCTAAACATTTTATATATGTAAACCGTATGTTCTTTGGATTATACAGCCTCCTTGCCGACCTTGGTTCTATCATAAAAATAAACGATTATGAAAAGTACCACTTACAAGGGCAACAAGAGCTATCTGCCGTCTAAACCCTGCGCCACCTGCGGCAGGGAATTTACCTGGCGCAAAAAGTGGGAGAAAAACTGGGACGAGGTAAAGTACTGTAGCGATGGTTGCAGGAAATCTAAATAATAATTTCAGCCACGAATTTCACAAATTTTGAATTGTGAAATTCGTGGTTTTTGTTTTCCTAATCTCTATTAAACTTAGTGCCTTCTTTGCGAATTTCCAGGCAAGATCTAATTTTTTTGCGTGAGTATCCATGTCAATGTTGCCAAACTCTTTTCAACAGTACTTTCTGATATGAAATTGCCGACAACAAAAAGTTAAACCACTTCATTTTCGCAAAGTTTTTCTTATTTTTGAAAGCTATTTGCAATTATGGAAGAAGAACAAGTAATACTGGTAAATGACAGGGATGAAGCCATAGGGCTGATGCCAAAAATGGAAGCTCACGAAAAAGCGTTGCTGCACCGTGCATTCTCAGTTTTTGTGCTGAATGAAAATAATGAGATCATGCTGCAACAGCGTGCTGCCGAAAAATACCATTCGCCCCTGTTATGGACTAATACTACCTGTAGCCACCAGCGCGATGGCGAAAGCAACATTGCCGCAGGCACCCGCAGGCTACAGGAAGAAATGGGTTTTACTACAGAGCTTAAAGAGCTGTTCTCTTTTATATACAAAGCCCCGTTTGATAATGGCCTTACAGAGCATGAGTTTGACCATGTTATGATAGGCTACTACAATGATGCCCCGCAGATAAACCCTGAAGAAGCCGAAAGCTGGAAATGGATGGCTATTGAGGATGTAAAAGACGATATGCATACCAACCCCGATAGTTATACCGTTTGGTTCAGGATCATATTTGATGAGTTTTACCATTTTTTAGAAGAACATAAGATTTAGTTATTGGTTGTTGGTTGCCGGTTGTTCGTTTTTCAGTCGCAGTTTTCGGGCCAACAACAAACAACAATCAACTAACAACAAT
>Ga0247815_10003316_pt1 | contig 11603 bp, 6 predicted proteins | sample UWRJL194509B1_FD_181014 | JGI IMG/M metagenome (GOLD analysis project Ga0247815, IMG submission 181014) | Plant litter microbial communities from Arlington Agricultural Research Station in Wisconsin, United States - UWRJ-L194-509B-1 | ecosystem: Environmental > Terrestrial > Plant litter >... | reverse complement strand
CGAAGGGGGTTCCTGGAGTAGGCGCTCCCTGAGGCTCTCGAAGGGCAAGGCTTCGAGAGCCTCAGCCGAGGAGGTGCCAGAAGTACACGACCCCGCCGCCCTCGTCGTGCTCGGCGAGCTGCTCGGCCACGGAGCGGTCGAGCGCGTCATCCGAGTGCTGCACGAGCAGGACGGTGCCGTCGGGCTCGATGCGCGAGATTGTCGCCGTGTGGTCTCGATTGCCACTGTTTCGTAGTCGAACTGCACGATGTCACCGACGACGACGCCCGTGGCATCCACGACCGTCGCTTTGTCAGGGTGCGCTGCGAGGTAGTCGTTGAAGGCTGTCGAGCTGACCCAGGCCTTGCTGTACTGGTTGATGCCCAGCACCTGCAGGTGCCACCAGTCCTCGTCCATCTCCCAGCCACGTTCGACGAGCCCCTGGCTGGTGAAGTTGACGCAGTCGGTGCCGTTGAGCGAGCCGTAGACCTCGTCATTGCGGTCGTCCCAATAGGTGCTGAGGTACTCGACCTGCGCATCGATGGATGTCACGGGCCGCTCGGTGGGCGCACACCCCGCGAGCAGCGCGCCCGCGACGATGCCCACGAGGGCAGCCCGGAGCGCGCGCACGGCGTTACTTCGCGTAGTCCGGAGCGAACGGAAGCCCGAAGAACTCTTCCATCGTCGCCGTACCGGTCTCGTGCATCTCGGTCGAGAGCACCTTGCCGACATAGCGGTAGTGCCACGGCTCGAACTCGTAGCCGGTGATGTTGGTCATTCCGTTCGGGTAGCGCAGGATGAAGCCGTACTCCCAGGCGTGCTCGGCGAGCCACTTGCCCTGGGCCGTGTCGGCGAAGCACTGGTCGAGGGCGCACTTGCCGTCGGCAGCGCTGATGTCGATCGCGAGGCCGGTCTGGTGCTCGGAGTGGCCGGGGCGGGCGCTCGTGAGGTCGGCGCCCGCCTGCCCGAGCGAGGATACCCAGTTGTTGTAGACGCGCACCTGGGCGCTGTAGCTGCGGTAGGCGCTCTGCGACTTCATGCCGAGGCCGGTCTCGTCGCTGAAGGCCGTGAACATTGCGACGACGGCGTCCGAAGCCTCTTTGCGCAGGCTCGGCGCGTAGACGTAGGGAACCGGAACAGCGACGAGGTCGGGGGCCGCGTAATCCTGGGGATTCAGCGGACGCAGCTTGTTCGCGACCACCCACAGGCTTGCGGGGTCGTCGATCGACTGCTGGGTCTTGTCGAAGGTCGGGGTGGGCGTCGGAGTCGGCGTGGGCGTTTCTACGGGAGGCTGCGTGGGCACTGCGGACGTCTCCTCGGGAAAGGGATCGCGCTGCGGGGCGCACGCCGAGATCGTGAGCACGAGTGCGGCGATGAGGGAGACGGACGCTACGGACCTGGCGAGACTCGACACGCTCCGAGTGTAGACGGAAGGGGGCCGACGCTCTCGCGCCGGCCCCCCTCCCACTGCTGCTGCTACTTGGCCGTGCGGGTGACCGAGGCGCTCGTCACTGCCGTGTACCCGAGGTCACCCGAGTACACCGACTTGATGATGAGCTTGGTGCCCTTTTTGATGGTCGGGAGAGTCGCGCTCGCCGTCCCATTGCTCGAGATGGTCGCCGTCACGTACTTCGTGGCGGTGTAGTAGACGCGAACGGTGCCGGTCGGTGCGGGGGCACCGGTGACGCCACCGACCGTGACAGTGATGACCGACTTCGACTTGACGCTCTCCGGAACCGACTGCGTGATGGTTGCAGTCGCCTTGTTCGGCACGACGCCGAGCGTGAGGAGAGCGGTCGCCGAGGTGCGGCCCAGGGTGTTCGTCGGGGTGAACACTGCACTGATCTGTCCGATCGCGTCACCGGCGGGGAGCGTGGTGAGCGCGATCGAGGCGCGACCCTGCGAGGTGACCGATACCGGTGCACCCCAGGTCTTGCCCGTTGCGTAGTAGAACTGCACCTTGCCGGGAACCCCCGCAGTCGCCTGCGCGTTGATGGTTCCGAGCCCGGTGTCGCCGTAGGTCCAGGTGGCGGGGATCTCTTCCTCAGACGTGCTGAGTTCGAGGGTCGTCACGAGGGCCGTCACCGCGAGGGTCGCGGGCGGCGAGGTCACGGCTGCGAAGTTCGCGGTCGCGGTGGGGCTGAAGACCGCGCGCAGCACGCGCGATCCGGAGGGGAGGAACGCAACGGCGGTGCTGGATGCCGCGGCCTCGCCGTTCTCGTCCACTGCGACCGGCCCACCCAGGGTCGTCGTACCGTCGAAGAACTGCACGGAACCGTCGACACCGGCCGGGGCCGTTGCCGTGACATCCACCGGGCTGCTCGTGCCGTAGGCCTGCGACGGAGCGCTGACCGCGATCTCGACGGTGATGGCCGCCTTGGTCACGGTGAGCGCCACGGCCTTGGAGGTCGAGGTGTTGTAGCCCGCGGTGTTCGTCGGGGTGAAGACGGCCGTGATGGATGCCTTTCCGCCGGGGATCGTCGAGGCGACCTCCGCGTCGAGAGTGGCCGTGCTCGTCGCAGCGTGCACGACCTCGACCGGGCTGCCCAGGAGGGTGGAACCCGACTTGAACTGCACGGTGCCGTCGACGTTCTTGGTCACCGTTGCGACGACCGAGACCGGCGTTGCTCCGAAGACCTGCGTGGTTCCGCCGAGCTTGACAGCCGTCGTGGTGGCGAGCTTGCTCACGGTGAGCGACTTCGCAGCGGCGGTCGAGGTGGCGTAGCCGCCCTCGAGCTCCGGGGAGAAGACCGCGCCGATTGCCTGCTTGCCGCCCGCGATGAGGCGAACGTCGGCCGCCGGCAGAACCGCGCGACCCGTGGTGGTCACGACCTCGACGGGCTCGCCGTAGGCAACCCCTCCGACGGTGAACTGCACGGTGCCGGCGAGTCCCTTGGTCACTGTCGCGGTGACGGTGACGGGGGTCGCGTTGTACGCCTGGCTGGTCTTGCTCAGCGATACCGCGGTCGTCGTCGCCGTGCGGCTGACGACGAGCACGCGTGCCGCGCTCGTTCCGGTCGAGAAGCTCGAAGCCGTGTCACCCGTCGGCGTGAAGACTGCCGTGATCGAGTGCGCACCGGCGGTGAGCGTCTTGTTGGGAATCGAGATGACAGCCTTGCCGGCGGTGGTCACGGCCGTGGCCGCACCCACCGGCTCGGAGCCGGCGAAGAGCTGCACGGTTCCGGTGACACCCGCGGGTGCAACAGTGACCGTCGCGACAGCAGGGCTGCCCGCGTAGGTGACGGCCGCCGTGTTGAGGGCGAGCGCGACATCCACCGCAGCGAACAAGAAGTTCGCCGTGGTGGTCGCTTCGACGACCTCGGTCGGGTCGTTCGTCGGAGCGAAGCTCGCCGAGAGGGTGACGTTTCCGGCTGGGATACCCGCGACCGCGACGTGCACCGTCTGGGCTCCGCCTTCAGCGGGTGTGACAGCTGCGGTTCCGACCTTCTTCGTGGTCTCGCCGACTGTCGCGAACACGGAGACTGTTCCCGCGATGCCCTTGTCGTCGACGATCGCGACGTCGACGGCGGACTCGCCCGCGTAGAGCGGCTCGATGTCGAGCGCTCCGAGCTCGGCGAGGATCGTCGTGTACGGCGCCTCGTTCTCATCGTTGTCGTAGATGCCGTAGCGCGTCTGGTACGCCGAGATCTTGTTGGCGCCCGCCGAGAGTTCTGCTCCGTAGGCGAGGACCGCCCAGGTCTCCTGCAGGGTCTGGGTGTTCGGCAGCAGGATCGGGTTCGCCGGTCCGGTGATCACGTTGCGGAAGACAGTGCTCTCGCCGCCTCCACTGACGTAAACAGCAGCATCCGACGTGGTGATCGTGTTGTCGACAACGCGCAGCGTGCCTGCACCGCTCGCGAGGATGCTCGTTGAGGTGCGGTAGATGCCGTTCTGGGTCGACTGCACTCCGCCGATGGTATTGCCGTGGATGTTCGCGTCAGCACCGCCCGAGATCTGGATGGTGTTCGGCGGAGTCGAGGACTTTCCGTGACCGAAGACGCTGTCGCTGATCTCGACCTTGAGGTTGCCGTTCGCGGAGAAGCCACCCTTCTGGAAGTCGGTGACCGTGACGTTGTCGATCGTGACCTCGCGCTCGGTCACGCCATTGATGTTGTCGACGCGAATCGCGGTGCCGTCGTTGTCGGCGGATGCCTGGCGCTCGATGTGCAGGATCTCGGAGTCGGTGATCGATCCCGATGCGTTCGTGAAGCGCACGCCGTAGAGCTCGAGGTTTCCGCTCTGGTGCTGCTTGACGAGTCCGGGCTGTCCGTTGATGGTGAGGTCGGTGACATCGAACTGCGTGGTGCCGGCAGCGTTCTGCACGACAGCGCCCTTGAAGCCATAGCTCAGGGTCGGGTCATCCTTCACCGAAATCGTGTGGCCGTTGCCGTCGAGGGTTGCACCCTGCGGCAAGAAGATCGTCGAGCTCGTGGTGAAGTCAGCGCGCGGGCTGAACGTCGAGGTCGCGGGGTCGAGGTCGAGCTTGCTGAAGGCGAGCTCGGTGCCGAACGCGGAGATCGACGAGAAGACGACGGCATTGTCGGTGCCCATGAAGCGACCGCCGTTGGGGCCGAACGAGACCACCGTGTAGTCGCCGAATGCCTCGAGGAAGGATTCTTTCGTGTACGGCGTCTGCTGCGTGACGGCCGTGGCGACACCGTTCTCGTCGATGACGGCGGGGCGGCTGTTGGCGCGCACCTGCTCGGGCTCGAGAGTCGAGTAGCCGGTGTTCGACGACGAACCAGCGTCGTTGCTCGTGCGACCGACATAGACGAAGGCTGCGGTGCGCTGGAACTGTCCGTTCGAGAGCTCCTTCTCGAGCTGGATGTCGATCGACGGGAAGCCCGCGCTGTCGACGTAGGCCTTGGGGAAGTATGCGTCCCAGCTGAAGCCCTCACCGATCAGGTCGGCGACTGTTGCACCCTCGCGAGCATCGAGCGAGGGGATGCCGCCGGTGCCGAGGTAGTACTGGTAGCGGATCTTGTTCGTGGTCGCGCCGGGGTCGAGCTGAAAACCGGTGGACACGAAGCTCGAGGTGCCGAGCGGCTTGTTCTCGATGTCGAGCGCGAGACCGGTGGCCCCGGGCACGAAGGCGTCGTCGGTGATGGTGTCCCACGCGGTGCGCGCGGACGACACGTTGGTCGTACCGATCTGGCTGGGCGTGACCTCGACGATGGTCGGGGTGACCGCGGCAGTGGCGGTTGTCGCTGCAAGACTCACCCCGGTAAGAGTGAGCGCTGCCGTCGCGATGATCGCGAGGCTTCTGCGCAGTAGTGACGTATGGACGAGCTCGGACATGGTGCATCTCCCTGGGGCGGGAGGCTCTGGCGCCTACCGCATCGTCGACTGGTCTAGGTGTCAGTCGCGCTTACCCTAGGCCGGACAGAGTTTTCTACCCCCATGCGAACACGACAAAACCTACGGATTAGTCACCCGAATCACCCGAATGAGTGGGAGTCCCCCACCAACAGGGGTCATGCCGGTCGTTGCTTGCAGAACAATTGCCCGCGGTGTAAATTTGCGCTCTACGCAAATTTCTTCTGCCGCTGACGGACGCGTTCCGCAGCGGCTTTTTCATTCGTTCACAGACTGAGGTTTCATGTCACGCGCCGACTCCAAGGGCAAGCAGCAAGCCCAGGCCATCAAGGAGGCCGGCGGCGTCATGACGCACCGCCAAATCCTGTTCATCATCTTCGGCCTCATGGCCGGCATGTTCCTCTCAGCCCTCGACCAGACCATCGTCGGCACGTCGATGCGCACGATCGCCGACGACCTCAAGGGGCTCGACGCACAAGCCTGGGTCACCACCGCCTACCTGATCACCTCGACCATCGCGACCCCGATCTACGGCAAGCTCAGCGACCTCTTCGGCCGTCGCCCGCTGTTCATCATCGCGATCGTGATCTTCCTCGCGGGCTCCGTGGCCGCCGGATTCGCGACCTCGATGTACCAGCTCGCCGGCTTCCGCGCGCTGCAGGGACTCGGCGCCGGCGGACTCATGGCGCTCCCGCTTGCGATCATGGGTGACATCCTCGCTCCCCGCGAACGCGCGAAGTACCAGGGCTACTTCCTCGCGGTCTTCGGCATCTCGAGCGTCATCGGCCCGCTCGTCGGCGGCCTGCTCTCGGGCACCGACTGGATTCTCTGGGTCACTGGATGGCGCTGGGTCTTCCTTATCAACATCCCGATCGGTATCGGGGCGCTGGCTATCGTCGTGCGCTTTCTGCACATCCCCCACTCGCGTCGCTCGGTGCGGATCGACTGGTGGGGTGCCGCAACCATCGTGCTTGGACTCGTCCCCCTGCTGCTCGTGTTCGAACAGGGCCGTGAATGGGGCTGGGACTCCCCCGGCGCCATCGCCTGCTACGCAATCGCAGTGATCGGTATCGCGGCCTTCATCGTGAGCGAGAAGCTCATGGGTGACGATGCGCTCATCCCGCTCAAGCTGTTCAAGAGCCAGACCTTCTCAATGGCGACAATCCTCGGCGTGCTCGTCGGTTTCGGCATGTTCGGCGCGATGATGACGATTCCGCTGTACCTCCAGCTCGTCAACGGCGCGACGCCCACCGAGAGCGGATTCCTGATGCTCCCGATGATCCTCGGACTCATGATCGCCTCGATCGTAAGCGGCCAGCTCATCGCGCGCACCGGCGTCTACAAGTGGTTCCCGCGTGTCGGTACTGCGCTCATGGCCGCGGGCTTCTTCTGGTTCACGTTCGCGACGGCCGACAAGCCGGTCTGGTTCATGATGATCGGCATGTTCCTCGTCGGGCTCGGCCTCGGCCAGCTCATGCAGACCCTGACCATCGCCAGCCAGAACTCGGTCGGGCCGCGGGATATCGGTGTCGCGACGAGCTCGTCGACGTTCTTCCGTCAGATCGGTGGAACCCTCGGGGTCGCGATCCTGTTCTCGGTGCTCTACACGCGCATCCCGGACGCGATTGCCGCTGCCTTCACGGACAAGACCACCCTCGCCAACCTGCAGTCCGCGGCGACCGACCCCGACGTCGTCGCCGACCCCGCCAACAAGGGGATCCTCGCGCTGCTGCAGAGCGCGCAGGGTGGCGACACGTCTTCGGTGAGCGAATCCCTCAACGGCGACAGCTCGTTCCTCAACGGTGCCGACCCGCGCCTTTCGGCGCCCTTCCTCCAGGGCTTCAACGGCTCCGCGGTGTCGATCTTCTGGGTCGCGCTCGGCGTGGTTCTCGTCGCCTTCGTGCTGAGCTGGTTCCTCAAGACGAGTCCGCTGCGGTCGAAGTCGGCGCTCCAGGAGAACGCCGAAAACGACGCCGCGCTCGCAGCCCAGAGTGCTGCCGAGCAGACTGGCGCCCTCGTCGAACCGGGTGCCGCGGCATCCGATTCGAAAAAAATCTCGTAACTTTTTGAGCGGCTTTCGCAGCCCGCCACCCCGCGCATTTGCTGGCGGGTGGCGGGCTGCAACCGTTTCCACCCGATGTGCGCGCGTGGGAGCGCTCTCACCCAGCGCTTGACAAGCGTTCGACGCGCTACCTATTCTGACTCCGATCGCATGAGAGCGCTCCCACAACCCGAATAGTGGGGGCGCGCTCTGCATCTCCCATCCACGCACACAAAGGAGTGACCGTGAAGATTTCACGACGCACAACGGCTGTCGCCATCGCAGGAGCCACAGCCTTCGCCCTCGTCGCCACGGGTTGTTCATCAACCCCCGGCGGCACCGACCCGAACGAGAAGATCACTCTCACGGTCGCAACGTTCAACGACTTCGGTTACACCGACGAGCTTCTCGCCGAGTACACGGAGCTGCACCCGAACATCACCGTCAAGCAGACCAAGGCAAAGACGTCGGATGACGCTCGCGCCAACTACTTCACCAAGCTCGGCGCGGGTTCCGGCCTCGCCGACGTCGAAGCTGTCGAGATCGACTGGTTCGCCGAACTGCTGCAGTACTCGGACAAGCTCACCGACCTGTCGTCGTCTGACGTCGACGGCCGCTGGCTCGAGTGGAAGTCCAACGCAGCCACCGACGCTGACGGACGCCTCATCGCGTACGGCACGGACATCGGCCCGCAGGCGATCTGCTACCGTTCCGACCTCTTCGAAGCTGCCGGTCTTCCGACCGACCGCGCAGAGGTTGCAACGCTGCTGACCGGCGACTGGGACCACTACTTCGACATCGGACAGCAGTTCGTGGCGAAGAGCGACGCGGCCTGGTACGACTCGGTCGGATCGATCATGCAGGGCAAGCTCAACCAGGAGGTCGAGACCCTCGAGTCCACCGACGGTGAGATCATCGCCGGTGACAACGCTGTTGTCTCCGAGGCCTACAACGACATCCTCGAGCAGTCGCCTCAGCTGTCCGCTCACCTCGGCCAGTGGAGCGAAGACTGGTACGCAGCGTTCTCGAACGGCGCGTACGCGACCATGCTCTGCCCGAGCTGGATGCTCGGCATCATCGAGGGCAACGCCCCCGAGGTCAAGGGCTGGGACATCGCAGATGTCTACCCGAACGGTGGAGGCAACTGGGGCGGTTCGTACCTCACGGTTCCCGCCCAGGGCGCACACCCCGAGGCCGCCAAGGAGTTCGCCGCATGGCTGACCGCCCCCGAGCAGCAGCTCAAGGCGTTCATCAAGACCGGTAACTTCCCCAGCCAGGTCGCACTGCAGGAGGCTCCCGAGCTCCTCGAGGTCACCCGTCCGTTCTTCAACGAGGCTCCCGTCGGCGAGATCATGGCGGGCCGCGCGGCTGCAGTTCCTGCAGACGCACCGTTCAAGGGCGTGAAGTACTTCCCGGTCATGAAGGCCCTGCAGGACTCCCTCACCCGCGTTGACGTCGACAAGACGCAGAGCGCCGAGGACTCCTGGGCTCAGTTCCTCAAGGACATCGACGCCCTGAAGTAACCCGCACCACACCAGGTCGGGTCGCGCGAAGCACCTGCGCGGCCCGACCTGTTGCGTCCTACCCCCACGATTTTTTGTTAGAGGAACAGCAATGACCCAGTCACTGGAGCGCGACGTCGAAGTCTCGCGAACCGCACCCGGCTCCTCGGGCGGAGGCCCCGCTGAGGAACGCGCGATCCGGCGCATCGCCTTCGGTCACCGGCTCAGCCGCTGGGACGTCAAGATCTCGCCCTACCTCTACATCTCCCCCTTCTTCATCCTCTTCGGCATCACCGGGCTCTTTCCCCTCATCTACACGGGCGTCGTCTCGCTCTACGACTGGCACATCATTGGCGGCCAGGGTGACTTCGTCGGCCTCGCGAACTTCGAGTGGGTGCTCGGCCAGGAGAAGTTCTGGATCGCCCTGCGCAACACCTTCAGCATCTTCATCTTCTCGGCGGTGCCGCAGGTCATCCTCGCGCTCATCATCGCCGCGATTCTCGACCAGAACCTCAAGGCCAAGACCTTCTGGCGCATGGGCGTGCTCGTGCCCTACGTCGTCGCACCCGTCGCCGTCGCCCTCATCTTCAGCAACATGTTCGGTGACCAGTACGGACTCATCAACAACCTCCTCGGACGCATCGGCCTCGACCCGGTCGGCTGGCACTCGCAAGTCGTCCCGTCGCACCTGGCGATCGCCACGATGGTCAACTTCCGCTGGACCGGCTACAACGCCCTCATCTTCCTCGCCGCCATGCAGGCGATCCCGCGCGACTACTACGAGGCTGCAGCGATCGACGGGGCCTCGCGCATCCGCCAGTTCTTCTCGATCACGATCCCCTCACTCCGCCCGACCCTCATCTTCGTGATCATCACGTCGACCATCGGCGGACTCCAGATCTTCGACGAGCCGCGCATGTACGACTCGACCGGTGAGGGCGGTGCATCCGCCCAGTGGATGACCATCACGATGTACATCTACAACCAGGGCTTCGGCGCCTCCGGTGGCGGCCAGTTCGGCCACGCAGCGGCAGCCGCCTGGTTGCTGTTCCTCGTGATCGTGATCGTCGGACTCATCAACCTCGTCGCCACCCGCGCGATTGCCAGCAACGAATCCAGGAGCTCCAAATGACCACCGCGCAGCGTACTCGCGCCGTACCTCCTCGCACCGCGAACCTTCGGACGCGACGCAAGGCCAACGCCGCCGCCACCAACAAGCCGAACTTTCTCGGCTACGCCTTTCTCGTCATTGTGATTCTCGGATCGCTGTTTCCGCTGTACTGGTCGTTTCTGATCGGCAGTGGCGATGCATCCACCCTGCGCAATCTCGACGTCAACTGGCTGCCGGGCGGCAACCTGATCTCCAACATGGCCGAAGTGCTCGAGAACGAGGCAGTGGGCTTCTGGCGCGCACTCGGCAACAGCCTCATCGTCTCGACTGTCGTCTCGGTCTCGGTGGTGCTGTTCTCCACGCTCGCCGGCTACGCCTTCGCGAAGCTGCGGTTTCGCGGCAGCAAGCCCCTGCTGTTCTTCGTCATCGGCACCATGGCAGTACCGACCCAGCTCGGCATCGTGCCGCTGTTCATCGCGATGTCGCAGTGGCTGCACCTGAGCGGCAACATCCTCGCCGTCATCCTGCCCGCCCTCGTCTCGGCGTTCGGTGTGTTCTGGATGACGCAGTACCTCTCCCAGGCGCTGCCCGACGAGCTCATCGAGGCGGCGCGTGTCGATGGCGCGAACATGATCCAGACCTTCTGGCACATCGCTCTCCCGGCAGCACGTCCGGCAGCAGCCATGCTCGGCCTGTTCATCTTCATCGGCACCTGGACCAACTTCTTCTGGCCCTTCATCATTCTCAGTAGCGCCAACCCGACACTCCCCGTCGCGCTGTCACTGCTGCAGAGCAACTTCTTCGTCGACTACTCCCTTGTTCTCGCCGGCGTTCTGCTTTCGACCATCCCGCTGCTTATCCTGTTCGTAGTAGCCGGTAAACAACTAGTGTCGGGAATCATGCAGGGAGCGGTAAAGGGATGACCCTCGTCAACACCACCACACAGGGCACTCGCGTGTTCCCCACCGACTTTCTGTTCGGCACCGCGACCGCCGCGTACCAGATCGAGGGCGCGGCGCACGAAGAGGGCCGCACCGACTCCATCTGGGACGCCTTCGCCCGCGTTCCCGGAGCCGTCGTCGACGCCCACAACGGTGATGTCGCGTGCGACCACTACCACCGCTACGAAGCCGACGTCGAGCTCATGGCGTCGCTCGGCCTGCAGACGTACCGCTTCTCCACGTCGTGGTCGCGCGTGCGTCCCGACGGCGGACCGGTCAACGCCCAGGGCCTCGACTTCTACTCCCGCCTCGTCGACCAGTTGCTCGAGAAGAACATCAAGCCCTGGCTGACCCTCTACCACTGGGACCTCCCGCAGGCCCTCGAGGAGAAGGGCGGCTGGGCCAACCGCGACACCGCCTACCTCTTCGCCGATTACGCGGAGTCGGTTCACTCCGTGCTGGGCGACCGCGTCGACGCCTGGACCACCCTCAACGAACCGTGGTGCTCCTCCTTTCTGAGCTACATCGGGGGTGAGCACGCGCCCGGCATCCAGGATCCCGAGACGGGTCTCGCCGCCGGCCACCACCTGCTGCTCGCCCACGGTCTCGGAGTGCAGCGCCTGCGCGAACTCGACCCCGCACTGCAGCTCGGTATCACCCTCAACCTCACGGTGGCCGACCCGGTCGACCCCACCAACGAGGGCGATCTGGAT
>Ga0247815_10003313_pt1 | contig 11605 bp, 11 predicted proteins | sample UWRJL194509B1_FD_181014 | JGI IMG/M metagenome (GOLD analysis project Ga0247815, IMG submission 181014) | Plant litter microbial communities from Arlington Agricultural Research Station in Wisconsin, United States - UWRJ-L194-509B-1 | ecosystem: Environmental > Terrestrial > Plant litter >... | reverse complement strand
CGCTTCGTGTTGACTTTCCTCTGCCCAACCATGCCCTCATCGCCCGCTCTCGTCATCTTCAACCCACGGATGTCTGATCCTTCGTCAATCAATCCACTACCATTACTACCATTCTACAACCCATACTTGCAACCCAGACTCGCGTCTTCGGATAGCACATGCGGACCTCGCAGATTGGAGCTGGAAACCGGCTGAGTTTGCGCTGGTTGTGTGCGAAGACAGTGAGTGGGTGTTCTATGATATCTTCCTGAAGATGGAATGTGGCCGGAGTTTCGAGAGGAAGGTGTCTTGTGCCACCCTTGGTACAATTCACTGCGTGCGCTGGCAACTGTTGTCTGCCAGACCAACACGCTGGCAACTCTCTTCGTCCTTTGCTCGACGCTGACTATTTTTACGCAGTCGACGCTGCGGCGATCACGCGCTCAGCGTGGCGTCGCTCTTTATGGGCATGCGACGTGCGCGGAGAGTGTGACATGTGGCAGCATGGCGAGTGGGTGGTTGAGAGTGTGGTGTGATGAGATTGGATCAGCGTTTGGTGGACTTGTATTCTGGGCAAGCGTAATCAACACGATGTTTGAAGTCGTACCACCTTCCTGCATGCGTGCTAGTATTCAACTACGAATATTGTCGCTCGTCCCGGGCTGTAACTACTACTGAGATCTGCTGCCACAATTCGTCATTGAGATCGGAGAAGCGTGGCATGGTCGTGTATGGCTTGCCTGCTTGTTCTTCTGTCTTCACTCACGCCTGGGAACGGCACCCGAGTCAGCCTCGTTCCGTTCAAACCAGAACTATATCTTGCGTCGGAGAACAAGCCGAATGACGCTTTCAGCTGCAGTTGCGGAGAAACAGGGCCGACTGAGAACGGTCCGCATTACCAGATGATCGGTGTGGCGGGCGTTGTGTCAAGGCACGACCACAGAAAACAGGAGCACGCTCGTATAAATGCACGCTTAGATGAGCTCAAATCGTAAGCTCTCTGCACTGCGGTGGTCGACTTTGACGAGTTGAAGCGGACGACCGAAGGGATCAACCAGTAGTTGATGTGGAAACTCCGCTTCTCTGCCTCTTACGACATTGTTCTCGCCTGCTTTACCACTTCCCCGCGCTGCTGGGCCTTCGCGCATCCGCTTATCTCTGAGATAGCTGCAAGAAATGGATTTTGAAACCCTTGCGCTGCATCAGTCATCGCGGCGCGGCCCACAGTGACCCAGATAGCTCCTGCCTGAGTTGTCGATGATGTCCAACTTCATGGCTCAAAGGCACCTTCGATCTATGAAGAGCCGTCGCTCTCTCCAGAAGGGGGCTGAGTGGTACCGGCCTGCTCGGTTTCGGTCGTGCTATCAAAGTGGTACCTTCCGGTTGCAGGTGTGTCCTGTCCCTCTTCCGATTGTCCTCTCGCGCCGGCTTACGAACGAACTGATAGGAAACTTCTACTCATCATGGCCAGCACCATAGACGGTGGCAGCCCTTCTGGGCAGCCCCACACATCCGGCTTATGCACGGCCGAGCCACCGAGCAAGCCACCAAGCAATGTCCCAACAAGTTCAAGCTCAAGCCTGACTCGCTCTTTTTCTCCGACAAGAACATATTTACTCGCCTTCCCGGTCCGCTCGGTCGTCTCCCTACCGAGACGATCTGTCACATTCTCGAGCTCGCCATGACCGTGCCATACGATACCTTCTTTGCAACTGGCAATGCGTCCGACGGACCTTTTGCCGAGCCTAAAGCGTATAGATTTATCGACGCCGAAGAGGCTGGGCCGTTGAATCTTGAAGAAACTCTGTCGTCGGCGGTTTCGGAGCTCGGCGACGAAGCTGGCAACGCGCTTCAACTCAACCTCCAGGAACCAGTGCCGCCGCAAACTCCAGTTCACGAGGAACCCGCTCACCCAGAGCCACTTGGACAGCCGCATCATCATCCCGAAGCGTTTGGCCCGCTTCGCGACTTCACTCGCAATCCTTTCCTTTCCGGTTATCCCGCGCACCAGGTGGCAACCACGTTTTCGCCATTTGTCAGCCACTTCTTCTCCGTGGACCCCTCGCACCCTTCAATAGGCATTCTCGATCCTTCTCATCCACAATTCGTGTTCCGGGCCGGGGATGAACACGGTTTCGATTCGGTGGCGTTCCACGCCTGGACACCGACTTCCTCGGCCTCGTACCACAGCAGTCCTCGATGCCTTTCGACAACAACTTCAACCTACCGCATCCCGCTTATGAAATGGAACCATTCAACAACTTGCGCCACGCTCAGCAAGCGATATTCCTCGATCACCTAATTCCCGCCCTTCCAACTCACACTACGACCACTTGACTTCAGTTAACCCAATGGCCCAAGCCGTTGCTCCCAACGCAGGCCAGTCGACGCCAACTGTTTCCGAAGTCAAATCTGCTCGCGAGCCAACCCTGGCGCCAAGCCCGACCAATCTGGTTCTGTCGCCCCCTCTGTCTAACCCCACCTTGGGTCCAATGGCCAGTCGTGTCGCCATCCTCCAGGTGTGCCCGAGGTTCTACCGCTTGCTCTTCCTCTATCTCTGCGACATGGTCGTCATCAGCCACAAGAACCAGGCCAGCCCCTCCCTCAAGCGGATCTGCGACCAAGCAACCCTACGGGATCGCCTGCGCCGCCTGCGCATCGAAATTCGCGCCAGCCTCACCCTGAAGAAGATCATTAACTGCAAGTAGCTGAGGCCTATGCTACCCAAAGTCGAAGATTTTGTCGTGTCTTGGGCCTGTAGCCATCTGGGCCATGGCCCGCTACTCGCCCTTTTGGGGATGATGCAACCCACACGCTTCACGCTCATTCAGATGTTAGATAACGAGCGCTCGCAACACCGGACTACGGTAGTGCTCAGAAAGCTGTTGCTCATCATGGAGACGTGGACCAAGTTGGTGCGTCTCTTGGGTCGTCACATGGTCGCTTTGTACCTACTCTTTCCACAGGTTGAATTCGGATTCCCCGAATATGGCGTATGGACAATGCCAGTCGCAGAAACAAGATCGCCGAGGTTTTTGCTCGTATCAAGTCACTGCACATCTTGTATCCGGGGGCAAATGAGTGGACGACCACTGGCTACTTTGATATTGAACGGCGCATGCTCCCGGACGACTGGTGGCAAGGCTCGGAGATCCTCACGGCCGCGCCTCAGGTTAAACGGATTGCACTGCTCACGCACCACAAGAACATCCACGAAGGCATCTTTGAGGAGCTCGGTACTGTCGTGCGCAGCAAGATACCATGCGTTGGCCTGTGAGTACTTCTGTTTCCCTCTACCGATTAGAAAAGTCCAACTGTTGACTGGTTATATAGCTCGTAGGACATGGTTCCCATCTCAGCGTCGGAGGCTATGGAGCTGAGGCTTGGCGTGTGTCAGCTCGCGAAGGATTTACCCTGGGAAAAGTACGCTAGCGTTTGGGACAAGATTGTTCAGTACATCCGCTTCCTCGAATCTCGCTCATCAGTGCCCGCCCCAGCCCGAGTTGTAACATCTCTTCCGTTTGACATGAACGTCTTCGATCACAACATCTTCCAGTAAATTTAGTTCCTTACCGCACCGCCACCCCGAAATGACCCTCACCCAGAAGATGGTCGCTCATGCCCTCTGCAATGATATCGTCGTCTCGGAATCGGTCCAAGTTAGGATGTTCTCATCCATGTACAAGAGGATACCCTGCATCGCAACCTGTGTTAGAAGCACAACCGTCATCGTTAATGCGGTCTTCTCAACTTCATCACTCGTCGACGTCCGCGCACCACTCATCAATCTACACAATCTCACACTCGACTTGCCCGCCGTTCTGGTTCAGGCAGCGGTGGACATGCCGAATGTCCGGAACAATGTCCGCAAGTTGGAGATACGTGGAATTTTCGACGTCACTGCCGGTATTGTGTTCGGTCACATGGCGCTCACTGAACTGGTCTGTGGCTGCTCCGGTCTTATCGCCGCATTTAATCAGCCGGAGAGCCTGGATCACGTTGAGACACTTGCGGTCAAGAACCGCGCCTCGATCTTGGTCGTGGGCACATACATTAGCACAGTTTGGCATGTGTACGCACACTCAGGGTCACTGATGGGGCGAAGAGCTACGATGTCTACGAACTTCATATGGTCTTGAAGCGGCTGGTAGGGCAACTAACACAGCGGGCAGACAGCTGTTAGTAGATGCATCTACTATTATGTGTCGCTCCTGCTGGACGCGGTGCATTCAAATCTTTCTCTCATGGACCTCACCTGGCCTTGCCATGACAATGATCTATGGTGTCGTGGTCCCGGGCATGGGCGGCGAGCCCAAGGTCTTTGACGCTATCCGCACACATGACCGAGCTCAACGAGATTCAGCTTGGTGAGAGAGCCATTTTTGGCCAAAGACCAAGTGCACTTTTCTTTATTGTCGAATGCAGCTGTTTGATTTCGTGCTACAGTGTGGAAGACGTTCTATGGTGTCATGCAATGGAACTCACGGACGAGCTCACGCGTCTCAGAGTGTGCATGCTCAATCAGAGCGGCCGCAAGTGGATTTCGAGCGTGCCCGCGTAGATAGAGAGTACCTTCCTTCCCGTGGCAACACGACAGATTCTCTGGCGGTCATTGCTATACTCCTGTCCTTGTGACCAGTGGCTTGAAGCTATTCCTTTCCAGCCAAACTGATTGAGTTACTAGAACTTGAGCGAACAGAACAAAGGATACGGATTCGTCGTTGTCGAGGACAGGGACAAGATCCGCAAGAGCAGCAGCTCGCCACGAGTTTCCTCGTCCACCACCACCGGCTCAGAAGTGCGCCGATAAGATTGAGCAACATCACTCTCCGTTTACTCGCGGGTGCCAAGCACATTAGGGAGCTCGTCTGGGTCAGAGTTTCGTCACCGACTACCCAGCAGCGTTTGATCTGGCGGTGACGCTCTCGTAGCCGGCGCCACCGGGGCTCGTCCACAGAATACGGTGAGCCTCCTGACGCCGTCTGTCGGGCTCGTCATGCTCAGCAGAAATACGCCAAACAGGGCACACTACTACTTTGGGCGGTACCAGGCGGCGAGTGGCGAGATAGCGAGTGTGTTGCGTCGAGGCTCGGGCCGACGAGCAACTTGGGTGCGATAGTCAGAGTGTAGCTGCGTAAGAAACGCACGACACGCGTGACAAGCGAGGACCTTGAGGAGCCGGAAGTTGTGAAGGTCAAAGTACGTCCGAGCCTGATGCAGCCGTTGCCGTTTTGGAATGTTTGGTAACCACTGCGGGCTCTTGAGCGACGCTGAGACAGGGGCCACCACACGTGCACCTTGAGCCCATACCTTCACGTCTGTTAGCGCGCATTCGCCGGTCTAGCCACCAAAGTCTCGAATAAGATGGCGCAGGATCTCAACAGAGCGGCTCAACCGGTCGGGGACCAGTTCGGTCCACACTTCCACTCGCCATCCCCAATAGATCCACCCACCGCACGAGTTCTAGCGACCCGTCCGTCTACTCCCTCGTTCCGTGTCACATTTGAGCTTCTGAAATCGGCGGTCTACGAGCTGTGGGTAGCGGTAGATCGTGCCGATCCATACGTTATTACGCTGCTCAAAGCCGCGCTGATCAGCATCCTGAGGCTTGGGGATATCACCAAGGTACGGTATACTGCGTAAATCATGCAATGGGGCCTTCTAATTCCGTCTTTGTAGGGAACCTGGAGGGTTGAGAAGTTGAAGGTGCTCCGGGTCAGGCTGAAGGCGGTCATTGCCATTGCGGGTGTGCCGATACCAGATACTGACATCGCAAGCGGCAGAATCCAGGATCATGTTCGCGCAATTTACGAGTATGTTTTGTCATCTGTATCCTGTTAAAGTGCTCATCTTAAAATAAGGATCATCTGCCGGTTGTGGAAAGGCGTCGAGGCGTGCGTGCTTTCTGACGGCCAGTCTGTCTCCGACGCGCGGAACTTTGGCGTCATCAATGCCATGTTGGACCTGCTTGCTTCGTTTTTGAAGGCCTTTGAGGTCTCGTCCTTGCTCCGACGAAATTTACTGCCGGGTTGACAATTATGCCAGGTTGGGGACGAAGGTACCGCAGAGGTCAGGAGGGGGATGATTGCAAAGCATCAACTGCGCACCGAGGACCCGGTGGAGGCCCGGCGCCGATTGGGCATCATTTGCAAGGTTAGGACCCAATGATGAATTAAATTAAGGGTTACTCATGCCGCTTAGCACCTCGAGGAAAAGCCATACGCGCTGGTGAGTGCATACCCGCAGATCTTCGTCGGTCGATGGTGCTCACCTTATATCACGCAGCGCATGGTCGGAATCGCGAGCAATCCACTGAGTATCATCAACAACAATAGCAACGCCACATACAACTTTGGCGGCGAAGTTGTGAACAACAACTCAGTCAAGATCTTTGTCTTCTCGGACGGTACGGACTACAAGACGCCCGACCTCGTGAAGAAACAGGTTTTGTCATTCTCCTAACCAACCTTGAGTCTCGTTTCTCACACTCTCCCTCCAGGAAAAGGTTATACAAAAGATCAAGACGGGTACGTTTCAACATCACCATCTAGACATTTTCTCATACGTTGTAGCGATTGGCGATCGATTCGTCCGAGAGGCGTTACATATTGCACAATCCGAAGACGCCGGTTGCATGGAAGGGACGCGGAAAGAAGTGCTGGAAAAGTTCTTTTCATGGGTCGTAAACGATCCCAACTGCATCTTTTGGCTCGCCGGCTTGGCTGGCATGGGAAAGACTTCAATCGCACTGACGCTGTGCCGTCAGCTGCAACGCGAAACCCAGATCATACTGGGCGGGGCGTTCTTCTGCTCGCGTACTTCCAACAAAGAGGAGAGAACTGATCCAAGCCGTATTATTCCAACACTGGCAACGATTATGGCGGAGCAGTCTCCGGAGTTTGCTGCAGCCATGGCGAAGGAACTCGGGATTAGTGTGAATCCTCACGCCGCGCTTCAACATGTCAATGTGCAAGCAGAATCCCTACTTCGCAAGCCACTCGCCTCCCTTTCAGCATCCTCGCGCACCATAGTGTTCGTTATTGATGCCCTGGACGAGTGTGTCAATGAAGCGCAGGTCGAGAAGCTCCTCCATGCGATCGCCACCCTTGCACATGACACGAGGGTCAAGTTTATTCTTACGTCACGCCCTGAGACGCACGTAATTTATCACCCGATCTTCCAGTCGGATGACAGCAGTATCCTTCGACTGCATACAATCGACAAAAAAGAGGTCACCGCGGACATCGAATTGTATATCACCAACTCATTCTCGAAGCATCCCCTGGACACGATCTGGTACACCGGTGAGGATATCACCGCACTTGCTACTCACTCCGATGGCGTTTTCATCTTTGCATCAACCATGATCAAGTATATTCTTGAGGGTAGAAGACGGAGCCAACGAATCGAGAGACTGAAGACTGCGAAGGCGGCTGGGCGCGGCAGCCGGGCGGCACTGGGCCCACTTGACGTGATGTACGAGCACGTTCTCACTCGCGCATCCGACGATAAAACAGTGGAGCCTTTGGAGCTCAAGGCGACGCTGCAGGCGTTGGCGTGTATTCTCGCCGCGCGGGAGCCACTCTCGGTAGTGATTCTAGCTGATCTACTTGGACAAGATACGGAAGACCTCCGTGGCTCGTTGGAGCGGCTTTACGCAATCTTACATATGCCGGGAGATATCAATGAGCGGGCCCTCCGAACGGTCCATGCCTCCTTTGGAGACTACCTATTCACACGTGCCGCCGATGTGGTCCGCATCTCTCGCTCGTTTGCTGAAGAGGAGCTTGCAAAGGGATGCCTCCGCGTCATGTGGAAGTACCTTTGCTTCAATGTTTCTCAGATCAGTTCATCGTACGATTTCAATCAGAAGTCCAAACCTGACAGCATCACACAGTCGCTCGGGTACGCCTGTCTCCATTGGATGCATCATGTTCCCAGTCCCGTTCCCACGCATCCACACCCGCTTGTGTTCGACCAGATCATATACAATATCTTCCGCCCTCGGACCTTGTTCTGGCTCGAGGTCATGAGTATCATGGGTCAAATAGAGCACGCACTCACAATACTGGATCTCGCATTGAAAACGGTACGTTTTTGGGGCTTGTGGTTCGCCACTGTCGCTCATTTGGTTAAATAGGTTCAGCTGCCAGAGCTTTTGCATTTCCTGCGCGACACACGTGCTTTTCTCATATCGTTCCGCGAGCCGATCGAGCGCAGTGCCCCGCACATCTACCTCTCGGCGTTGTCGTTTGAACCGAAAGACTCGCTGGTCTACCGAACCTTCGCCCCAAAGTGCGCCGGCCTTGTCAAAGTCGACGTGCTTGGAATCAGTCACACACGGGATATCCGCAACGGTGGAGATGTGGTTAAGCCGCTCCCGGCGCATGACGGCTCCGTCAACTCGATCGCAGTTTCACCCGACGGTACCTTTTTCGTATCATGCTCTGATGATCGCTCAGTACGGATCTGGGACGCCCATACTGGTAATCAAAAGCTTCCAGCACTCCTAGGGCACAGAGGAAGTGTATACTCGGTGGCTATTGCACCCGACGTATCCATGATCGCGTCAGCCTCAGCGGATAGCACCGTTCGGCTTTGGTATGCCCAGACAGGCACTGCGGCCGGAGAGCCGCTACTAGGACACGAGAAGGGTGTCACATCGGTGAAATTCTCGACTGATTCGAGGTGGATCATATCAGGGTCGAATGACGGAACCGTGCGCATCTGGAATGTCGCGACGAGGCGGCCATCCACCTTTAGTCCTTTGCAGTGCCACTCGGGTGTCACCGCAGTGGCGTTTACACCTGATAGTCAGACTATTGCTTCGGCAGACAGTATTGGAAAAGTTAGCTTGTGGAAGGCGACAAATGGTGACCTACTGCGCACTTGGCAGGTCAAGCCTGATGAACGGAAACTCAAACTATCCTGGCGTTACGATCAGCGAATTCTGTCACTTGAATTTTCGCGCACAGGCACACATATCCTCTCAGCTGGACATCAGTGTGCGGATGAAAATAACAGCCTGGGCCACTCCAGTGCCCAGGAATTCGTGGGCGGTGTCTGGGACATCTCCACTAGACAATGTATCTGCGGTCTGAAGGGCAACGGGCGAGCCGACCTCCAACAGGTGTTAACGTACAGCCCTGATTGGCAACTAATAGCCAGTGGCTCGGCTTATAGTATCCCTGATCCCGGCTGTAATGTTCGTATGTGGGATGCAACAACCGGCCAGGTTGTTGCTACCGCCTCCACTCGGGGTAATTCGGCGAGAACAGTTGCATTCACCCCCGATGGACGATCGATCGTAGCCGGTTGCGGTAAGCAGATCTTGGCCTGGGACGTGGACGCAGTTCGATCGCGGCTCGTAGATCACCGCGGCGATTCAATCGCAGCACTAACGGACAACCTTTTCTTCGGCAAGTCCGATCGAGCCAACTGGATAATAGGGCGATCTCGCGAGCTGCTGCTCTGGGTACCACCCGAGTATCAGCCGCACCTTCAAGGAGGCGCTATCAAACTGGTCATTGGACTCGCTCGTGTTGTTCTCAGTCGCGACCCAAACGGGCTACACTATGGCAACAATTGGATGCTGTGCTGGCAGGAGAGTGTAACCGATGTTGCTTTCCCTAACATTTAGCTTGAATTATGAACCAATGCCGGCTAGAACCCGCTTCGCGGCTCTGTTACACAGACTGGTCATGAGCACGTAGCCCGTTAGCCCGTTAACCTGTCATTGCGGGTTTCATAGACCAGATCCTCTCCAACCTACTCCAACCCGCTCTGGCTCAATTTGTATCACGAGTTTCCCTGTGGTTTGGTTTAATACAAGTTCATTCACCAACTTCCTAGTTGGTCCTTTACAGTGCTCACCTCCCGCCCACGCTCCCATCAAAACAATGACGTCATGGTAAACAATGTGACATCATAGTATTTCATTCTTTGACTTGTTGCACAGTGGCTGGTATTGAACTTCATGTAGTATTTCCAGTTGGTAGCAAACAGTGTGCTTTGACACTAAACAAGTTTCCACAAGTACGGCTGGCACAAACAATCTACTGCATCTAATATGATATTCAGGGTAAAATGATGTCATACCTGTCATACCATGTTTGAAGAACAAATTAACAATGATATCATACCAAACATAGTGATGTCATAATTTATGATCAGTTCATAGTCAAGAACCTACTGTTGCAGCACCTAGACGGCCTTGAATGTGGAATTAACACACCCGAGTCTGAGGGCTTGGCTCGTGATGAGTTGGATGGGTCGGAGACAAGTGGGGGTCTGGACGATGGGTAGGACCAAGTAGAAGACAAGAAGTCTGAGTCTTCCGAGTGATCTGGAGCAAGACTTAGAGTGGGATGACATCTCAATGAGAGCCTGGTGACAGAGAGCTGATCCAAGTCAGATCCAGGTGAGGGTAAAGGAGTGTAGAGTCGTGGCTTGTAGTGGAGGCTCAAGGGGGTAGGAGATCTGACGAAAGTAGGAGAGTTGAGTTGTCAAAGTCGATTACAAATCTAGCAAACAGTACAGGCAAAAGTGTGGGTTTAAATACTTGAGCAGAGGGCGTGAAGGGAGATGGGACATCTGGTAAGCAGGTGCAAGGCTTCGGAGATACAGAGGTACATGAGGCAGAATGTGCTGCAGACACGTGTCAGAGACAAGGGAGTAAGAGCAGGTCCAAATGTCAAGGCAGGGTCATGGGTGACAAGTCCGAGCGGCGATGCAAGACATGTCTGTTGTTACGGTCAGACGTAGGGCTTCCCCTGAAGTACAGTCCTCCCTCGCTTCGACTCCCCCTCTCCCCAACCTCGCCTGACTAGTGCCCTGTGCTCTCCCTTCTCTAACCTTCTCGGACCTTCTCTGGACTGATTCCATTGACTCGATATGACTTGCCTGTACAATGTACCTGTACCTTCCAGAATGTTCCCCAGTCTTCCAGCACTGACCCGATAGTGCTTTCCCCCTCTCAATAGTTCTATAGCGTTCCTTATGACTCATGTACACAGTATATAAGGAACCGACCCGACCTCCCAGCTTGATCTTCAGATCAGAGCTGGTTGAATCCTTCGCCACAGTACAGTCTCACCCCTTCCTCCTCTACTTCTATACTCTTCCTCTACAACTTGACTTATCCCTTGCAACCTCCTTTGAAGTCAGTTGGAAGACACTTTAGAAGACTCTCCTCTTCTCTCAAGATCCCTCAAGAGTAGCCGACATAAGTTCGTGAAGAGACATCCTGTGGAGTCGCCACAACATCTGTGAATATTGGAGGGACGGAGACGGGACTTGGGCAGGAGTGCTAGATGGAACGGGAGATGTGGAATAAGATGGAGGAGTGAAACCAATACAGGATAGGAGTTGAAGATCGGTTGGGGAACTTGGAGAATGGACTAGAACATGTGAGGCAGGGTGTGGAGGCACAGCCGTAACACTAATACAGGATATGTGGTTATATATATATATTGTACAAGATGGAAGGAAAATGTGCCTCAGACATATTGAGTACACATGAGGGTTCACCACAAACTGAGAAACACGCAACCTGGATTAGGCTACCTGTCTTACCAATGTGCATGAAAGCCTGCACACATATCTATAAGGGCCCTCTCAGTTGATT
>Ga0247815_10003311_pt1 | contig 11606 bp, 10 predicted proteins | sample UWRJL194509B1_FD_181014 | JGI IMG/M metagenome (GOLD analysis project Ga0247815, IMG submission 181014) | Plant litter microbial communities from Arlington Agricultural Research Station in Wisconsin, United States - UWRJ-L194-509B-1 | ecosystem: Environmental > Terrestrial > Plant litter >... | reverse complement strand
TATTAGCAACAGTATAAAGCCATGCGGTAGGATTTTCAGGAATTCCCTTGATTGCCCATGATTCAGTGGCAGATAAAAAAGTATCGCTGACAATATCCTCTGCAGCTTCGATGTGTTCCATACCAAATCTGTAACTCAGTACCGAAACCAATTTCCTGTATTCGGATCGAAAAAGCTGGGGTATTAGTGAGTTTTGGGACTGCATAGTGAGATCTAAATTAATTTACAAAGATACGACTCGACTTGGTTAGTTGGGTTTGAAAAATGGCTGGTCCATATTTAAAATCAGCCCTGGTCCCCTGTGAAATACGAATTTCCTTTTATTTTGGCAGAAAAAAATTATGAAAAACAAATATGATAGCGCGCAGCTGTTCTTGCGCTTAGCTCTTGGTATAGGCTTTCTTCTTCCCACCATGGACCGGCTAGGAATTCTCGGACCTTCAGGAACTGCCGGCAATGCATGGGGAAACTGGGATAACTTTGTCTCCTACACTAATACGCTAATGCCTTATCTGAGCAGGCCGGTCACCCAGATATTTGCATTTTTGGCTACCCTGGGAGAATTTGTGTTTGGAATAGCCTTAATACTGGGTTTCCAAACCCAAAATGCAGCAAAAGGCAGTTTTATACTTTTGTTGCTTTTTGCACTCAGCATGTTGTTCTTTGCCGGTTACCGTGCTCCGTTTAGCTATTCCGTTTTTACTGCTTGCGCAGCATCTCTGCTGCTTTCTGCCATGCCGAATTATAGATGGAGCCTTGATTATTTGAAAGGATACAGAAGAGAAGAATCTTATATTTAATATCCTGTATTTTTAGGGAAACGCCCTTAGTTTGCAAATTTGCGTTTCCCTAGTTCTAATACGCTATCCAGATCGATACCAGAGCCAAAAACACCAGAAAACAGATCACCAAATTCCTGCAGTCTGGCTGGTATAGTTTTTATGTTATAATCATACATGGATATCCCCTTATGAAGCTCTTCCCATTTCAGCGGAGCAGATACCGGAGCTCCTGGTTTTGGCCTAAGTGAATAGGGGCAGGCAACAGTCGCTGAGGCATGATCTTGAAGAAAGTCCAGATACAGCTTTCCTTTTCTGGAGCTCAGCGCTCGCTCCATCGATGTCAATCCTGGCAGGATCAGGTGAACTTGGTCCAATATCATCTTTATCAGTGTCTTGCTTTGAACAAAGGTATATTTCCCGCCAAGCGGGATATAAATATGTATGCCTGTTGAACCGGAAGTCTTGAGAAATCCAGGTATTTGCAGGACATCAAGAACACTTTTTACGCATAGCGCGACCTCCACAACCTGAGCAAAGGTATTTCCTTCATCCGGATCCAGATCGATCAGGCAAAACTCAGGGTAATCCGGTGAGGCAACGGTGCTCAGCCATGGATTAAGCTCGATACAACCTAGTGAGGCCATATAGATAAGTGTTTCTTCACCATTGCCAACTATATATTCCCGTTGCTTTCCCTCCGCTGTCGTATAAGCAAATGTTTTGGCCCAATCAGGCGCTTTGCCTGAGACATCTTTTTGATAAAAGCTTGCACCGTTAATTCCATTCGGAAAGCGGTTCATTGATTGTGGCCTGTTTTTTAGGTATGGAAGAATAAATGGGGAAACCTCATGATAATAATTAAGCATATCCCTTTTGGTCAATCCATCCTGAGGCCAATACAATTTATTTAAATGGGTCAGTTCTAAAACCTGACCCGCAATTTCGATAACCTGGGTATCCTGATCCCCAACTAACAAGCATTCCATATTTATAGCTGTTTTTCTATGCCGGCTGAACGAATCAGTTCAATGGTTGGCGTTGCTGTTTCTCTTCCGACGCCCGTTGCCACCTTGTCTGTTCTCATACCCTTAAAAGACGGATGACGAAAGAAACCCTCTTTAGTGATCTCTGAAAACTCCACTTCACAGACAAGCAAAGGCACAAGCCAAACGGTTTGTGTATCCATGGCAACTTTTTTAAGTTCTGCAGGCCATGAAGACATTTCTGCTGCTAAAAATGGATTTACAATGGTTCGCAGCTGAGTAAGTTGTTGGATAAGTTCCTTTTCGTTTTTTTCTGAGAAGCCCGTTCCCACCTTTCCAACATAAACAAATCTCTGGCGATCATATACGCCCAGAACAAGCGCACTGAATAGTCTTGGACTGTCAATATTATTGGTGTAACCGGCAATTACAACTTCCTGCCTTTTTTTAACTTTTATCTTGAGCCAATCGTGAGAACGTTTACCGGGATAGTAAGGACTCATCTTGCGCTTGGCAAGAATACCTTCCAAACCATTTTGTTTTGCGAAAGCGAATGAATCGGTTCCAGAACTATCGAGCGGCCTGCTAATTTTAATTTCCAAATTCTCTTCACCAATGATTTGGGTAAGTTTCGCTCTGCGATAACTCAATGGGAATTCCAACAAGCTCTCACCCTGAAAAGAAAGCAAGTCAAAAACATAGTAGATGAGTTTACCATCCTTAGCAGATCTCCAGTTTTGCAGGGAACTAAAATCAGAGCGACCATTTTTATCGATCACCACGATTTCGCCATCCAGAACGGCATCAAATTTTAGCTGTTGCAGATTTCTGTAAATCGGAAAAAACTTTTCATTATAGGATTTGTCGTTTCGGGAAGCGATGATGACATCTCCGGCCTGAAGGGTAGTCAATGCGCGGTATCCGTCCCATTTGACTTCAAATTCCCAGTCAGGATCATTAAATGGCTGATCTGCCAGTGTTGCCAGCATCGGCTTAAAATTTTTCATGTCAATTTTTTCATATTCAGTCTAGTAAATACCGGAGGTTGAACTTGGCTACAATATCTTACATGGTATGTTCTCTTTTTATGCCAAGGCGTTTGATTTTGGAATTCAGGGTTGTAGGCGGAACCCCCAAAATTTGGGCAGCACCCCCCGGGCCTGCAATTCGGCCGTGGCAATATTTAAGAACTTTTAAAATGTAGTCCTTTTCATTTTCATCAATGGTTTTGAGCGAGAATTCTTCCAGTTGCGCTTTAAAAGCAAGCTGTTCCTCTGGCGGAGGAAGCAATAACCTTTTGAGCACATTCCCATTGGCGAGCAGCACGCTGCGCTCGATGAGGTGCTCAAGTTCGCGGATATTTCCGGGCCAGTCATAATCCATAAGTTCCTGCATTGCCTTACTGCTGATGGAATTGATGTTTTTGCCGCAATTTTTATTGAATTGCTTAATAAAATGCATTGCCAGCTGTTCTATATCCTGTTTTCGCTCACGAAGAGGTGGCAATGAAATCGGGAATATATTAAGCCTGTAGAAAAGATCATTGCGAAAACGACCTTCAGCAATTTCGATGTCCAGATTCCGGTTGGTTGCCGCAATAATCCTGACATCAACCCTAATTGTCTCTTTACCCCCTACCCGCTCGATTTCCCGTTCCTGCAGTGCTCGCAGTAGTTTCACCTGTAAATCGACCGGCATCTCGCCGATTTCATCCAAAAATAATGTACCATTATTAGCGAGTTCAAATTTGCCTAATCTTCGCTCCGTGGCACCGGTAAAACTTCCTTTCTCATGTCCGAACAGTTCACTTTCTATTAAGTTTACAGGCAGGGCCGCGCAGTTAACCTTTACCATTATTTTGTTCTTTCTGGGAGAGTTATTGTGTATAGCTCTTGCGATAAGTTCTTTTCCCGTTCCGGTTTCGCCCAATATGAGTACAGTACTGTCTGATGGGGACACCTGAGAGATCAGCCGAAAAGTATCTTTTAGCGCCGTGCTCTCTCCGATTATTTCGGTGTAGTTATGAATGGTCTCAATTTCCTCAGTGAGGTAGATTTTTTCCTCTTCAAGTTGCTGTTTATAGATTTCAATTTCTTTTAACTGGGTTTCAATTCGCTGATGTGAAATGATATTCGATAATACAATGGCAATCTGTGCACTTATATTATCGAACAGTTTTCTATAGCTTAAAAATTCGGATATATTGCCGTGTTCAAAAAGCATGAAGCCGATAGGTTGCTGTCCAAGTTTAATGATGGATCCAACCATCCCCTGTTGAACGTTTCCGGGCGAGGCGGTCATGAAGCCCGTTTGGCTATCCAGGCTATCAAAATCCCGTGCATCAAAAAAAACTGGCTCTTCACTATTGAGAATCTGGGCAAATACTGTTTGTGAGATGTTGGAAAATTCCTTGTTGCCGGGTGATTCATTGTAAGCAGAAACGGTACCGTCAGCCAAAACACGGGCAATTTCCATAACGCTCTGCCTGTCCTCACTTAAAGTAGCGATCAGAAAATTATTTATATTGAAAATTTCCCTGAGCTGCACCTTAAGGATCTTGGTCAGTACGCACACATCCTTTACTGAACGGAGTTCTGTTCCAAAAAGCATGAGTCTACTTTCTTCATCAATACGTTGTTGAAGCTCCTTGTTTGCATTAATATTTGCCACTGCAATGGAAATCTGGTTTCCCAGTCCGCTGATTAAACTGGACTTACCGCTAGTCAACTCGAGTCTGTTCTCAAAAAAAAGAACCAGAGAACCAAATGGTATATGGTCCCTAGAAAACCTGACGCCAATTACCTGGACAATGCCGCTTTCCTTGCTGATCTTAAGGTAACTGGTCAATTCCTTATTTGCGGAAAGCTCTTCCAGCTCGAAGCTAAGGGGTACGGGAGAGGCAAGAATTTTATTGATAACCCCGTCATTCACAGGAAAGACCATCGAGATCAAATCTTTATATTCCGGGTGGTTGCGGCAAATGGTTTCGGGATCGAATTGAATGATATCGAAAAAATCTCCGCCTTCGTTTATCGTGCCAATGGCCAGATAACTAAAGCCGAGAAATTTCTTAAGCTTTTCGGTAACCAAACGGATGAGCTGGTTACCATTGCGAATAGATGCTATATCAGTACTCAATGAAAATAAAAGTTCTCTTTCTGTTTCCCGCTTGATTGCCTCCTCATTGAGCAGTACGTTTGATATTGCAGTTGAGAGATGGTATGAAATGCTACTGTACAATTCGAGATCAATTCCGTCAGGCTTTAAGGCACGGTTGAAGTTAAAAAACACGGCACCGATATCCGCCATATCGCGAACGAGTTTAACGCCAATTTTTGTTCTTACGCCGGCGGCATGTTCAGCATGGATGTAGTTTGGCGCATGCGGCTCGTTTATCAGTTTATCCATATCGAACACCTGAACACCTCCTGAATTCATAAGTCTGGAGAATATATCATTGTTGGCACGGAAGTGCTCACTCATGTAATCGACATTATGTCCGGGATCTGCTCCATACATTTCCGGTGTATAGAGGAAAGTATTGTAGCTCTGATCTTTATTTCCGATCATAACTACCGCCTCTTGAAATAGGAAACGCTCTTTGAGGGTTCTGTTAAAAAGTTTGTCCAGATCTTTTCGCTGACGAATGGAAGTAATTGTATAACTGATGTTCGATAAAAAATCGCGCTCCTGGTTTTTTTTAAATACCGTGTCGGCAACTTTTATATTCTCTGCTGCAATGGAAAGTTGATGGGAAATTCCCTTGAGCAGCTTGATCTGGTATGAACTGAGCTCTTGTCCCTCGAGTAAACAGATGACCCATATCCCACTAATCTTTGAGCCGACACGCAGGCTGAGCATGGCCATTTTTTTAATACCACATTCATAGTTTATGCTCATATAAAGGGGAAGCGCATTTCCGGTCGCCAACTCTTCATCCAGGTCAAATATGATTGGATCATTAGAAAGCAGAACCTTATAGACTTGGTCACTTATCGGAAATTTGGTTGACACCATAAAAGCGTAATCCGGATGAAATCTTGACCTTGAATCCAAATCCCCCAAAAGTCCGCTTACACTTAACTGGTCGTCATTAATGGTCTTCACAAAGTGATGGGAATAATCGATTAGCATCCTTAAATTTGGGTTGATGCTCTTCAACAGTGTGAGCTTATCCTTGTTAAATGCAATCCCAGTATTTATCGCTTGCAGAATATCCCTTTCGCGGTCTTTTAACTCAATTTCTGCAATAGACTTGATATTCATGACTACGCTTGCGATCTGGTTGACAATAAGAGGCATGATACAAATGAAGTTATCATCCTCATAATGACTTTCCTCAAAAAGAAAAACGCAATTTCCAATAATTTCGCGGCCACTATACAGATTATATATTCTGCCTTTGCGCCCGTTAAGTGATGATCCGGATTTTAGAAATGGCCCTACTTCATTGCCTTCAGTTAGTACCTTAAAATCAAAAGATTTTTTGTTACCGGCCTCAGCCGAGCTGCTTTCTATGACGCCATTAAGGGGTATAGAAGTTACATTGACCCGTTCACTAAAAGGGAACTGGGCTAATGAAGATTCAGAATCCGGGCAGAGGTTATACATCAGTTCCCCGGCTCTTTCGAGAATGAATACGGTACAATCAAAAAATCCGATGTAAGATTTTAATGAGGAATTGAGCAGATAAAACAACTGTTTGCAGTCTCTGATCTCGCCAAGGGCTTTGCCAAAAGCAAGTAAAAACTCATTACGTTCACTTTCTTTATAAATCGACTGCCTTAAAATGAGGTCGTTGTAAACATATAAAAGTTCGAAAGCCAGGCCGTTGCTGTTTTCAGGTATATGGTCAATCTCATTAAGATAACCCAATACGACAGTAGATCTTGGTCCGTCGGGTAGCTCAACAGGAATAAAAAGGTAGCGCTCATAGACGGAACCGGAAATCTTAGTTTTATCGGCTAAAACAGGTTCTGTTCCAGGCACACTATCTCTGGCAAAGCTGGTCATAGAACCTAGATCATCAGCCGTTGCAAAACCGTAATGCAGTGCAGGACTGCCCTTAAAATGGGCATCGTATGTTGATTCTCCCACAATCAGGAGTATAAAATCGGCAGAGAACTTTTTGCAAAAAAGTTCAAGGGTAGTAATGATTTGGGGTTTTACTTCAGACTGTAGAATCAGGAGTTTATTGTCAAGATCTATCATCATTATTATGTTTTACATTTGAAACTTATAACATTTGCACGGGCATCGAACTAACTTAACCCTTCCCGACATTCGGTTGAATGCTATTGATACGGAGCTGAAGCTTATTCCAATGAATTCCTGAAAATATTATTTATCCGGCCGGCAGAAGTTCTGCCCTCCCTAACAATTCATCAGAAATTCTTTCCGGATGGGCGTTTGGGATATTCAAAAGTAAGATATAAGTCAATGTTAAAGCAGTCAAAAAACAGGCAATTACTGCCATTATACTGTCCTAAAATTCTGGATTCAGAATGATTGGGTTTTGAGCAATTTATATCCTTCCGAATAGATTCCGGTAGTCGAATGGTGTAAGGCTAAAATTGCGAACGAAAATCTTCCGCATGGTGTCAACGCTTTTGAACCCGCTAATGGCGGCAATGCGCTCGATTGGGTCGTTGGAATCCTCCAGGAGTCTTTTAGCACATTCGGTACGGAGTTTTTCTACGTATTTAGCTGGTGTTAATCCGGTTTCATTTAAAAACACACGGGCAAAATTCCGATGACTCATGAATACTTTTTCTGAAAGCATTTTTACGGTGAGGTCCTCACGCAGGTTAGACTTGATCCACTGCTGGAGTTCAAAAATAGGCTTTTTTGAGGCCTCTTGATGAAGCAGAATATCACTGAACTGAGACTGGTTTCCCGGCCGTTTAAGGTAAAGCACCAATACTTTCGCCACCTTTAAGGCCACCTCACGTCCGTTATCTTCTTCAACAAGAGCGAGGGCAAGGTCTATTCCCGCTGTCGCGCCTCCCGAGGTATATATATTTTGATCTTTAATAAATATCAGATCAGAATTGACCTGAATTCCTAAATAGGATAAGCGAAGCGTTTGTGCATTCAGCCAGTGCGTGGTTGCTCGGCGGTTTTGCAGCAGGCCAGCTTCAGCAAGCATAAAGGCGCCCAGACAAACTGCGCATACTCTTCTGATATCGTTATGGTTCTTCTTTATCCAATTTACAAGTTCGGGTTGGCTTTTCCAATTGTAATCCATGGAAAAGCCTCCGATAATAAGTGTATCTATGGGATAATGAATATCAAAGATGCTTTTTTCGCAACGGATGACAAGACCACTACTTGTCCGGACATCCAGTTCACGGCTTGGGGATGCGATACAAAGGTCATAAATCACCGAATCCATGTTGGCAATCTCGTTATTCATCCGATTGGCATTATGAAATACATCCGAGGGGCAAATGATGTCAAGTGCCATAGCATTGGGCATTGCGACAATTACAACTGACCTGGTCTTCATTATCCTTTATGATTATATTTAATTTTTACGTTTGACTTAACAAATAATTTGCACCAGCTCATATCCACAGATCAGCATCTCCCCTGCTAAGATAAGCAAGATAAATTCAACTTGGGTATTTTTACTAATAGCTCAGGCCCGGCTATAAGAGGATGTCATGCCTAGGCTGGGTGAGAACTGGAACCTGAGTTTCATCGAGCATCTCCCTGATGTCTATTTCAATCATCTCGCAAAAAAAAGAGATGGGAACATCGTTTGCACTTCCTTCGAAGGGATTTTCGGTACTTTCCCCAACCTGACCAAGAGAGGTATACATCCAGGAAATAAGCACACTGAACGGCACAGTGAGCCATACCATATGTCCATGCATGAATCCCATTACGAGTTCGTTTGCCTTGTCAAGTTCCCGGAGCATACCAAAGGGCAGGATAAAACAAAAAACTTTAACCAAAAATGTGTTTATGATCGCATACTGCCTTGGATAAGGAGAATCTTTTATACCCTCACACCTGCCCTGGAGCGCTAAAAATTCACGTATCCCTTTATGGATTTCTGTGAATTGAAGCAACAGAATTTTTTCTTGGTCATACAACTCTTTTATCAACCTGCTCTGAAGGCTCATTAACTGCGCACCGCGATTTTTTTTGGAGAGGATGTATTCCAGATCAGCTGATGAAAGATACTTTTGCAATTCAACTTCCAGTTCACATTCATGTTCCGGTATGGTATAATATTTCTGGTATTCTGCATTATGAGACTGATCTGTGGACTCCCAAACTCTTTTTTCCCTTAGCTGAAAGCGAAGAATAGTAAGCCAGGCCAAGTGACGGTAAAGAAGTTTTTTTGTTTTTTCAGGCTCATTGATAAAATCCCGGGCAATAAGGCCCCACGATCTGCTACTGTTTATGATTGAAGTCCAGATGTGTCCTGCTTCAGCAGTTCTATTGTAGGTTTGCGTATTCTTAAAACCCACAATGAAGGCTGTTGCAGTCCCTAGGAGCGCAACAACTGTCCAGGGAATTGCCAGCCACTGTAAATCGAATGCCTCATAGAGCACCACTGGAATTGCGCCAAGAAAAATGAGTTTATATATGCTTTTTCTTGTCCAGAATAAAAACTCGGATAATTTGTATGCTTTGCCTACGTACATGGTTATTATAACTTCAGGTAAATTTGATTAAATTAAAATGCCCTTGCATTGTATATGCAAAGGCATTTAAACTATTCGTCTTGATTAAACGCCCATTCTGATTTCAACACTTCCCCCGAGTTCAAGAACCGGGCAGCTTTCAGCGATTTCCACAGCTTCATCATAGTCATTTGCTTTGATGATAACCAGGCCGCCTACAGACTCCTTTACTTCAACATAAGGACCGTTGTTAACCGAATTTTTAGAAACAATTCTGCCTTCTGCGTCCAAACGTTGAACAGGCCTTGCCAAAAGATCATTTGAAGCAAGGTTACCAAACCACTCTGCCCAGTGCTTAAGGTGTTCCTGCATTTGTTCAGGCGATGGCTGAATCTCTTTGGTTTTGTAATCTCTTCTGAATATTAATACAAACTCACTCATGTTACTTATTTTAGTTTTGAATTATTTAATTTTTAAGTTAGGGTCTGGAGTTTACAGCCCCATTCGGATCTCAACGCTACCATCAAGTTCCAGAACCGGGCATGTTTTAGCAATTTCGATTGCCTGATCATAATCAGCTGCCCGGATAAATACAAGTCCGCCTATGGACTCTTTTGCCTCAGTGTAAGGACCGGTTTGAACACTGTTGTACTGACCAGATATTCGGCCTTGCTGATCGATACGCTGCACGGGTCTGGTCAGCCTGTCGTTCTCGGCCAGTGACCCAAACCACTGCTGCCAGTGCTTCAGGTGATCCTGCATCTGTTCCTTATTTGGCTGAATTTCTTTGGTCTGATAGTCCCTGCGGAATATTAATACAAATTCACTCATGATTTTTGTTTTTAAAGGTTGATATTATGTTTTGTTCACTTTTTCTTGTCATGCAGGCGTACTCATAGCTCTAAAAAATTGCAATGCATGGCCTTCGACACGAAATTATGTCTGCACATCTGTGATAGCTTTGGAGTCGGTCAAATTCGCAAAACTAAAGAGAAACTTACTTTGGAGCGGAACTCCTGGTCATCATTCCCGGTTTACGCCACCCATTCTGATCTCAACGTTTCCACCGAGCTCAAGAATCGGACAGCCCATTGCAATGTCAATGGCTTCCTGATAGTCAATTGCCCTAATGATAACCAAACCTCCGATTGATTCTTTCAATTCCATGTATGGTCCATCCTTGACAGTTTTATCTTTAGTGATTACTTTTCCGTTTCCGTCCCAGCGCTGGAGCTGACGGGCAAGTCTGTCCTGGGTAGCGAGCTGACTAAACCATTCCTGCCAACGGGCAAGATGCTGGTCGAGCTGCTCAAAAGTTGGCTGATACCCATTTGTCAGATAGTCCCTGCGGAAAATTAAAAGGAATTCGTTCATAAATTTTTTACGGAAAGTGTCTTTCAAAGTTTAGTGGCTATGGTTCATAAGTAGCTTCTTGACTTTCAGTCCTGTGTTTCCCTGGTTTCCAGAGGCTGTTCATGCATACGGATGCCGTCGCCGATAAATTCACCGCCACCACTCTGATCGTGCTGGTGCTGTCCCATATGCAGGGGCGTTAATGCTTCTTCGATTTCCTCGGGCTCATTGCCCGCCATTGATGATAAATTGCTCATGTCGTTCGAGATTAGATTAAAATTTTGAGTAACCTTATGCTCATCAGTATACATTATTTTTTATATTAAATAATCTGACTCGCTTACTGCAAACCAATAGGCAACCCATGTGCCACAAGCATAATTAATTGACTATCATAACTTTGTATATTTTACCTAATTCTGCCAACAGCTTTATTTCGCCACCACGCGTTTGTAGTCACGAAATAAGGCGTAATACTGGTGCTAATTTCGCCATAATGGTAAAAGCCCATGTCAGTACCTGAATCAAAACGGTGCCTTGCGAACCGTCAGGACAGATGGATAGTAGTATGGATATCAAATTCAGAAATTCAAAGTTCTGATTAGGGCAAATCAAATTCAAAGGAAATTCCAAGTGCTTTTTTTCGTAAACGTTAACGGGTACACTCTCTTAATATCGCGGTGCGGTATGCATTATACTCTATTTCGTCAAGACAGAAATTAAAATAAAAAACATAACAATCTGATAAAGAAATATTTAAACAATAGGCATGATTTTGCTATAGGTGTGGGAAAGGTATAAGAAATGTACAGAATCAAAACAGCGACGCTTAATGATGTAGAGGAAATCTG
>Ga0247815_10003309_pt1 | contig 11613 bp, 7 predicted proteins | sample UWRJL194509B1_FD_181014 | JGI IMG/M metagenome (GOLD analysis project Ga0247815, IMG submission 181014) | Plant litter microbial communities from Arlington Agricultural Research Station in Wisconsin, United States - UWRJ-L194-509B-1 | ecosystem: Environmental > Terrestrial > Plant litter >... | reverse complement strand
ACGGATGCGCCGCTCCTCGTTCGTGGTGCGCGAACCGAGGCGGTCGTTGACATACGCGCCCAGGCCCTTCGCGGCCCACCAGCGCTTGCCGAGGGCGGGGGCGCTGACGACGCCGAGCACCGGCACTCCGTCGATGGCGAGCGAGATCAGGGTCGCCCAGATCGGCACGCCGCGCACGTAGTTCTTGGTGCCGTCGATCGGGTCGATGATCCATTGGCGGTGGGTGTCGCCCTCCACACCGAACTCCTCGCCGAGGATTCCGTCGCCCGGGCGCGAATCGAGGATGGCCGCTCGCAACGCGGTCTCGACAGCCCGGTCGGCATCCGACACCGGGGTCATGTCGGGTTTCGTCGTGACGACGAGGTCGGTGGCGCGAAAACGGTCCATCGAGATCTCGTCGGCCATGTCGGCGAGGGAACGGGCGAGAGCAAGGTCGGAGGCGAGCGTGGGGGAGTTCTGTTCGGTCACCGGCCCAGGGTACCGGGGCCGGGTTGCCGATCTGCGCTGGAGTTCGTCAACCGCGCGGGCGTAAGAGCAGGCGCGGTGATGACAATGGGGCGCGGTGATGACGACGGGCCCCGGTGATGACAAAGGGGCGCGGGGATAACCACGGGGCGCGGTGATGACGCCGGGCCGCGGGGACGGCAACGGATGCGTCAGCCGGTGAGCGACGCGAGCATCCGCTGGAACGAGTCGAGCCGCTGCTTTCCCGCTTCCCCCAGCTCGTCCTCGTCGTTGATGCGCTCGTTGAGGGCGCAGTCGGGCGCGTCGGGCAGATGGGTGCAGCCGCGCGGGCAGTCTTCGGCGATCGCCGCGAGGTCGGTGAAGGCCCGCAGGATGTTGTCGGGGTTGACGTGCCCGAGACCGAACGACCGCACCCCTGGGGTGTCGATGATCCAGCCGTCGTCGCCGACCCGGTACGAGATCGTCGACGACGAGGTGTGGCGCCCGCGGCCGGTGACCGTGTTCACCCGGCCGATGGCGCGATTTGCGTCGGGCACCAGCGCGTTGACCAGGGTGGACTTGCCGACACCGGAGTGTCCGACCGCCACGGTGCTGTGGTGGGAGAGCAGCTCGGTGATCTCCTCGCTCGGGGTGGCGCCGAGGCCACTGGTGACCGTGCGGATGTCGAGCCCGGCGAAGTTCGCCAGGAATTCCGCCGGGTCGGCGAGGTCGGTCTTGGTGATGCAGAGGATGGGCGTGATGCCCGCGTCGAAGGCCGCCACGAGGTAGCGGTCAACCAGCCTGGGACGAGGCTCCGGGTCTGCGGCCGCGACCACGATCAGCATCTGGTCGGCGTTGGCCACGATGATGCGCTCGACCTCGTCGGAGTCGTCGGCGCTGCGGCGGAGCACCGTGGTGCGCGGCTGGATGCGCACGATGCGGGAGAGCGTGCCCTCGTCGCCGGTGGTGTCACCGACCAGGTCGACCCGGTCACCGGTGACGATCGGCTGCTTGCGGAGTTCGCTGGCGCGGGATGCCGTCGCCTCATGCTCCTCCGGCGTGCCGGCATCGACCAGCACCGTGTAGCGCCCCCGGTCGACGGTGAGCACGCGGCCGGTCACCGCGTCACTGTGCTCCGGGCGCGTCTTCGTGCGAGCGCGGTTGCCCTTGGGGTTCGGCCGGGAGCGTGCCTCGTAGTCGGCGTACTTGTCGTCGTCGCCATCGTCCGTGTCGTCGAGCCAGCTCATCAGACCGTGCCCATCAGAAGAGGTCGATCGGCTTCTGCGCCGGGGCCAGCCCGAGCATCCGGTTCCACAGTTCGACGAACTGGGGGAGGGTCTTCGCCGTGGTGGCGATGTCGTCGACCTCGATCCCGTCGGTGACCAGCCCGATCAGCGCGCCGGCGGTGGCCATGCGGTGGTCTTCATAGCTGTGCCAGAGGCCACCGATCAGCGGGGTGGGGCGGATGATGAGGCCGTCATCCGTCTCCGTCACGTCGCCACCGAGGGCGCCGATCTCCACCGCCAGCGCGGCGAGACGGTCGGTCTCATGCCCCCGCAGGTGCGCAATGCCGGTGAGCACGGTCTCGCTGTCATCACGGGAGCTGTCGGCGAGTGCGGCGATCGCCGCGATCGTCGGGGCAAGCTCGCTGGAATTCTCCAGACGGATGCCGCGCACGGTCCCCGTTCCGGTCACCGTCAGCGACCCTTCCGCGCGCTGCACCTCTGCACCCATGCGCTCGAGGATGACAGCCAACTCGTCGCCGACCTGCGTGGTCTCGGTCGGCCAGCCGGTGATCGTGACGGAACCCCCGGCCACCAGCGCGGCGCCGAGGAATGGGGCGGCATTCGACAGGTCGGGCTCGATGTCGATCTCGATCCCGGCGATGGGGCCCGCGGGCACGATCCACAGTCCGGGCTCGGGGTTTTCGACGATGACGCCGCGACGGGCGAGGCAGGCGATGGTCATGCGAATGTGCGCCAGACTCGGCAGCTCTGCCCCGGTGTGCCGCAACTGCAGCCCGTTCTCGAACCGGGCGCCGGCGAGTAGCAGTCCGGAGACGAACTGGCTGGAGGCGGAGGCGTCGATCTCGACGAGACCGCCGACGACCGCGCCCGTGCCGTACAGGCTGAACGGCAGCCGTCCCCGGCCGTCGTCGTTGACATCCACCCCGAGCGCGCGGAGTGAGTCGACCGTGGTGCGCATGGGGCGCTTTCGGGCAGACTCGTCGCCGTCGAAAGCGACAGGGCCGAGCGCGAGGGCGGCGACCGGCGGCAGGAAACGCATGACGGTGCCGGCCAGGCCGCAGTCGATGGACGCGCCGCCGACCAGTTCGGCCGGGGTGATCAGCAGGTCCGGGCCGAACGGGCTCTCGCCGGGCACCTCGACGATAGAGGTGCCGAGTGCACGCAGGGCGTCGATCATCAGCGCGGTGTCGCGCGAATGCAGGGGTGCCCGCAAGAGGGAGGGCGCATCCGCCAGCGCCGAGAGCACGAGTTCGCGGTTGGTCAGCGACTTCGAGCCGGGCAGGGAGAGCACCGCCGACAGCGGAGCGGTGGCGCGCGGCGCAGGCCAGGGACCGGGGTCACCACCCGTCACGAGAACGTCGTCCCCGAAGGGGTTGAACTCCGGGCCGGAATACTTGAATACCTGCATCGGTTACTTAGGGTATCGGCACTTCAGCTCTCGACCCAGAAACGACCATGACCCTCCTTCTCGAACGACCGGCACCCGCGGCGGTGACCCTGACGGGGCCAACCCTCCCGACGCTGCCCGAGCGCCGAGAAGTACACTGGGCGGCGATGAGCATTTCGAAGGACGACCAGCCCACGCCCGCGGTAGACACCGTGACGCCGGAGGATGCTGCGGTCGCCGAATCCACAGATGTCGAGGCCGTTGCAGACGTGCGGCTGCTGTTCGAAGAGCAGGCCATCCCGTTCATGGACCAGCTGTATGCCGCCGGACTGCGCATGACGCGCAACCCCTCCGACGCTGCCGATCTGGTGCAGGAGACGTTCGCGAAGGCCTATGCGGCGTTCGGCCAGTTCCAGCAGGGCACGAACCTGAAGGCGTGGCTGTACCGCATCCTCACCAACACCTTCATCAACAGCTATCGCAAGAAGCAGCGTGACCCCTACCAGGGCACCATCGACGACCTCGAAGACTGGCAGCTCGGCGGCGCCGAGTCGATGACCCAGGGTCGTTCGACCCGCTCGGCCGAGGCCGAGGCCATCGACCACCTGCCCGACAGCGCGGTCAAGGATGCGCTGCAGGCCGTGCCGGAGGACTTCCGCATGGCCGTCTACTTCGCCGACGTGGAGGGGTTCTCCTACCAGGAGATCGCCGACATCATGAAGACCCCCGTCGGAACCGTGATGAGCCGCCTGCACCGTGGCAGGAGGATGCTCCGCGAGCTTCTCGCAGAGTACGCGCGGGAGCGCGGCATCGTGGTTCCGGAGACCGCCACTGCTGGGAGCACCGCTCCCTCGAGGAGAGCTGCGAAATGACCGACTGCGGATGCGACAAGGCGAAAGCCGAACTCGAAGAGTTCCTGCACAACGAGCTCGCGAAGGCGGATGCCGCCGACATCGTCGAGCACATGGCCAACTGCGATGACTGCACGGGAGAAGCCCGCGTGGGCATCGTGCTCACGCAGGCCGTGCAGCGCGCGTGCCGCGAGACGGCACCGGCTGATCTGCGTGACCAGGTGCTGTTGAGGCTACGCCTCATCCAGTCCCACTAGCCCGACCCTCTCAGCACCACCCTCACAGCACCGCCCCCGACGGCACAACCTCGATGGTGCAATCGCGTGCGGGCGTGAACGACGAAGGCCGTCACCCCGAGGGGCGACGGCCTTCGTCGTTGCACTGCGTTTAGAGCGTGAGTGCGCGGTCCATCAGGTCGACCAGCTCCTGCGCACTGCGCTTGCTCGAGCCGGTGGCGGGAGAAGCAGATGCCGGGCGCGAGGCGACCGTGATCGCCCCGGCGGCGACGCCCTTCTTTCCGAGCTCGAGGCAGATGAACGGCCAGGCGCCCATGTTCTCCGGCTCTTCCTGAGCCCAGACCAGATCGGCGTTCGGGTACTGCGAGAGCACTGAGTCGAGCTGAGCGGTGGGCAGCGGGTAGTACTGCTCCAGCCGAACGAGGGCGACATCCTTCAGCTGACGCTTCTCGATCTCCGCCGCGAGGTCGTAGTAGATCTTGCCGGAGACCAGCACGACGCGCTTCACTGTCGCCTTGTCGGCGATGCTCGCGTCATCGATCACCGGCTCGAACTTGCCGCTGGTGAAGTCGGCCACCGCGCTGGTCGCTCCGCGCAGCCGCAGCATCGCCTTCGGGGTGAAGACGATGAGCGGGCGACGCGGACGCGCATACGCCTGGCGACGCAGCAGGTGGAAGTACGAGGCCGGCGTCGACGGGCGTGCGACGGTCATGTTGTTCTCGGCGCACAGCTGCAGGTAGCGCTCGATGCGGGCCGACGAGTGGTCGGGGCCCTGTCCCTCGTAGCCGTGCGGCAGCAGCAGCACGACGCTGGAGCGCTGCCCCCACTTCTGCTCTGCACTCGAGATGAACTCGTCGATGATGGTCTGCGCGCCGTCGGCGAAGTCACCGAACTGGGCCTCCCAGAGCACCAGCGCGTCCGCCCGCTCGACCGAGTAGCCGTACTCGAAGCCCATCGCCGCGTACTCGCTGAGCAGCGAGTCGTAGATCCAGAACCGCGCCTGGCTGTCGCTGAGATTGCCGAGCGGCAGCCACTCCTGACCGTTGAGGCGGTCGTGCAGCACGGCGTGCCGCTGCACGAAGGTGCCGCGGCGGGTGTCCTGGCCGGCCATGCGTACCGGGGTGCCCTCGACCAACAGAGACCCGAGCGCGAGCAGCTCGCCGAAGGCCCAGTCGATGCCGCCGTTGCGACTCATCTCGAAGCGCTTCTTCATCAGCTGCTGCAGCTTCGGGTGCACGGTGAAGCCGGTCGGCGGGTTGTCGAACGAGTCGCCGATCAGCTGGATGACGCCGTCGCTCACGCCGGTGCTGGGCGGTTCGCCCGCGCCGTCGTCCTGCTGCGACTCGGGACGCTCGAGGTCCGCGACGGCATTGCCGTCCTGCACGATCACCGGGATGGACCCGGTCTGCGCGGCGTGGGTCTCGGCGAACGCGCGCTCCAGGCGGTCCTGGAAGTCGGCGTGCGCCGCTTCGTACTCCTCCTGCGAGATGTCGCCGCGACCGACCAGAGCGTCGACGTAGAGCGTGCGCACCGAGCGCTTCGCCTCGATCAGGTTGTACATCAGCGGCTGCGTCATCGAGGGGTCGTCGCCCTCGTTGTGGCCGCGGCGGCGGTAGACGATGAGGTCGATGACGACATCGCGGTGGAACCGCTGGCGATACGCGAAGGCGAGCTCGGCGACGCGCACCACCGCTTCTGGATCGTCACCGTTCACGTGGAAGATCGGTGCCTGGATGGTCTTGGCGACATCCGTCGAGTAGATCGACGTGCGACCCTCGCTCGGCGGTGTGGTGAAGCCGACCTGGTTGTTGATGTTCACATGCACTGTTCCGCCGGTGCGGTACGCGCGCAGCTGCGACATCTGCAGGATCTCCATCACGATGCCCTGGCCGGCCATCGCGGCGTCGCCGTGCACCATGATCGGCAGCACGGTGAAGGAGCCGATCGGGCGCCGGTCCTGCTTGGCCCGGACGATGCCTTCGAGCACGCCGTCTACCGCCTCGAGGTGTGACGGGTTCGCGGCCAGGTACACCGGGATCTGCTCGCCGTTGGCGGCGGTGAAGGTGCCCTCGGTACCGAGGTGGTACTTGACGTCGCCAGAACCCTGCACGGTGCGAGGGTCTTGGGTGCCCTCGAACTCGCGGAAGATCTGGCCGTAGGTCTTACCAGCGATGTTGGTAAGCACGTTGAGACGACCACGGTGTGCCATGCCGATGGCGACCTCGTCGAGCTCCGCCTCCGCCGCACCCTGGATGATCGTGTCGAGCAGGGCGATCGTCGACTCGCCGCCTTCGAGGCTGAAGCGCTTCTGGCCGACGTACTTGGTCTGCAGGAAGGTCTCGAACGCCTCGGCCTCGTTCAGCTTGCCGAGGGTGTGCAGCTGCTCTTCCTTGGTCGGCTTGGTGTACGGCTTCTCGACGTGCTCCTGGATCCAGCGACGCTGCTCCGGGTCTTGGATGTGCATGTACTCGATGCCGATGGTGCGGCAGTACGAGTCGCGCAGCACTCCGAGGATGTCGCGCAGGGGCGCGGAGGTGCGGCCGCCGAATCCACCGGTGACGAACTCGCGATCGAGGTCCCAGAACGTGAGCCCGTGGCTCTCGATGTCGAGGTCGGGGTGAGTGCGCTGCTTGTACTCCAGCGGGTCGATGTCGGCCATGAGGTGGCCGCGCACCCGGAACGAGTTGATGAGCTCCTGCACACGGGCGACCTTGCCGACCTGGTTGGCCAGGTCGACGTGGATGTCCGTGGCCCAGTGGATGGGCTCGTACGGGATGCGGAGGTCGGCGAAGATGTTCTGGTAGAAGTCGCGCTGCCCGATGAGCAGCTCGTGGATCTTCTTGAGGAACTCGCCCGAACCCGCGCCCTGGATGACCCGGTGGTCGTAGGTGCTGGTGAGCGTGATGGTCTTGCCGATGCCGAGGTCGACCAGCGTGGTCGGCGACATGCCCTGGAACTCGGCCGGATACTCCAGCGCGCCGGCTCCGACGATGGTGCCGGCGCCGCGCATCAGCCGGGGCACGGAATGCTCGGTGCCGATGCCGCCCGGGTTGGTGAGCGAGATCGTGTTGCCGGCGTAGTCGGCGGCGGTCAGCTTGTTGGCGCGGCCTCGGGCCACGACATCCTCGTATGCGGTGAGGAACTCGCCGAAGTTCATCGTCTCGGTGTGCTTGATGCCGGGCACGACCAGCGAGCGCGTGCCGTCGGGCTTCGGGATGTCGATCGCGATGCCGAGGTTGATGTGCGCGGGGGAGACGACGGACGGCTTGCCGTCGACCTCGTCGTAGAAGACGTTCTGGCTCGGGAAGTCTTTGAGGGTCTGCACCATCGCCCAGGCCAGGATGTGCGTGAACGAGACCTTGCCACCGCGCGCGCGCTTGAGGTGGTTGTTGATCACGATGCGGTTGTCGATCATGAGCTTGGCCGGGATGGTGCGGACGGATGTCGCCGTCGGCACGCTGAGGCTGGCATCCATGTTCGTCGCGAGCGACTTGGCGGCCCCGCGCAGCACGGTGACCTGGTCCTGCGGTTCGTCGGGAGCGGCATCCGTCGGGGCCGTCTTCACCGTCTGCGCCTTCGGTGCCTCTGCGGGGATGGGCTGCGGCCGGGGCTGGACCGACGTCGTGCGCGCCACCGGCTGGCTACCGGTCGCCGGCTCGGCGGAGTTCGTGGGTGCGGGCGCCGCGGGGGCGTCGGTGACCTCGGCGGGAATCTGCGGCTGCTGGCCGGGAACCGGCGCCTCTGCAGCCACCTCGCTATCGGCCTCGGGTGCCGACTTCTGCGCTGCAGCCTCGGTGGCGGTCTGGTGGTAGCTCTCCAGAACCGGCCACCAGGTCTGATCCACCGAGTTCTTGTCGACGAGGTAGCGCTCGTACATCTCGTCGACGAGCCATTCGTTGGCTCCGAATTCGCCTGAGGATCCGTCCTCGGGAACAGTTCCGGTTACTTGGCTAGACACAGCCGACCGCCCACTCTCCTGATGCTGTTGACCGTTGCTTTCGGTCGTGATCGCTGATGGTGACCGCCGATGGTCACACATGCTTCCAGCTTAATCGCATCGCCAAAGCCTCCGACCCCCCGTCCGAGGTTTAACCTGGAATACATGGAGTTCTACGAGACGACGCCCCGACACGACCTCACCTATTCGGACGTGTTCCTCGTACCCAGTCATTCCGAGGTCGGCAGCCGTCTGGGCGTGTCGCTCGCGACCTCCGACGGCACCGGAGCGACGATCCCGATCGTCTCGGCCAACATGAACTCGGTCACCGGCCCGCGGCTGTCTGCGACCCTCGCCCGCCGCGGCGGTCTGGGTGTGCTGCCGCAAGACCTGCACCTGCAAGATCTGGATGCCGCGATCCGCTGGGTGAAAGACCAGCCGGTCGAGTTCGACACCCCCCTCGATTTCCGTCCGGAGCAGACCGTCGCCGACGCGCTGCTGCACGTGCCCCCGGTCGCCGGTCAGGGCATCGTGCTGCACGACGACAAGAGCGTCTTCCTCGGCTGCATCGAGGCCTCGCGGCTCGGCACCGTGCAGCCCGACGCCAAGCTCGGCGACCTGCTGCACGGGCCACTCGCATCGATCGACGCCGACAACGTGACCAGTCCGCGCGCCGCCTTCGATCTCATGGTCGCGGCCGACCTCGAGTTCGCCCCCGTGCTGCGTCACGGTCAACTGGTGGGAACCCTCAGCCGCACCGGCGCGCTGCGGTCGACTCTGTACCAGCCCGCCCTCGACGCGAACGGACGCCTCCGAGTCGCCGCCGCCGTCGGCATCAACGGCGACGTGGCAGGCAAGGCCAAGGCACTCGCGGCGGCCGGCGTCGACGTGCTCGTGCTCGATACCGCGCACGGTCACCAGCAGGGCATGCTGCGCGCCATCGAGACCGTCGCGAAACTCGGACTGACGGATGCCCGGGGCGAGCGCCTCCCAATCGTGGCGGGCAACGTCGTCACCACCGCAGCCGTGCGCGACCTCGTCGCTGCCGGCGCCAGCGTGATCAAGGTCGGCGTCGGACCCGGCGCCATGTGCACGACCCGCATGATGACCGCCGTCGGTCGCCCGCAGTTCTCGGCCGTGCTCGAGACGGCCGCCGCGGCCAAGGAGTTCGGCGCGCACGTCTGGGCGGATGGCGGGGTGCGGTACCCGCGGGACGTCGCGTTGGCGCTCGCGGCCGGTGCGGCATCCGTCATGATCGGATCCTGGTTCGCGGGCACCATCGAGGCGCCCGGAGTGCTGCAGACCGACCCGCAGGGGCGCCTGTACAAGGAGAGCTGGGGCATGGCCTCGTCGAAGGCTGTGCACGAGCGCTTCGACCGGCTCGATCCCTACGAACTCGCCCGCAAGGAGCTGTTCGCGGAGGGCATCTCGTCATCGAAGATCTACCTCGATCCGCTGCGCCCATCGGTGGAAGACCTTCTCGACATGATCACCTCCGGCCTGCGCAGCTCGATGACCTATGCGGGCGCCGCCACGCTCGACCAGTTCCACCAGAACGCCTTGGTCGGCATCCAGTCGGCGGCCGGGTATGAAGAAGGCAAGGCGCTTCCCGTCTCCTGGTAGGCCCGCACTGATAGCCGGCTCACAGCCGACCGTCCCCTACACTTGAGCGAATAATGGACGACCCTCCCTCTAGGCGCCGTGCCGCCATGATCGCCGTCTCTGCTACCCCGTCGGCTGGGGGTGCGCATGAATGAGTTGATCTTGCTCGGGATCGGACTGATCCTGACCGTCGGCACGGGTTTCTTCGTCGCCTCGGAGTTCTCCCTCGTCAACCTCAATCGCTCCGATCTCGAGGCGCGCACTGCGCGTGGCGAGAAGGGGCTCGGGATGACGATCGGTGCCCTCAAGGTCACCTCAACCCACCTCTCGAGTGCTCAGCTCGGCATCACCATCACCACCCTGCTCACCGGCTACACGATGGAGCCGGCGATCGGCTCGTTGCTCGAGCCGCTGTTCCATGCGATCGGGGTGCCGACGGCCATGGCAGCCGTGATCTCGTCGATCGTCGCCATCGTCATCGCCACCCTGCTGTCGATGATCATCGGCGAGCTCGTGCCGAAGAACTTCGCGCTGGCGCTGCCGCTGCAGACCGCCAAGCTGGTCATCCCGTTCCAGGTGCTGTTCACGACCGTGTTCCGGCCGTTCGTCGCGCTGCTCAACAACACCGCGAACCTCATCCTGCGCGGCTTCGGCATCGAGCCCAAGGAGGAGCTCACCTCGGCCCGCACCGCAGAGGAGCTGCGCTCACTGGTGCGGCGTTCCGCCACCGAGGGCAGCCTCGACCGTGACACCGCCACGCTGCTCGCCCGCACCCTCGTATTCAGCGAGCACATCGCGTCCGATGTGATGACACCGCGCCCGCGCGTCTCCAGCGTCGAGCGCACCCAGAGCGCGCAGACGGTCATCGACCTCGCGCGGCAGACGGGTCTCTCCCGCTTTCCGGTGGTCGACGACGGCATCGACGACGTGGTCGGACTGGTGCACGTCAAGCAGGCGGTGGCAGTGCCCCGCGGCAAGCGGGCGGATGTCCCGGTCTCGGCCCTGCAGTCGGAGGTCGTCCGCGTTCCCGAGACCATGAAACTCGACCTGCTGCTCGGCGAGCTGCGCGGGCGGGGCTACCAGATGGCGATCGTGGTGGACGAGTACGGCGGAACGGCCGGTGTGGTGACCCTCGAAGACCTCGTCGAAGAGCTCGTCGGCGAGGTCGCCGACGAGCACGACCGCACCCGCGCCGGTGTCGTGCGCTCGCGCGACTGGCTCACTTTCCCCGGCAGCCTGCGCCCCGACGAACTGTTGGAGCGGGCCGAGGTGACCGTGCCCGAAGACGGCCCCTACGAGACAGTGGCGGGATACATCATGAGCGAACTCGGACGCCTTCCGATCGAGGGTGACACCGTCGCCGTCGAGGGGGGCGAGTTCCGGGTCGAACGGTTGGACGGGCGCCGGATCGACCGGGTGCGATTCACCCCCACCGCGCCCGAATCCGACGAGAGCGAGGCCAGATCATGAACGACTGGGCAGGTATCGCCTGGCTTGTCGTGCTGCTGCTCGTCAACGCCTTCTTCGTCGGCGCCGAATTCGCCGTCATCTCCGCACGACGCTCGCAGATCGAACCGCGGGCCGAGGCCGGCAGCCGGGCCGCGAAGACGACCCTGTACGCGATGGAGCACGCGACCCAGATGCTGGCGACGAGTCAGCTGGGCATCACCGTCGCCTCGCTGCTGATCCTCAACGTGTCGGAACCGGCCATCCATCATCTGCTCGAGGTGCCGCTCGGACTCACCGGGCTGCCCGAGGGTGCGATCTCCACCGTCGGGTTCATCATCACGCTGATCCTGGTGTCGTTCCTCCACGTGGTGTTCGGCGAGATGGTGCCGAAGAACCTGTCGTTCTCGGTGCCCGACCGCGCAGCGCTGCTGCTCGCGCCACCGCTGGTGTTCGTCTCGCG
>Ga0247815_10003307_pt1 | contig 11618 bp, 8 predicted proteins | sample UWRJL194509B1_FD_181014 | JGI IMG/M metagenome (GOLD analysis project Ga0247815, IMG submission 181014) | Plant litter microbial communities from Arlington Agricultural Research Station in Wisconsin, United States - UWRJ-L194-509B-1 | ecosystem: Environmental > Terrestrial > Plant litter >... | reverse complement strand
CGACGTGTCCATCGGATGTCCCGACGACGGCAGCTGCCAGGTGAACGTCGACACGCTCGCCGTGACCGGGCCCGACGCGGCTCTGCTGGCACCGCACGCCGCACTCGGCGGGTACCGCCGTGACCTCGATACCGCCAACGGCACCGTGCCGACCAACCCGGGCCTGCTCTACCAAGACGGCTGGTCGCTGCTCGACGACACCGCCTCGGCGATCTACGACACCTCGACGAAGGCCGTCACCCCGCGCGGCGACCACGGCGGAGCGGGCTACCACGACGGCTACCTGTTCGGCTATGGAAGCGCCTACACGACCGCGCTCGGCGACCTCGCCCGGCTCACCGGTCCGACCGCCTTGCTGCCGAAGTGGACATACGGAGTCTGGTACTCGGAGTACTACGACCGCACCGCAGCGGACTTCACCGACACCATCGTGCCCGCCTTCCGTTCGCACGGGGTGCCGCTCGACGTGATGGCAGTCGACACCGACTACAAGTCGCCCGACAAATGGAACGGCTGGGAGATCGACACCACCCGATTCCCCGACATGGCGAAGTTCCTGGCGTCGCTTGAGGCACAGGGCATCCACAACACGTTGAACGTGCACCCGACCATCTCGTCTGCTGACCCGAAGCTACCCGCGGCGCAGGCGACCGCAGGCGGAACCCTCACGCCGAGCGGCGACAAGTTCCTGTTCGACTGGTCGCAGAAGGCGCAGTTGCAGGCGTACTTCGACCTGCACGAGGAGATCAAGGCTGCCGGCACCGAGATCTGGTGGCTCGACTGGTGCTGCGGCGAGGGATCGCAGTACTCGGCACCCGGTGTGACGCCGGATGCGTTCATCAACAGCCAGTACGCGAAGTACAGCGACGCGGCGCTGGGTGGCCGTGGCTTCGCGTTCTCCCGTGCCTACGGGTCGCTCACCGCGGGCGGCTACGGCAATCCGCAGCCGGTCGCCACAGGACCGTGGGCAGACAAGCGCACCACGCTGCATTTCACGGGCGACACCGTCTCGTCGTGGCCGATGCTGCAGGCCCAGGTCGGCTACACGCCGGGGGAGTCGGCATCGACCGGACTCGCCGCCGTCAGCCACGACATCGGCGGGCACACCGGGGGAACCACTTTCCCGGGTGCAGAACCCGAGAGCACCAAGCTGGCCGACGACCTCTACGCGCGCTGGGTGCAGCTCGGTACCTTCCAACCGATCGACCGCTTGCACAGCAACCACAGCGACCGTCTGCCCTGGCAGTACGGGGCGGCGGCGGATGCTTCGGCGACCAAGTTCCTCAACCTGCGCGAGAACCTGATGCCGCTCACCTACACGCTCGCGGCGCAGGCCAGCGCGACCGGACAGCCCATGGTCAGGCCGCTGTACCTGCAGTATCCGAAAGACGAGGAAGCGTACGCGATGGCCGGGCGGGAGTACCTCTACGGCTCCGACGTGCTGGTCGCGCCGGTCACGACGGCCGGCGAGACGGCCACCACCACAGTGTGGTTTCCGGGCGGTAGCGACTGGACCGACTACTTCACCGGCGAGACGCATCCAGGCGGTTCGACGGCGGACGTGACGACGGGGCTCGATCGCATGCCCGTCTTCGTCCGCTCCGGCGGCATCGTGCCGGTCCGGTCGCAGAACGTCACAGGCGACGACCAGAACCCGATGTCCGCCCTGACACTGAACGTCACCGGCGGCGCGGATGGCGGCTTCGACCTCTATGAGGACGACGGCGGTGCGGTCGGCGATCTGACGAGCGCCACGACTCCCGTGAAGTACACGCAGCAGACGGATGGCGGCACCCTCGACATCGCTCCCGTCTCGGCCGCCTTCGATGGGCAGGTCGCCCAGCGCGCCTGGACCACCACGTTCAGCAACGTCGTCGAGCCGAAGACTGTTAGCGTCGACGGTGAGCCGCTGGAACAGAAGGCGTGGAGCTTCGACCCCGCGGCCAGAACCCTGACCGTGACAGTGCCCTCCCGCGCGGTCACCCGTGCCACGACGGTGAGCTTCTCGACCACGGCCCGGGCGGTGCCGCACCTGGCGGTCGACAAGCCGACGGTTGCCCCGGGGGCCACCCAGACGGTGCGCGGCACCGGGTTCCCGGCGTCGACGGAGATCGCGCTGACGACGGAACCGGATGTCGGCGGTACCACCGTCACGACGGACGCCGATGGCCTCCTCTCCGCCACCCTGCCGATTCCGAGCAACGCCGACGGAACGGTGACCGTCGTCGCCCGTGCCGCAGGAACCGAGCTGGCACGGGTCGGCTTCGCCGTGCAGGTCGCGGCTGTTCCGGGCGACGGAGACCCGACGCCCGGTCGGCCGGACGGATCGCTCGCCTTCACCGGCGCCACGATCGGCGCGCTCGGCGTCGTCGCTGCGGCTCTCGTCGCCCTCGGCGTCGTGCTGCTGCTGCGTCGTCGTCGCCGAGCGGCCGTGTAGTCAGGCCGGGCTACATCGACTGCGCGGTAGTGGGACTGTGCGGTAGTGGCGACTGTGCGGTAGTGGTGGGTGGCAGGCATCCTGCACCCGCCACTACTGCGCACTCGGGGTTGTTCAGTCCCGGTCTTCTAGCGCAGTGCGGCCGCAAGCTGGTCGTCGGTCAGTGGGTGGTCGGCATAGACGAGACGGATGGCGGCCGGGTCGGGGTTGCCGGTGTCAGGGGCGCGGTGCGCCAGCGACAGCCCGAGCTTGACCGCAACGGCGGCTGACGCCAGGTTGTGCTCGAGCAGGTACGCCACGATCGGCCGCTCGGGCATCACCTCGCGGGCGCGCTCCATGCCTCGGCGCGCGAGCTCGGTGGCCAAGCCGCGCCCCTGCACCTCGGGTGCCAACCGATAACCGAGGTTCCAGGCGACGCCGCCGAGGCTCGAGCAGCCGCCGTAGCCGATGACTCGCCCGGTGTCGCGGTCGCGCACCACCCAGACGCCCAGCGCGTCATGCTCCCAGTCGCGCATCCAACGCTCGATCGTCGCCGCGGTCTGGTCGGGATCCGTGTGCCGCAGCGTCGGAAAATGGGTCCAGACCCGCGGGTCGGAGAGGATGCCGAACAGCGCCGCCAGATCGGTCTCGGCCGGGCGGTACAGGTCGAGTCGGGCCGTCGCATCCTCCCGCGCTGTCCTCACGAAACCACGCTACCGGGCGCCGAACGACCGCAGTGTGCAGTCAACAGGATGGGCGCTCCGAAACTACCGAATCCAGCCTGTTGACGGACGATTCGGCGAGCTCATCCTGTTGACGGCACGAGCACAACAGGCCAGCAAGCGCAGCGCAGGCCAGCCCCCCTACCGCGCCAGCGCGTCCTTCAGCTTCACGCGAGCGCCCATCCGCAGTAGCGAGTTCGAGTAGATGCGGGCGCCCAGCACGATCACCAGCACGGTCGAGATCAGCAGGATCGCCAGCGACAGGATCGGCTCCCACCACTCGGCGGTGCCCAAGAAGATGCGCATCGGCATCCCGACCGGAGCGCTGAACGGCACATACGACATGATGCCGAGCACGAGCGCGTTGCTGTTGAACAGGATGACCAGCAGGTACGGCACCATCACGAGCATGGTCAGCGGGGTGGTGACCGCAGCCGCGTCCTCCTGCCGGGAGACCAGCGACGCCGCTGCCGAGAACAGTGCCGCGAGCAGGATGAAGCCGAACGCGAAGAAGACCACGAACCAGATGATCGCGGGCCCGATGAGACCGATAACCGAGGTCTGCCCCGTCGCCAGCAACCCACCGACGGTGAGCAGCGCTATGGCGGCGATCTGCGCGAAGGCCAGGATGCTGTTGCCCAACACCTTGCCCGCCAGCAGCGCCCGCACCGGGATCGCGGTCATCAGGATCTCGACGACGCGGGTCTGCTTCTCTTCGATCACGCTCTGCGCGATGGTGCTGCCGAAGGTGATCGACGAGACGAAGAACACCAGCCCGAAGCCGAGGGCGACCAGGTAGGTGAGCAGCCCGTTCTGGCTCGGCGGGTCGAGCAAGGTCACCGGCGGCGTCACGCTGAGCTGCGCGATCACCGACTCCGGCGGCGAGCTGTCGGCGATGACCTCGTAGCCGAGCGGGGTCTTGGTGGAGGGGATGATCGCGGCGTCGACGCTGCCCTTGCTGACGAGCGAGCGCGCCTCCGCGACGCTGTCGACGTTCTCCACGTCGAGTCCGCTGGCGCGGTCGGCGACCGCCTGCGCGGTGCCGACGGCGGCCACCTTCGGGTCGGAGGCGGTCGCGCTGGCGATGCCGCCGATCACGATGCCGGCGAGCACCGCCAACAGCAGGATGCCGGTCGAGACCAGGAAGGCCTTGCTGCGCAGCCGCATGGTCACCTCGCGCTGCGCGACGAGCCAGGCTGCCGAGGGAAGACTACGAGCGGTCATTTGACTACCTCCGCGAAGATCTGGGCGAGGGATGGATGCTGCGGCCCGAAGCTCGTCACCGGCCCGGCCTGCACGGCTCGCCGCACCACGTTCTGCGCGGCGTCTGCATCGGCATGGAACAGCACTCCGCTGCCGTCGACTTCCACGCCCGTCACTCCGGGGGCCGACGCCACCCAGCTCAGGTCGCCCGCCGCGCTCAGGTGCCAACTGTCGCCGCCGTGCTCCGCGCGCAGGTCGTCGCGCGATCCTGCCGCTCGTACCTGACCGCCGGCGATGATGACCAGATCGTCGCAGAGCCGCTCCACGACATCGAGTTGGTGACTCGAGAACAGCACGGGCGCGCCGCCGGCCGCGGCATCCCGCAGCACCGAGAGCACGGTCTCCACGCCGATCGGGTCGAGTCCCGAGAACGGTTCGTCGAGCACGAGGGCTTTCGGCTCGTGCACCAGGGCTGCGGCGATCTGCGCGCGCTGTTGATTACCGAGCGACAGGGTCTCGACGGCGTCGTTCGCGCGCTCCGCGATGTCGAGGCGGTCGAGCAGGCGGGCCGTGCTGTCGTCTGCGGCCTTCTTCGACATCCCGTGCAGTCTGCCGAGATAGGCGACCTGCTCGGCGACCTTCATCTTCGGGTACAGCCCGCGCTCCTCGGGCATGTACCCGATGGAGTGTCGGTCGTCCACATCGATGGGGCGACCGTCGACGGTGACCGATCCGGAGTCCGGGGTGAGCACGCCGAGGATGATGCGCATCGCCGTGGTCTTGCCGGCGCCGTTGGCCCCGACGAACCCGGTGATCCGGCCGCTACCGACCCCGAAACTCACGTCGGCGAGCGCATGTCGCTCGCCGAACCTCTTGGACACCTGGTCGACTTGCAGCATCGGCGCTCCCTCTCGTCTCTCTCCACCGTAACGATGGACAGCGACGAGAGGAACCCGATCGCGTCAGCCGCGTGCGGTGATGCCCTCGGTCGATTCGATCACGCCGGACATCTTCTTCGAGAGTGCTTCGTAGAACATCGAGAGGGGAAACTCGTCGTCGAGCACGGCGTCGGTGAAGCCCTTCGGTGGCCCGTCGAGCGGCAACTCGCGCTTCGCCCAGTTCGACGCCGGGTGTGGGGTGACCGTCGCGGAGACCAACTCGTAGGCCGCGAGCCAGTGCGCGGTCTTCGGCCGGTCGATCGAGCGCCAGTACAGCTCCTCGATCTCGCGACCGAGAGCGATGACGACCTCGGGCACGTCGTCCCAATCGATGGTGAGCCGGGTGTCGGTCCAGTGCAGCACGTGGTGCTGGTGCAGCCAGGCGAACAGCAGCTGACCGCCGAGCCCGTCGTAATTGCGCACGCGCGACCCGGTGATGGCAAAGCGGAAGATGCGATCGAAGATCACCGCGTACTGCACGAGCTTGGCACGCTCGCGGGTGACGGCATCCGTGTCCTCCGCGCGCTCGATCGCCACAGCCTCGCGGAACGCGGTGAGGTCGCAGCGCAGCTCTTCGAGCGAGTAGAGGAAGAACGGCATCCGCTGTTTGATCATGAAGGGATCGAAGGGCAGGTCACCGCGCATGTGTGTGCGGTCGTGGATGAGGTCCCACATCACGAAGGTCTCTTCGGTGAGACGCTGGTCGTCGAGCAGGCGTGCGGCGTCGGCGGGCAGCTCCAGCTTCGTGATCTCGGATGCGGCGCGCACGACCCGACGGAAACGCGCGGCCTCGCGGTCGGCGAAGATCGCTCCCCAGGTGAACGTCGGGATCTCGCGCATCGCGACGGTCTCGGGGAACAGCACGGCGGAGTTGGTGTCGTAGCCGGGCGTGAAGTCGATGAAGCGGATCGGCACGAACAGCTTGTTCGAGTAGTCGCCCGCCTCGAGGTCTGCCACGAACTCGGGCCAGAGCACCTCGATCAGCACCGCCTCGACCAGGCGGCTGCTGCTGCCGTTCTGCGTGAGCATCGGAAAGACCACCAGGTGACGCAGGCCGTCGACCCGGTCGAGCTGCGGCTGGAAGGCCATCAACGAGTCGTAGAAGTCCGGCACGCCGAAGTCTTCCGCTGCCCAGCGCGCGAAGTCGACGCTCAACGCCTCGAGGTAGGCGGCGTCGTGGGGGAGCGCCCGCGTGAAGGCGAGGACGCCCTGAGCGAGGGTCGCAACGTGGCCGCGGGCCTCGGCGTGGTCCGCCGCGTTCGGGATGCTGCCATCCTTCGCCTGCAGCGGCTGCAGGGCGATCGCGGCGGCCTTGACCGCCCGCCACTGCGCGGTCTCTTCCAGCACGGCGTCTTCGAGAACCTCGGGCTCCCCGACGATTGCGTCAACGTGCGTATCAGCGATGCTCATGGTTCGACCTCCAGTCCTATACGTGGCGATGCGCAATAAGTTGCGCGGCTACCAGGCTAACCGAGGGGTACTGAGCGTTTCTTTGCTCTAGACGCAGATATCCGTCACATGAACGCACATTGCGCGCACATTCGCAGAACCAGCGGATGTCCGCTCAGAGCTGCTTGTCGGCCAGCCAACCGCGCACGACGGCTTCGAACTCGGCCGGATGCTCGACGCTGGGCAGGTGCCCGGCGCCCACGAAGCGGCACTCGTCGGCGCCCGGAATCGTGGCGAGAAGATAGTCGTAGTGTGCGAGTTCGGAGCTGATGTCGAGGTCGCCGACCGCGACGAGCACGGGGAGGTCGAGAACATCCACTCGACCGTATGCGGGAGGGTCGAGCGGCAGTGCCCGGGGGTTCTCGTGGGCACGGGCCAGGTTCGCCCGGTGCAGGGCGTAGGCCGAGTTCGCGAAGCTGGGCGAGACGTCTGCCGCGGTGCGCGAGGGACCGAAGACCCATGCCTCCACCTCGAGATCGTGGGCGCGCTCGAGGTCGCCCTCGTCGTAGGCGGCGCCGATTGCGGCGAACAGCTCATCCTCAGCTGTGGTCAATGGGGATGACGGGAATCCGCCTGGCGCCGACCCGACGGTGACCAGCCCCGTGATGCGGTCGGTGTATTCCAGGGCCAGGTCGATTCCGATCGAGCCGCCGCGCGAGCATCCGATCACCGTCGCGCGTTCGACGCCGAGGTGGTCGAGCAGGGCGATGGCGTCGGCCCGGTTGGAGTACTCGCCATCGGTCGAGACCGTGCTGCCGTAGCCGCGGGTGTCGTAGCGGATGACGTAGTGGTCGTCGGCCAGCTCTGGTACGAGCGGATCCCACATCCGCAGCGTTGCGAGACCGGCGTGGATGAGCAGTAGGGCCGGATCGGAGATGCGACCCTCTGTCTCGTAATAGAGGGTGGCGCCGGGCACGTCGAGTTCTGGCATAGACCGACGCTACCCCTTAACTAAGCCAGCGGACCGGCCCTCGGGTGGGCCGATCCGCTGCTGACATCTGGGTATGTGATGTCATGGCTCGTGTGTGGCGTTCACAGCGCTCGACGTGCGGGGGTTAGTCGAGCGGGGTAACTGCTTCTGCCATTCGGGCCGGCACTTAGACGTTCCACCATCTCCATGCCTTCGAATTGAAGTTACCAGTATATCGGTCCGCATTGTGGGGGACACTCGGCCCCAAAAGTGGGGGTGACTCAGGATTCGGTCGGCGCAGCTGCGGTGATCGAGGTGGTCGTATCCTCGGGCGACTCGGTGGGGACTTCGATGAGTCCGAGCATCCGCATCGATCCGAGGGCGGCGGCCCGATCGTGGTCGCGGCAGGCGTGGACGAGCAGATCCTGCGCCACGCTCACGGCTCGAAGGTCGATGTATTCGGGCAGGTACTGGCTGCCCAGCCGCACCTGATGCACGACCGAGGTGATGCCCCGCTGCAGGGCAGGGTTGCTCGACAGGGTGACCATGTGGGAGAAGAAGTCGGCATTGGCCGTCGCCAGCTTCTGCGGGTCGGGGTTCATCAGGTGCTCGACGAAACGCTCGTGGTCGGCTCTCATGTTCAGAACCATGTCTGCCGGAACGAGGGAGATGACCTCGGCGACCAGCGCGCCGTACAGTGCCACCCAGACCACCATCGCGTCCGCAGTCTGCTTCGGACTGATGATCGCGATACGCGTGAAGCGATTGGGCGAGGCCTCGATGATGCCGATCTCCCGCAACCGCTGCAGAGCCTCCCGCACCGGCGTGCGAGATACCCCGAGCTTCTCGGCGAAGTCGGAGTCGCTGATGCGGGTGCCGGGCAGCAGTCGGCCCTCGTGCACGTCACGCAGAATTGCGTCGAAGACCGTCGTGACGACGCTGCTCGTGGCGAAAGACTCCGCCTGCGGCAGTTCCGGCTCGGATATATCGGACATCCCTCATCAATGTACCCGCCTCCGAGGGGGCGCCGATGCGGGCGTGGGCGAGCCCGGGCGGGCTAGAAGATCATCGGCCGGTCGTCGTCGTCCACGGCGACGTCGAGGTCGACGACCACCGGCACGTGGTCGCTCGGGCCGTCGCCCTTGCGTTCCTCCCGCACGATCTCGGCACCGGTCACCAGGTCGGCGAAGTCCTTCGATCCCAGGATGAAGTCGATCCGCATGCCCTCGTTGCGCGGGAATCGCAGCTGCTGGTAGTCCCAGAAGGTGTACCCCTCGGGCACCAGCGGGCGCACGACATCCGAGAGTCCGATGGTCTGGAACTCGGCGAGGGCGGCGCGCTCGGGAGCCGAGGTGTGGGTGTTGTTCGCGAAGTCCCAGGTGGGCCAGACATCCGTGTCCAGGGGGGCGATGTTCCAGTCGCCCATCAGGGCGAGCGGGGTCGACGGATGCTGCGTCATCCAGGTCTTGGTGTCGGAGGCGAGTTTCGCCAGCCACTCCAACTTGTACGTGTAGTGCGGGTCGCCGAGTGCGCGGCCGTTCGGCACGTACAGGCTCCACAGGCGCACGCCGTCGACCGTGACGCCCATCGAGCGGGCCTCGAGCGGCAGCGCACCGTCATCGCTCGGCTTGCCGAAACCGGGAGCGGACGGGAACCCGACCGTCACCTCCTCCATCGGAAGGCGACTGGCGAAGCCGACACCGTTCCACTGGTTGAGGCCGTGCATCTGCACCTCGTAGCCCGCGGCCTCGAAGGCCTCGAAGGGGAACTGGTTCTCCTTGCACTTCAGCTCTTGCATGGCGAGTACGTCGATGTCGGCTCGCACCAACCAGTCGACGACCCGGCCGACGCGGGTACGGATCGAGTTCACATTCCAGGTGGCGACGCGCATGCGGTCAACGCTAGTTGCTGCGGCTGACGGATGCGGCACCAGGCCCTCGGCTACAGTGAATCCGTGCCAGAAGAGACCCCAGCATCCGTGCGCCAGCAGCTCATCGACTACATCTCGTCTGACGCGGTGTTCCACGGGGACTTCACCCTCACCAGCGGCAAGAAGGCGACGTACTACGTCGACCTGCGCAAGGTGAGCCTCGACCACCGAGTCGCCCCGCTCATCGGCCAGGTCATGCTCGACCTGATCGCCGAGGTCCCGGATGTCGTGGCCGTCGGCGGCATGACCATGGGCGCCGACCCCGTCGCGACCGCCATCCTGCACCAGGGTGCTGCACGGGGTGCGGCCTATGACGCGTTCGTCGTGCGCAAGGAGCCGAAGGACCACGGCCGCGGCCGCCAGGTCGAAGGGCCCGACCTCGACGGCAAGCGCGTGATCGTGCTCGAAGACACCTCGACCACCGGCGGTTCGCCTCTGGCCGCCATCGCGGCACTCGAGAAGGTCGGCGCGATCATCGCCGGCGTCGCCGTCGTGGTCGACCGTGACACCGGTGCGCGCGAGAAGATCGAGGCGGCCGGCTACCCGTACTTCGCGGCTATCGGTCTCGACGATCTCGGGCTTCGTGGCTGAGCTTCGAACGGCCCGTCGATGACCGACGGTCGGGACGGCGACGAGAGCGGCGGCAACGACACCGATCCGCAGGATTGGTTCGCGCGACAGTTCGCGGAGCCGACCTCCCCGGAGGCGGCCGACGACGAGCGTTCTGGGAGCGACGCCGTCGCCCCTTCTGGGAGCGACGCCGTCGCTCCACCGACTCTCGGCATCCCCATCGCCGCGGATGTCCCCCCGAGCAGCGTTCCGACCGCCTTCGACTGGGGCTTCGGTGATGCACCCGCGAACGACGCCCCGGGCCCGTCGGATGCCGCGGTCCCGTTCGTCGAAGGGCCTGCGGTTGACGCGGAGCCTGCGGCTGACGCGGAGCCTGCGGCTGACGCGGAGCCTGCGGCTGCGGTGGAACCTGCGCTGGCGGTGGAGCCTGCCTCGACGGTCGCGGCCGCCTCGGCGGTCGCAACGGGCGACCTTCCGCCCGCGCCTCATGCGCCGGTAGACGCGCCCGCTGGTGACGTCTCGCCCGAGCCTCCTGCGCCGGCGAAGGCAACCGGCGACCTATCGCGTGTGCCTCTTTCGCCCGGCGACTCGCTCGCGACCGACGACCTCCCGCCCGAGCCTCTTTCGCCCGGCGACGCGCCCGCTGGTGACGTCTCGCCCGAGCCCTCCGCGCCCGAGCCTCTTGCGCCCGGCGACGCGCCGGCGCCGGGCGATCTCGCTCCCTCGCGCTCTGCGCCCGACGAGGCGCTTGACGGGCCACTGCCCGTCTCCTCCGATGCGCCGAGGGTCATCTTCCCCTGGGAGTCGACCCCCGAACCACTCTCCGCGCGCGATGCCCAGGCGCAGACCGGAACGATTGGTCAGGCCCCACCGACGGGCGGCACCGTGCCGATCGAGTTCTTTCCGCCGATCGGGGCCATGGCCGCGCCGGGCGACGCCGCGACCGTTGCCATTCCGGCGCCGACGAATGAGACCGAGCACTCGACGACGGATGCCGGGGTGCCGACTCGACCCCGCGGGCTGTCTGGCCTCGCGCTCCTGCGCAACCCGCGCATCCTGATCTGGATCGGTGGAGCGCTCGTCGCCCTGCTGCTGCTCGTCGGCCTGTTCTTCCTCGGAACCCGCCTGTCGTCGAGCGCCGCACCCGCGCCCGCGCCGACGAAGACCGCGACCGCCACGCCGACGCCTACCCCGACCCCCACGCCCACCCCGACCGCTGCACCGGTCGTGACCGGCCCGGCCGCCGTGGGCCCGCACAAGTGGAACGAGCTGCGCGGCGGCGAGTGTGTCGACCCATTCAGCTCCGTCTGGGCGGAGACGTTCACGGTCGTTGACTGTGCGGCGCCGCATCCCGCGCAGATGGTCTTCCGCGGTACGTTCCCGGATGCCCCTGCCGCATACCCCGGGGCGCCGGCACTGCAGGCGCAAATCAATCTGCTCTGCGGCTCACCGACTGTCATCAGCCTGGCTGCGGCTAGGG
>Ga0247815_10003306_pt1 | contig 11620 bp, 9 predicted proteins | sample UWRJL194509B1_FD_181014 | JGI IMG/M metagenome (GOLD analysis project Ga0247815, IMG submission 181014) | Plant litter microbial communities from Arlington Agricultural Research Station in Wisconsin, United States - UWRJ-L194-509B-1 | ecosystem: Environmental > Terrestrial > Plant litter >... | reverse complement strand
ATGGCGTGCACTTCCTGCTCGAAGTCGACATGGACAAGGCGCTGAGTGCGCGTCTGAATGTCTACGAAGGCGAAGTGAAGAGCCTGCTGCGCAAGGAAAAAGTGCGCTATCGCAGCCTGCCCCAGGACAACGGCGCCATCCAGCTGGGCTTCAGCGATGCTGATACCCGCGAACAGGCCCGTGCGCTGATCCGCAAGGACTACACCGATTTCGATATCACCACGAGTGATCGCGGCGAGATGCCGATCCTGCGCCTGGCCATGACGCCAGCCAAGATCGCTGAAATCCGCGAATACTCGATCAAGCAAAACCTGACCACCGTGCGTAACCGGGTCAACGAGCTGGGCGTTGCCGAGCCGCTGGTTCAGCGTCAGGGTGCCAACCGCATCGTGGTTGAGCTGCCAGGTGTTCAGGACACTGCCGAAGCCAAGCGTATTCTCGGCAAGACGGCCAACCTTGAGTTCCGTCTGGGCGCGGGTCCCGATGACAACAAAGCTACTACCGAGATGTTCGAGTTCCGCGAGGGCGGTCGTCCTGCGGCGCCGGTCGAGCGTGGTCTGATCATCACCGGTGACCAAGTGACCGACGCCAAGGCCGGCTTTGACGAGCACGGCCGTCCTCAGGTGAACATCAAGCTGGACGGCCATGGTGGTGATCTGATGAGCCGCGCCACCCGCGCGAACGTCGGTCGCAGCATGGCGGTGATCTTCATCGAGCAGAAGCCGACTACCACCTACACCAAGCAAATGGTCAACGGCGTCGAAAAAGACGTGCCGGTCCAGACGTTCAAGGAAGAGAAGAAAATCATCAGCCTGGCGACCATCCAGTCGCCGCTGGGTGCTCAATTCCGCATCACCGGCCTGAACGGCGCGGGTGAATCTTCCGAGCTGGCGCTGTTGCTGCGTGCCGGTGGTCTGGCTGCACCGATGTACTTCGCTGAAGAACGCACCATTGGTCCAAGCCTGGGTGCCGACAACATCACCAAGGGTATCGATGCATCCCTGTGGGGCATGCTGTTCGTCTCGCTGTTCATCCTCGCCATCTACCGTTTCTTCGGTCTGATCGCGACCGTGGCACTGGCCTTCAACATGGTCATGCTGCTGGCGCTGATGTCGCTGCTGGGAGCAACGCTGACCCTGCCAGGCATCGCCGGTATCGTCTTGACGATGGGTATGGCGGTCGATGCGAACGTGCTGATCTTCTCGCGGATTCGTGAAGAGATCGCCAATGGCATGACGGTCCAGCGTGCGATCAACGAGGGCTTCGATCGCGCGTATACCGCGATTCTCGACGCCAACCTGACGACGCTGCTGGTCGGCGGCATTCTCTTCGCGATGGGCACAGGCCCGGTGAAGGGTTTTGCGGTCACCATGTCCCTCGGGATCTTTACCTCGATGTTCACAGCCATCATGGTGACCCGCGCAATGGTCAACCTGATCTTTGGCGGTCGTGACTTCAAGAAGTTGTGGATTTAAGGGGCTGCCATGAAACGTACGATCAACTTCATGGGCGTTCGCAACATTGCGTTCGCCATTACCATGCTCCTTACCGTTCTGGCGTTGTTCAGCTGGTTCTATAAAGGGCTGAACTTCGGTCTGGACTTCACTGGCGGTACGCTGATCGAACTGACCTATGAGCGTCCGGCCGATCTGCACAAAGTGCGCGAAGAGCTGGTGGCGTCGGGTTATACCGAAGCCGTTGTACAGAGCTTTGGTGCGACGACTGATCTGCTCGTTCGCATGCCGGGTGAAGACCCGCAGTTGGGGACTCAGGTTGCCGACGCGCTGCGCAAGACAGGTGCCGATAATCCGGTGACCGTCAAGCGCGTCGAGTTCGTCGGTCCGCAAGTGGGTGAAGAACTTCGCGACCAGGGCGGCCTCGGCATGCTGCTGGCGCTGGGCGGCGTACTGGTCTACCTGGCCTTCCGCTTCCAGTGGAAATTCGCGGTAGGAGCAATCATCTCGCTGATCCACGACGTGGTGGTGACGATGGGCATCCTTTCGTTCTTCCAGGTGACCTTCGACCTGACCGTACTGGCCGCTGTGCTGGCGATCATCGGTTACTCGCTCAACGACACCATCGTGGTATTCGACCGGGTTCGCGAGAACTTCCGTCTGCTGCGCAAGGCATCGCTGATCGAGAACATCAACATCTCCACCACGCAGACGTTGCTGCGGACCATGGCCACTTCGATTTCCACCCTGCTGGCCATCGTCGCGCTGTGGATCTTCGGCGGCGACAGCCTGCACGGTTTCTCGGTGGCGCTGTTCATCGGGGTGCTGGCGGGTACGTACTCGTCGATCTACATCGCCAACGTGGTGTTGATCTGGCTGAACCTGCGCAGCGAAGACCTCCTGCCACCGGTCACTGTCGACAAAGTAGATGATCGTCCGTAACCGATACTGGTAACCGGCCATCACCTGAAAAGGCGCGAGTGTGAACTCGCGCCTTTTTTTATGCTCCAAGGCTGGGAGTAGTGCGAGCAATCGCGCTGAATATCGTCAGGAGGTTCACGTGAACAAGTCGTTGCTTATTGGTGCAGTATTGGGTGCTGTCGGTGTAACCGCCGGTGGTGCTTTGGCCACCTATAGCCTCGTAAAACAAAGCGGCCCAGAGTACGCAGACGTACTTGCCGTCGAGCCTGTGAAAGAACAAATCAAAACCCCGCGACAAGTCTGCAAGGACGTTGCCGTGACTCACCGAGCGCCGGTCAAGGACCAGCATCAAATCGTGGGGAGTGTCATCGGTGCCGTAGCGGGTGGCCTGCTCGGCAACCAGGTGGGTGGCGGTAATGGCAAGAAGATCGCCACGGTCGCCGGTGCGGTGGGTGGTGGTTACGCCGGTAACAAGGTTCAGGAAGGCATGCAGAACCGCGACACTTACACAACCACCGAGTCGCGCTGCAACACTGTCAACGACATCAGCGACAAGGTTGTTGGCTACAACGTGAAGTACAAGCTCAACGACAAAGTCGGGCAGGTGCGTATGGATCGTGATCCAGGCAGCCAGATTCCTGTTAACAAGGACGGTCAGCTGGAGTTGAGTCAGGCCGGCCAGTAAGCCCTGAGTCAACGCTCAAAAAAACGCCCCTTATACAGGGGTGTTTTTTTTGCCTGGAATAAACGCACTGAAGACGCCGAGACTCCTACGCAGCCACAGCCATACGTATTAAGTATCGTGTGGGTAGCAACTATATATTTTTAATCAAAATTCCCGGCCGGTAAGCTCGTTTCGGTGGCAGGAGACTTCTACAGTCCCCATTCCACTTGAATAACTCTAATAAAAACGAGCTGGACCCAACGGGATATAACAATGCACAAAAGCCCTATGTCTCTAGGACTCACGTCTGCTGCCCTCGGACTGAGCCTTGCTTTACCCGGTTTCGCGGAAGCTGACTTTTTTGAAGACAGCAAAGCGGATCTGGAATTTCGAAACTTCTACTTCAACAGCGATTACCACCAGGACGGCGCGCCTCAGTCCAAGCGCGACGAGTGGGCGCAAGGTCTGATCCTCAACTATGAGTCGGGATTTACCGATGGCACGGTAGGGTTTGGCGTAGATGCCATTGGCCTCTTTGGTTTGAAACTGGACTCCGGACCTGACCGCCGCAACAGTGGACTCCTGCCGGTCGGTGACGACAAGGCGCCCGACGATTACGGCCGATCAGGCGTGACCGCAAAAGCGCGGATGGCCAAGAGCGTGCTGCGCGTGGGCACCTTGTTGCCCAAGCTGCCGACCGTCCTGCCCAACGACGGACGCCTGCTGCCGCAGACCTTTCGTGGCGTCCAGTTGACCTCAAAAGACGTGTCCGACATGACGCTCAATGTGGGGCGGCTGACCAGCAATACCGAACGCAACGACAGTGGCCATGAAGACATCGAGGCCGAGGCCAAGGGTATCAAGGGCGGGCGCCCCAGCGACAAGTTCGACTTCGCCAGCGCGAGCTACAACTGGAGCAAAGGCCTCACCACGTCCTATAACTACGGCGGTCTGGAAAACAACTACAAACAGCATATCGTGACGCTGCTGCACAGCGTCCCGCTCGGTGAGTCGCAGTCGCTCAAGAGTGATCTTCGATACGCCCGTTCGCTGAAGGACGGCAATACGAACATCGATAACACAGCCATTGGCGCGAAGTTCACCTACAGCGTCGGTGGTCATGGCTTTGGCGTTGCGTACCAGCGCATGAACGGCGAGACCGGGTTTCCCCACCTGGCCGGAACCGACTCGTTTCTCGTCAACTACGTCATGATTTCCCCGGACTTTGCCAACCCCGAAGAGCGTTCCTGGCAGGCGCGATACGACTATGACTTTGCAGCGGTCGGACTGCCCGGCCTGAGCTTCATGAGTCGCTACCTCAAAGGCGACAACTTTGCCCGCGGCGCCAGAGAAGGCACCGAGTGGGAGCGCAACACCGACATCGCCTATGTATTCCAGAGCGGTGCGTTGAAGAACCTCGAACTGAAGTGGCGCAACGGCAGCTACCGCAGTAATGGCGGCAACGACATCGACCAGAACCGCGTCATCGTCAGCTACACGCTGCCGCTGCTATAGCCGCTGCGCATCCTCCGCACTCATCACGACAACGCACCCTCGGCAACCGCCGCACTGGAGCCTGAAATGCCCACAACAAAAACCCTTCTTCATCTGGCCGTCGCCTGCGTATTGAGCACCAGTTATGGCGCGTACGCAGCCAACACCGCCGAGGTGCCCTGCAAAACCACCGAGGAATGCGCCGCTCAAGCCGCGAAAATCGGGGCGACCGTTGAAAAATCGAAAGCCCGAGGCAGCAACACCGACAGCCAGTTTTCATGGCTGAACAGGATTAACAAGGCGTCGATCGTGATGCTCACTGAAGAAGGCATCGTCAAGCCCGAGATGGGTCAGAAGATCGCCACGGGTGTGCGCTTCGCCATCGATCAGGCGGACCAGCCCAATGGCAAGCGGCCCACCGATGTGTTGCAGCTTGAAGCAATCATGACCGACAAGATCGGGCCCGAGGCCTCGCTGATTCACTCCGGCCGCAGTCGCCAGGACATGCTCGCCACCTACCGCCTGGCGAAGCTGCGCTCCGATGTGCTGGCGTACAGCGAAGCGCTGAATGCCACGCGCAAGCGCTTGTTGGATCTCGCCGACAAGAACATCGACACGCTGATTCCCGCCTACACCAACGGCGTCCAGGCCATGCCGATCACCTACGCGCACTATCTGCTGGCGTACGAGGCAGCGTTTGATCGTGACGGACAGCGCATTCGCGAGTTGTACCAGCGCTTGAATCAAAGTCCGATGGGCACGGCAGTACTGGCGAACTCAGCGTACCCGCTCAACCGCGAGCGGCTCGCCGAACTATTGGGCTTCGACGGCGTGCGGGAGAACTCACTGGATTCGAGTCAGGTTTCGACGTACGACATCCCGATCGAGGCTGTGGGCATCGCGTCCTCGTCAGCCATCCGGGTAGGCGCACTGATTGGCGATATCCACACGCAGTACCACCAGATTCGTCCGTGGTTGCTACTGGATGAGGAAAAGACCTACACCAGCAGTGCGATGCCCCAGAAGCGCAATCCGGGGTTGCTCATGCGTGCCCGTGAATCGGCGTCGGACGTCGTGGGACTGGCGCAGACGGTCACGCTGCGGGCCCATAACGTCACTACCGGCATGACCGACTATAAATTCGCTTTCGATTCTCTCGGCGTGTTCGACTCGACCAAGGAGATGTTTGGGGCAATGGACGCAGTGATCGATGCGCTGCAGGTCAACCCCCAGCGAGCGCGGGAAGAGCTGGAGAATGAGTGGACGACCTCCATGGAACTGGCCGACACGCTGGAACGCACCCAGAAGGTTCCCTTTCGGATCGGCCATAGTTTCGCTTCGTTGATCGTCGAACAGGCCCGCAGTGAAGGGCTTACTCCGAAGACCTTCCCCTACGCCGATGCGCAGAAGCTCTACACCCAGGCGGCGGACAAGTATCAGTGGAAGCAAAACACCTTGCCGCTGGATGAGGGGACGTTCCGCGCTTCACTTTCTCCGGAGAACATGGTGAAGACCCGAAAAGGCACTGGCGGTCCGCAACCGGAGGAGGTCAAGCGCATGCTGGCTGAAGCGCACAAAACCCTCGATGGGGACCAGGCATGGTTGCGTGAGCGCCGCGAAAAGCTGACCCAGGCCGAAGGAAATCTGGATCGCGCGTTCGAGAAGTTGCTTTCCTCCAAGGGATGATGGCGAAGGGGCGTGGCGATGAAGCGTTGCTGCGCCCCGGCTTGTAACGTTTACCTCGTTGGTGGGCAAGCAGGTCAGTCCTGCGGTGCTTCGCCGTGAATCGCCGTAGGGGCTGAATCAACCCGCGATGTGTTTTGCCACCGTGCGATGGCGAGGCAGGCCACGCAATTCCCCAGCACGTTGGTCAGCACGCGGCACTTCATCAGTCGCTCCACACCCAACAGCAAACCGACACTCTCCACGGGCACCATGTGGAACAGATTCAAAGTGGCGATCAAGGTAAAAAATGCCGAGCCTGCCATGCTGGTCGACCCAAGTGAGGTCACCATTGAAATCAGCAGCAACATTAGCCAGTTCGCCCCTGTCAGGTTGATGCCCGACATCTGAGCCAGAAAAAGCACGGCTGTGATCAGGTAGATATTCGAGCCGGCGAGGTTGAAGGTGTAACCCGTGGTCAGCACCAGGCGGGTCAACTGCCGCTCACACCCCAGGCCCTGCATCTTTTCGATCAGGCCGGGAAGCGCCGCTACAGAAGAACCTGTGAAGGTCACCAGCAGCAGGTCATCCTTCAGGTGCAGCACAAGCGACCAGAGCGTAATCCCTGAGGCCCGCGCTATTGGCGCGAGTACCAGCAGAACGAACGCGCCACAGGCCAGGTACATGACCGCGACAAACTTGAGCAGCGGCAACGCTGAACCGAGCCCGAACTTGCCGATGGTGAAAGCAATGGCGCCGAAAGCGGCGAGGGGAGCGAAGCGCAGTATCAGCCTCAGGCACCTGAAGAGCTGCTCGACGATTCTTTCAAGCAGGAGTCGCAGCGCGTCCGCCCGTGGATGGCCACGGGCATGCGCTATCCATGCCCCGGTCAGCAGGCCCGCGAGCATGATTTGCAAGACGGGATTGTGCATGAGTGCGTCGGCAAGTGTGGCGCCAATCCCTGTCCATGAGAGGGTTGTCGAAGAGACGCGCAGGCTATCCAGACTGTTCGGCAGCCAGGAAGCCTCCGACGCCGCGTGGCTGCCGGGTTGCATCAAGCCGGCGATCACGCATGCCAGGAACAGCGACAACAGCGCCATGGCTTGAAAATAGACTATTAGCCTGGCTGCCAGCCCCCGTTGCCCGAGGCGCAAACCCGCGACGCCGGATGCGATCAGCAGAAACATCATAAATGGCATCAGCCAGCCAATAACGCGAATGAAGCCGTCGCTCAACGGTTTCATCTCTACCGCGAGCGGCGGATTGAGGGCGCCAAGCAGCGCGCCACTGAGGATGGCGACAAGAAGATGCAGAGTTGTGCTGCGCAGAAGCCTGAGAGGCATCGGATTCCGGAGTGGGCATGTTTATTGTTATGAGCGCGCCTTGCCAGTGTGTTGGCGATTGGGCACGCTTGCTGGCCAACGTCGCGTAGATCGACGGCAATCATAAACCCCATAGCGAGATAGACACCATGGAGCTTCGTCATCTGCGCTATTTCGTCATGGTGGCTGAGGAACGACATTTCACCCGCGCCGCAGCACGCCTGAATATGCAGCAGCCCCCGCTGAGCCAGCAGATCCGGGCGCTGGAGGACGAGCTGGGTTTCGAGCTGTTCAAGCGCCATCCCAAAGGGGTGGATCTCACTGCGGGCGGGCAGGTTTTCCTGCAAGAGGCGCAGGACATTCTGGCGAGGGTCAAGGAAGGTTCGCTCAAGGCTTCGCGCGCCGCACACGGCATCGAGGGGCAGCTGACCATCGGTTTCACCAGCTCGGCCGCTGCCCATCCGCTGATTCCCCGGATCATTCGTGCTTACCGTGAGCGTTTCCCTGGCGTGGCGGTTTCGCTGAGGGAGGGCAGCGCGCAGCAGCTGACCGAGTCGGCCATTGATGGCAGTGTTGACGTCGGCATCTTGCGGGCGCCCGTCAGCCGACATCAGAGCATCGCTTTTTACCGGCTGCTGAACGAAGAGATGCTGCTGACGTTACCGGTAGGGCATCGCTTGTTGACCGGGCATCAGGCAGACCAGGGGCCGCCTGTTATTTCGCTCCTCGATCTGGCCGAAGAGCAATTCATCCTGGTCCGTCGTCCGGGTGCCCCCGGGATGTACGCCAACCTGATCAAGGCCTGTTTGAACGCCGGTTTCAATCCGAAGGTCGCCTTTGAGGTCGAGCGTATGCTCACCAACGTCAGCCTTGTCGCCGCGGGCGCGGGCATCTCTATCGTGCCGGCGTCGATGCGCGATGTGCACAAGGAAAGCGTGGTGTATTGCCGGATCGCTGACGCAAAGCCTCGGTTGCACGCACCAATAACGCTGGTATGCCCAAGCTTTAATCCACAGCCGCCGCTGCGCAATTTCGTTGCCCTGTCGCAAGAGCTGAGCGGGCGGAGAGTTACGCAATAAAAAACCGGCACATGGCCGGTTTTTTGTACAGTCCGCTTGGCTTAACGCTTCAGCGAAGTCGGCACAAACGGAGCGATCGAGGTCAGCACCGCTTTGAAGCATTTGGTGTTGCCCGCAACGATGTGGCCCTTTTCAAGGAAGTCGTGACCGCCGTTGAAGTCACTGACCAGGCCGCCTGCTTCCTGAATCAGCAGGGCGCCTGCGGCCATGTCCCACTCCGACAGACCCGATTCCCAGAACGCATCGAAACGGCCCGCAGCCACGTAAGCCAGGTCCAGGCTCGCGGCGCCGGCGCGACGGATGCCGGCAGTCTGGCCCACCAGCGAACGGAACATGTTCATGTAGTTATCGAGGTTGTCGAGTTGGTTCTCGCGGAACGGGAAACCTGTGCCGAGCAGTGCGCCTTCAAGGCTCTTGCGCGGGCTGACGCGCAGACGACGGCCGTTCAGGGCAGCGCCCCGACCGCGGCTGGCGGTGAATTCTTCCTGACGGACCGGGTCCAGAACAACGGCGTGTTCCAGGCGACCGCGGTATTTGCACGCGATGCTGACGGCGAAGTGAGGAACGCCACGCACGAAGTTGGTGGTGCCGTCGAGCGGATCGATGATCCAGAGGTAGTCGGTGCCTTCGCCGCTGCCTTCATGCAGGCCGCTTTCTTCGCCAAGGATGCCGTGGGTTGGATACGCCTTGCGCAGGGCAGTGATGATGCTCTGCTCGGCGGCGCGGTCGATTTCGGTCACGTAATCTTTCGCGTCTTTTTCGTCGACCTTGATGGTATCCAGGCGCTCGATGGAGCGGAAAATCAATTCGCTGGCGCTGCGGGCGGCGCGCAGCGCGATATTCAGCATGGGCTGCATGGATGGATCACCTAGGTCGTTAAAGAGAGCCGGCCATTCTATTGGTTCTCTTGGATGATTTCCAGCGCGAGTGCAGACTTTGCCGCGCGTCCGGTCGGCTTGGCGTGAGCAACTCGGCGATGCTCTGTGCCGTTTTAGTGGCGCATCCCTTGCGTGAGGCGCAAGGTTCGTGGCGTTGAAGCAAGCGCTTCTGTAACATTCGTCCCCCTTTTCACCTGCTAGCGAGACTTCACCAGTGCTGCAAAATATTCGTGTCGTCCTGGTCGGTACCAGCCATCCCGGAAATATCGGTGGCGCCGCACGTGCCATGAAAAACATGGGCCTTTCGCGTCTGGTGCTGGTTGATCCCGCCATGTTTCCCCACCATGAAGCCGATGCGCGGGCATCTGGGGCGGGCGACATTCTGGAGGGCGCGCAGGTCGTGGCGACGCTGGAAGATGCGTTGGTGGGTTGCAACCTGGTATTGGGCACCAGCGCGCGGGATCGCCGCATTCCCTGGCCGCTGCTAGACCCTCGCGAAGCGGGCGTCAAGACCGTCGAGCATGCCGCGCTGGGCGAAGAGATCGCATTGGTGTTCGGTCGTGAATACGCAGGCCTGACCAACGAAGAGCTGCAGCGCTGTCATTACCACGTGCACATCCCCTCGGACCCGGAATTCAGCTCGTTGAATCTCGCCGCCGCCGTGCAGGTGTTGAGTTACGAAACCCGTATGGCCTGGCTTGCCGCCGACGGACAGGCAAGCAAGGTGGAGAAGTTTGAGGTCAACTCGGTGCGCAGTACCGAGCTGGCGACCATGGATGAGATGGAGAAATTCTATGAGCATCTCCAGTCCACGCTGGTCACCATCGGCTTCCTTGATCCCGAAAAGCCGCGTCACTTGATGGCCCGGCTGCGTCGTCTCTACGGCCGCTCTGCGGTGAATCGATCCGAGATGAGCATCTTGCGCGGCATCCTCACCGAAACCCAGAAAGCGGCAAACGGCGAGCCCTACAAGCGGAAGGATCAGTGATGTTCGAGCGTTTGCGGGAAGATATACAAAGCGTGTTTCATCGTGACCCGGCGGCTCGAAACGCCTTTGAAGTGCTCACCTGCTATCCCGGCATGCACGCCATCTGGCTGCATCGGCTGTCCGGGTGGCTGTGGCGCAACGAGCTGAAATGGCCAGCACGCATGGTCTCCAACTTCGGCCGCTGGCTGACGGGGATCGAGATCCATCCGGGCGCGAAGGTCGGCCGGCGCTTTTTCATCGATCACGGGATGGGCATCGTCATCGGCGAAACCGCCGAGATCGGCGATGACGTGACCCTCTACCAGGGGGTGACCCTGGGCGGTACCAGTTGGAACAAAGGCAAGCGCCATCCGACCCTGGAGTCTGGCGTGGTGGTCGGTGCGGGCGCCAAGGTGCTCGGCCCGTTCACGGTAGGCGCGGGCGCAAAGGTCGGTTCTAACGCAGTCGTGACCAAGCCTGTGCCGGCGGGGGCGACGGTGGTGGGCATTCCGGGACGGATCATCGTCAAGTCTGACGACGAGGCGCAAGCAAAGCGCAAGGCCATCGCCGAAAAGCTCGGCTTCGATGCTTATGGCGTCAGTGAGGACATGCCGGATCCAGTGGCGCGCGCGATCGGCCAATTGCTCGATCACCTGCAAGCGATGGACGTGCGAGTGGAAGACATGGGCAAGGCATTGAAGAGCCTGGGCGGTGAATACCGCGAGAAGGAATTGCCGGAGCTGCGTCAGGAAGTCTTCGAATGCATGAAAGAGCGTTCCGAAACTGATGCTCCCACCAAATAAGGCAGCGCGCGCCTGCAGGCGGCACGTGTGCCAATCCCTGGCGCGTTTTGCTATGATGCGGCCGCGCTTTTGCGGGTAATCCCGACTATCCCGCTAGGTCTTATAGTTGACTTAAATACTCGGGAATAGCATACTCGCCCCCATTCCGAACCTCCGCGGTACACGTCATGCGACTGACTACAAAAGGCCGATACGCTGTCACTGCCATGCTCGACCTTGCATTGCATGCGCAGCATGGGCCAGTGTCTCTGGCCGATATCTCCGAGCGGCAAGGGATTTCCCTTTCCTACCTCGAGCAACTGTTCGCCAAGCTGCGCCGCGGCAGCCTTGTTTCCAGCGTGCGTGGTCCCGGCGGCGGTTATCAGTTGTCCCGTGA
>Ga0247815_10003304_pt1 | contig 11623 bp, 6 predicted proteins | sample UWRJL194509B1_FD_181014 | JGI IMG/M metagenome (GOLD analysis project Ga0247815, IMG submission 181014) | Plant litter microbial communities from Arlington Agricultural Research Station in Wisconsin, United States - UWRJ-L194-509B-1 | ecosystem: Environmental > Terrestrial > Plant litter >... | reverse complement strand
GTCTTTCGCTACACCCGGATAATCTTTCTTTTTAAAACCATCCGGAACTTTGTAGGGCGGAAATACAACTTCTGGCGCAGACCAGCGGCGACCGTCCTTCGAAGTAATTAACATGGTTTTTCCCGGTGGAATATGCTCCCCCACCGGTGTGCTTAAAAATTCCAGGTAAAAAGTATTGTTCCAATAAGCCAGCATAGGGGCGTGATTATACGTCCAGTTGTGTCCTCCTGCCTTCTCGGGATGCTGCCTGTTGGCACGGAAAGCCTGAATATTATGGACGCCAATTGCCGGCTTCAGTTGCCCGTGATGGTAATCCACGTTGGAAAGGGTAGTGCCGGTATAGCGCACAGTGTCCTGTGCACTTGCAATTACAGGTACACATTCCATTCCCAGCAACGTAAGGGCAGTGAGTATTCTTAAACCTTTCATGGTATTTGTTTATTATTTGCGGCCTCCTTTTTTAAGCCTTTGAGGATTCGGGAGGTCGATTTAAAAATAGTTCCGTGTTTATGTCCAGAGGGAACACTGATATTGGAAGACACATCTGTAAACGATTTAAAGTCTGCTGTACTGTACGCGGCATATCTTTTTTCACCATAGGCATCGTAGTAGATAAGCCATTTTCCTGCTACTTTTACCACCGATGGCCCTTCAGTCAGTTTACCACTAAAAGGGGCTGAAACATTTGTATACGGTCCAAGGGCTGAAGCAGCAAAAGCTACTTTCAGGTTCCGGTTAGCACGGGTGTTATCTTTTAGTACCAATACGTAATCCTTTGTTTTCCGTTCTGCAATCACTGCATCAATTACACTAAAACCAGGATCAAGGAACAGTTTTGCTGCCGTAAAATCCTTAAAATTTTTGGTCAGGGTGTAATACATCCGCTGATTGTTGTCCTCCTCTTCCGTACCTTTTGGAAAACGGTGCGGAATGGCTGATGCCCATATGATAATGAACTGCTTTTCTGCCGCGTCATAAAATACCTCGGGCGCCCATACATTCACAGTTGCAGGTTCATTCTCCATCACATTGATGAGCCGCTGTGGAGACCAATGGATCAGATCAGGCGATGAAGCATAACCAAAGCCTTTATCACCTTTCCAGCTCGAAGTCCAAACCAGGTGATAGACTCCATCGGGTCCTTGTACTATTGAAGGATCACGCATTACTTTCTGCTTCCCTGCTTCAGGTCTTAGGAAAATGTGTCCAAGATCGTTCCATTTGTACCCGTCATTGCTGTACAAAAAACGGAGTCCTTCATTCGCAGGTTCATGGAAAGAGGTAAAAAGGTATACCTTCCTTGAGCAGGAGCACAAGCAGCAATACAATGCAGCAATTGCTAGTAGTTTCTTCATCTTCATAAAAATCTGCTTTTCCTGATGTCCACTTATACAATTATGAATTGATACTATCCAGGATTAACACCCAGTCATTGCCATTTTTTTTCTCACCGGGCGGATTAAAGCTGGCAACGCCAGTATTTGCTACATCTTCCACTTCAACGGTTTTTCCGTTGCGCGGATTAAACCACGATACTTTGACTTTGTCACCTGGTATTTTTCCCATTTGTAATGAAAAATCCCCACCTGTATACGTGTAGGCCATAATATATTCTTTTCCACGGGTAGCCGTCACCCTGTCATATTTCAGTCCCTTTTCACCCGCAACCAATGATTGATCTGGTATCCTTTCAAAAAATGGCCTTGAAAGCATCAGCTGCTTCAGGTATACCATTTGTGATGCCCCAGGCGCGTTAACGGCAGATGTCCAGAGTTCATCAGATCCGTATGCACTTTCCTTGTCGCTTTTCTGGTGCATCTGCATCACAGAGTTTTGTCCGTAGGTATAACCAAAAGCGCCCGCAAAAACCGACCAGTATCCATATCTTCTCACATCAGCATCAGTCCAGCGGGGCTGTTTGATATCGTGTAAACCCTGTGGAATACCTTCGTAAGATGGTTCCCCATCGATAGTTGGTTTGACGGGTTTTAGCTCATAATCAGTTGCAATATATTTCCAGTTATCTTCGCCATAGTGGAGCTTTTCCTTCCTTGAGGTATCCTGGTCGTAACGCTGGTGGCCCGACTGCACCATATTGAAATCAAGCCAGGGGGCCGAATGGAACCATTGTGAAGAAGCTGATCTGCCACGTGGGTGAAAAGTAATCAGGTGATTGGGGTCGTTAGCCCGCAATGTCTGTCCAATCGTTTGCCATACTTTGACTGAGTCGCTCCCTTTGATATCGCCTCCGTTCATCCATATAATATTTTTTCTGTTGCTGTAACGTTTAGCCAGAAATGCTGCATATGCTTTCGCTTGCGCTGGTGTAACCAAGCCGCTTTTTACAGGTGATCCCCAGATAGGTACCAATGCCATGTACAATCCCTTTTCGGCCGCTTTATCTATAATATAATCTACATGATCCCAAAAATCGTATTGTGTCGTATTCGTAGGCAGATTGCCTGCAGTAGTATCTGGTTTCCCAAGATCAGCCTTAATCAAGGACGACCTGCCAAAAGTATTGCTAGAAGGAATCGTATGCAGTACCATAACCTGGATCACATTAAAGCCTTTTTTCCTGCGGTCTTCCAGGTAAAGATCAGCCTCTTTCCTGTCAAGTTTATTGAACAACAACCATCCTGTATCACCCAACCAGAAAAATGGTTTTCCATCGGCAGTCATCAGGTATCGTTTGTTTTCAGAGACCTTTAGTGCCTGCATTCCTTGTTCGGCCTTTTCTGTTTTACAGGATGCGGCACTGATAACAAATACAGCAAGCCACAGTAAATTCTTGTTCATCAATGTCCTTATACGCATAACTAATTTTTTGAAATCCAGACCACCCTATCGGTCGCAGATTGGTTTGTATAACTGAAGGTATTCCCTCCTTTTAATTTTTGTTGTTGTTTTTCAAATTTTCCATCGGCTGGGTTAATGGTCCTGACCGTATACCCCCCTTTGGCCAGGTCAATTTTGACGCTCTGCGATCCAGGCAGGTAAACAACATATCCATTTGAAGCTCCGGCAAGCACATATTGTCCAGCCGGACGATCCGGCAAATCAGTGGGGGCCATTGCTTGTACCGCTTTCAGAAACTCCGGATCTGCAAAGCCAGGCAAGGTTGCCAAAGATCCCCCGGCCATCAAAGTAGCCCAGCCCATATGGTCGTAATTATCAGCCGAGTAAAGTACTGCCTTTGATGGAAACTGGATTTTATACTCCTTGACTGCCCGGTAAACCTGTTCAAATGAAGTTTTTTTAGGTTTGTACAATCTTGCCTGCTGCCTTGGCGCAAGGTTTTGGCCTCCCTCTGGGGCATACGCTTTTCCGTCCGCCTGGTAATGCCAGTAACGGATGTCTATAATATCTACTACTGCTGCCCTCTCAGGATCGGCAAGAATAGCATCCTGAACGTCCTTGGTTACACTTAGTGCGACCAGCGCATTTTTTCCGTTTTCTTTTTCCCAGGCTTTAATTGTGTCAATCCAGAACCGGACAAAATGCAGCGGCCCTGTAAATTCGGCACCAATAAATTGGATCACTCCAGAATTGTCTTTAAAATTATTTAGGCACTGACGGATATAGGCTTCATGGATCTTACGCCTGACCGGATTGCTGACATCATAAAACTGTTCGGCCATAAATATTCGCTTATCACCTGCATAAGGAACTGGTTCCGGGAATCCGGTTTCATTGATATTGTTTGCCGTTCTCCAGGGGAAATCTGCGTAATGGGCACCAGCTTCGATAATATTGTGCTGAAAATAGTTCTGGTGCAGTAGTAATAAGCCCTTTTGGTCTGCGAGGTCTGCAAATTCTTTTAATCTTGACCAGTACCATTTGTTATATTTGGTCAGGTCATACTTACTAAGGCCGTCGTATGCTGTGCCCTGACCACTTCTGGCAAATGGCAGTTCATAAAACGGCGGCCAAACGTCTCCGTCAATTCTTCTGATCCTTTCATGGTCATCACGCCTGCGTTCATACCATAAAGCATAATTATGATCAATCGCTGCGACGTTCTTTGCCTTCATACTATCGGTTACCTCATTCAGATCATCCGTCAAACCGGTGCCACTTTGTCCCGGTACAAAACGTGTAATGTGGGCTCTTGCCCCTTTTAAGCCAAATGGCCTGGCACTCCCCGTCCACCATTGCACATCCTGCCTGCCGCCGGCAATCACTACATTTCCCCTGGTCAGCCAGCCATTGCTGATAGTTAGTTTTTCTGCACTGGTTTTCTTTGCTATTTTCGTTAATCCGATGTCATCAATAGATTTGATACCTTTTGAATCTTGTGGTATTGGCTGCCTTTGTTTGGCCTGGCCGATCAGATCCTCCAGCGTGAATGCCGGGTTTACAGATTTCTTTGTGAGTTCAGCCGCAACTGCTACAGCGGGACTGCTCGAGGCTTCCCCGGGAACCGGCATCAGGAATGTCCTCGCCGACAAATCCCTTCCCAAACGGTCCTGCAATTGTGCATAGTATAAACTTCTTGGCTTAATCTGTTCGTTAGAGTTATCCCAATAGCCATCGCCAGCAAACTGTGCCCAGGTTCCGAATGCCCAGTTTTGGGCAGTGGGCGGCTGGTAGCAATCCACCCTCGATGCAGAACATTGCCAGAAAACGCTGTTGGCGGCTGTCCATCCGGAACCCATACCATCCTGTCCGCGGTTCATAAAACTTAGCGCCGCCTGCCCGTCAATGTTAACGATATCAAATAGCACCCCAGATGCCCAGCTGTCAGTAGTTCCACTAAAGCTGTAAGGCATGTAGGCTTTACATTCTACAAAAGCATTAGGCCCGGCAGCACAAAAACCGACAGAAAAATCATGGTATCCATATTCGGAATAGATCCGCTGAAATAGGGTCTGCTGACCAGTTGTTACAAATGTATTGCGCCGCTGTCCTCCTATTTCCGAAACTGGGTTGCGCGACACGCAGTCTTCCACGGTAACCCTCCTTGCCGTAGCCAGGATTTCAACCGCAGAACCCGCAAAATATTTAAAGTTCAGTTGCCTTATCCAGGCATCTTTCACATTTTCTACCGTAATGGCCATCCAGCGATGGGCTTCATCTTTTGGATTATTGCTATCGTAGGCAGATGCCAGTTCCATATTTTCGACGCCTACATCAGAAATTCTGCCCTGCCAGCTGTAAACAGATAAATAACCTCCCCCAAACTTAGTGTCCAGGGCCGTAGTTAATGGAACATCCAGCGTAACCACATTACCTTTTACCGCTACTATTGTTCTGTCCCAAAACAAGTCCCGTTGCCCTTCTTTCCAACCCAGCGAGGTGATCCCCCCGCCAAAATGTGCATTTTTTATCGTGTCGATCCATTCTTTTGTGGACGGTCTTCTTACTGTTACCTGATCGCCAGCTTTAAAAGTTGAGGGATCGGCAACTTTAAAACTAACAGCATTTACCGGCACATAATTATCCTGGATACGCACTTCCTTTTGCCGGATCCGGTTATCCCTACCGGAAATACTGATCAGCGTTTCACGCGCTGTTCCGGAACCTATCAGCAATGTGCCTTGCGGGCCGGTTCCGGAACCGCGAAGTACTACTCCCGATGCCCGGATATGCAATGCGCCAATTACCTCATACGTTCCTTTTTGCAGCAGCACAGCACCACGCAAGCCATTTTTCCCGGGTTTCAAACCTGATACATAGTCCAGTGCAGATTGTATAGCATGTGTAGCATCACCATTTCTAGGCGGAACAATAACCTTAATCTCAGCATCAGGAATGGGAAATTCTCCTGCGCGATAACCACAGAAAGAAAAATCAGGGATGCGGTTTCCTAGCGGGTCTGGTGTATAAGCCAGTTTACCATCTTTGGCAAGGTAAACAGGGGATTGAGGGATGTTTTTTTTTTGCGCGAAAGCTGAAGTATTCAAGCCGGAAGCTAAGATATTTACAACCAATGTTAGACATAGTACCCAAAGAGATACCCCAGGATTAATTGGCTTTTTGTAGAGCTTAAAACACGAATATTTAGGAAATGAGCAGTATTTCGACAAAACGATCAGGTATTACAAAGATTTATACTGGTTAACTGAGACTAAAATACCTGTTTAAATCAGCAACAAAAAATAATTACTGTATATGTTACAATCTAAACATCATAGTATTAAGCATAAAAGAGGGAGCCGTGTCCAAGCAGCCCCCCCGCACTCTAATCCAAATAAAAAAGATCTTTATGGCTTCACTATTTTAGCCGGAACAACACTATTAAGGTATACTTCAATATTTGCATAACCCGAAGCTGTGATGGCCGCAGCATCCGCTGCATTTTTTGGGTTTAGTCCGTTTTTAGTTTCATATGCATCGGGCATACCATCTTTATCAGTGTCCTTATAGGGTGTACCTTTATATTCAGGATAACCACCTACCTGGCTGATGTCCGTAATGATCCCCATTTTGTAAGAATCTACTGGCATACGACGGTGTTTGAAATTAGTTTCAGGAAGTTTCACACCTTCTTTAAAGTTGATTTTACCTGTTTTTACCTGTTCAATGACACGTGTATCTACCGCATCCCGGAGCGGGATTGTTGCCCCTGCATTTGCCAGGACATATTTCCGTGCTTCGAGGGTGGGTAAGATGGTAATAGGTGCCATTGGAAATGGTGTTTTTGAGCGCATTGCTGCGAAATATGATTTTGCTGCTTCCTCCTCAAATACTTTCCCATCCTTTCCTTCAATCTGAATTCCGCCGTCCCAGTTATTTTTAGTTACTTTTTCATTGCCTTCTACAATATTTCCTTCAACATGCGCACGTCCAAACACTACATATTTTAATTTACTACGTCCCGATTCAGGTTTAAGAATCCGGTACCTTATTGGTTCATCTTTAGGAGTAACTGGTCCCGGCTGGTAGTAATTATTGATAATATTATATAAAGCGGTATAATCTCCGCCATCAGTAGAACGGTTGTACCAGTTGAAAACTACGTTATTTGCGAAGTTGAATATCCCATTCCAACCGATTGAAGGGTTTCTGCCTGCATTATCTGCCCATAGATTGCGCATAAACGTACAATTCTCACCACCAAGTGTGCTTCCGAACGCATGGTTCCAGGTATCCAGTGCCTCAGAAAAAATTGAGTTTTGTATTGTGATGTTCACCGTGCCCAATTTTGCTTCTGCTTTTCCCGTGCTATCATTGAACATGTGCCTGTACATCGACATATTTTCATCCAGCCCCCAGCTAGCCGAGACATGGTCAATCATGATATTTCCTACCGGGTTTCCACCAATCGCATCATCCCTGCGCCCAACATTGGTTTCACCTCTGCGGAAGCGCATAAATCGAACGATCACGTCATGCGTATTGAGCCAAACACTCTCTCCTGCAACACAAACACCGTCACCAGGTGCAGTTTGACCGGCAATAGTTATATATGGGGCCCTGATAATTAAAGGGCTTTTAAGGCGGATAATTCCCGCCACATTGAAAACAACAATCCTTGCCCCACCCTGTTCACAAGCTTCCCGTAAACTTCCTGGCCCGCTGTCCGCGAGCGAAGTAACCACAATTACCCTTCCACCCCGACCGCCAAAAGAATGTGCGCCACCACCTTCAGCTCCCGGGAAAGCCGGCAAAGGCGACTGTGGCAGGTCCGTAGGTCTTGCAGCCCATGGAATATAGGGTTTACCTTCTCTTGATTCTTTCTCAATTTCAGGAACAGCCTTTGACCAGGCTATATCAGATAACCTCAGGCTTTCTTTCATCAAGGCATTACTTTGTTCCTGAATATCTTTGGGAATATCAGGATATTGGGCTAATGCAGGCAGAGAGAGTGTAACTAGTGCGGCTGCGAATAAAAATGGAACGGTTCTTCTTTTCATGATTTCTGATTTACTCTACTGTTATTTAAGCGGATCAAACGGTCCGCCCCAGGTATTGTTCTGTGTAATTTTTGGATTATTCGAGATGGTCTGGTTTGGTATTCCGAAGAAATAATAGGCCGGTTTCCAGTTCAATGTATAACGGGTATCCAGGTCTTTAAATTCTATAGTAAAATAGCTGGCATAAGCCTGGTCGAGGTTTACCTTATCCCTGAAACTGGCATTGTTTGGATCTGCAAACTGCGCAGCAGTTGGAATGCCTGCACCTGTTTTCAGGTTAATGATCACCCCTTTCCTTTTAATGCCATTGAGGGTACTTTCAAAAAGTTTCCACCTTCTCAGGTCCCAAAACCTTTTGCCTTCGAATGCAAATTCAATCTGTCTTTCATAAAGAACTGCTTTAAAGAGGTCCGCCCTGCTAAGTCCTGCTGTCAAACCGTATAGTCCGTTAGCCCCAGCCTCAATGCCGGCCCTTTTCCTTACGGCAACCATGCCGGCGTACCCTTCATCTGTTGTCCCGGTTTTATTGATACCAATCGCACTTTCAGCGAGATTGAGCAGCACTTCTGCATAACGGATTTCCATCCAGTCTGTTCCCGAATACTGTACATCACCGGCCAGTACTGAAGGGTTGATTGCTTTTCGGGTGTAAAAACCTGTATTTGATGCCCTTGCTTCAGTTGTTTTTCCGCCAGCAAAATACGTCCATAAACGATAGGTTGTGTTATTGTTAAGTGGCCATAAGGCACCGTTGTAGGCAATAGTCTGATCGAAACGCGGATCGCGGTTTTTATAAAATGTCTGATCAGCGTATACATAATTAGTCGACGTGCCCGGTTTTTTACCATCTTTCATTGGATAAGCCTTTACCAGGTCCCAGGATGGCTGGTTTGATCCTCCGCCCGTACCGGTATAAGATGGGCGTGTACTATTATCCCATCCATTATTTTTCTTCGACTGGTCACCTGTTGCAGTGTTAAAACCTGTCACCATTACAGCTTCCGGGTTATTGACTTCCGTAAACCACATATCACCATAAGAGGCGTTCAGACCAAATCCGCCCGCAACTAAAAGGTCACGTGCCTGGATATTTGCATTGTATGCCGCTTGCCAGCGGTCCTGAAGATCATCAGGATTAAATTGCGGACTTGCATAGGTAAGCAACACCCGGCCCTTGAAAGCGGCAGCGGCACCTCTTGTGATTTTACCCCAGTCCGCAGAATTGGTCCATTTGCCAGGCAAATACTTAATAGCAGTATCGAGGTCGCTGACAATCTGCCTGATACATTCAGATGTACTATTTCTTGGCAGCTGCGCAGCATCTTTCGCTTCCTGACCTACTCCTTCCAACGGTGTAAGTACAAGCGGCACACCCCCATATAAACGTACCAGTTCAAAATATCTCCATGCCCTGAAAAAGTAAACATGTGCCTTAAGCCTGTTTTTTGTTCCTGCAGGTAATCCGCCGGCGTCTACATCAGCCATCATCATATTGATCGTACGAATTTTACCGTAGTTATTTGTTGCATTCAATGCTGTACCAAACTCGGCGGCTACATCACTTTCTGTTAATGTCCCTTCCAGGAATTTACTTTCCCCAAAGGATTCATCTGTCAATGTACCTCCTGCAGAAGGTACCCCTGTAGAGGTAGTCTGACCTCCCCATGTGGGCAGGTTTTGATCATATATATAGCCTACATTTAAGGCAACAAGGGTAGAGTCGTTGTAGACAAGATCTGTTGGGATACTTCCCAGATCACCTTTATCAAGTACTTTTTTACAACTTGCAAGGGCAAGTATGCTGCAAAAAGTGATGAGTAAATTTATGTTTGATTTCATCTTCTTTAAATTATAAACCAATATTTAAACCGAGGGAAAACGTCCTTAATTGGGGGTAAACATCGAATGAACTGCTATTGTCCTTATAGCCATAAGGGTTATAGAAATTAATCGGATTAGTACCTACCAAAAATATCTTGGCCGATTTTAATCCTGCTTTATTTGCCCACTGCTCCGGCAATCCATAGGATAAATTAAAGTTTGTCATTCTGAATGTGAACGAATTTACAAACCAGAAATCCGTTGTCCTGTCATAGTTATTGGTATAATAAGGGTTTGGATATTTAGCGTTTGTATTCTCCGGAGTCCAGTGATCTGCCCAGAAGTCTGGCCTGTTAGACACACTCGTTGCTCTTTTTACAGCGGCGCTTTCAATTGATCCCTGACCGCCCCATGATAATCCCATCACAACAGAAAGGCTCAGCGTTTTGTAGTTTCCACCAAAGTTAAAGCCCAGTCCGTAATGATTGGACGATTTGGGTGTGAGGTAGTCGTAATCCACATTTTCCGTGATTATTCCATCTGGCGCAGTGAACTGGCCATTTGCATCTTTTGGTCCTCTCACATCCTGGTATTTAATCATACCTGGTTTAGGTACTTCACCGAAAGCTCTGTAGTTCGGGTTTTTTGACATAAAATCATCAACCTCCGCCTGCGTTCTGAAAAGACCAAGACTCTTGTATCCTAATACTCCCCTGTCACTTGAACGGCCGGAGGCATCGAGGAATGTACCAATGTTACCTACGGTCTGGTCCAAACGGATCAGTTTGTTGTCACTCCAGGAAAGGAAGGTATTCACATTATATCCCCAGTTGTTTCCAATTTTATCTCTCCAGGCTACAGACAATTCGTATCCAAAATTATTTGCTATACCGAAATTTTCCGTTGGGATTGCGGCACCAATCAGCAATGATACTGATGAACTCAGGGTAGTCAGCTGGTTGTACCTGTGGTCCAGGAAACCATCTGCCGTAACAGAAAGCCGGCTTTTAAGAAATTGGGCATCAATACCAACGTTATACTTTGTATTGTCATCCCATTTCATGTTTTCGTTGGCGAGTGAGTTATTTGGGTTAATGGACAGTGGGCGATCCAAATTACCACCAAATACGGCACCTTTTCCAGTTGATAAACTAAAGTTACGCGCGTACCAGAAGCTCCTTGTATTGTCTATACCCAGCAATCCAACAGATCCCCTCAGTTTGAGGAAATTTACCGCCTTGATGTTGTTCTTGAAAAATGACTCTTCAGATATTACCCAGCCCAATGATAGTGAAGGGAAATAGCCCCAGCGGTTGCCTGGCGCGAAGTACACACTGGCATCCCCCCGGTATGAAAACTCAGCCAGGTACTTATCAGCATAACTGTAGTTTACCCTTCCCGCAAAGGCCATCCGTCCAAATTCAGTTTGTACTTCATCTGATAAATTAGTTCCCGTAGCATATTGCTGATTAGGCAAACCGCCCAGCAATACGCCTTCACGTGAGGCATTTACCAGATCGCTTTCGCTTTCTACCTGCTCATAAACACCTAAAACCGAAATTTCATGCTTGCCAAATTTACGCGCATAGTTTAAAGTTCCGTTCAACTGGTAGCTGTCCCGGTAAGAAGGACTGATCCTCACTTTATCACCATTCGATACTGGAACAGACCTGATTACATCACCTCCATAAATGTGTTTTTTATCTCCGAGCATGCTAAACTGGTAGACATTATACCGCGTACCAAACTGTTTGCCCCAGGTGTTATCCAGGTTTTTGCTGAAGTTAACACCAGCTTTCAGACCTTTGATAAATGGGACTTCGTAATTCAGTGTTGCCTGAACGTTCAATCCGTTTGATCTGCTATTGGTAAAATTGTCGAGCCTTTGCAGTTCAAAAAAATGTGTTCCTTCAATAGTGTTTGTATTTCCTGTGGTGAGTAAC
>Ga0247815_10003303_pt1 | contig 11624 bp, 13 predicted proteins | sample UWRJL194509B1_FD_181014 | JGI IMG/M metagenome (GOLD analysis project Ga0247815, IMG submission 181014) | Plant litter microbial communities from Arlington Agricultural Research Station in Wisconsin, United States - UWRJ-L194-509B-1 | ecosystem: Environmental > Terrestrial > Plant litter >... | reverse complement strand
GAACCGTCAACGCCGTACTCAGCCCTATTGTTACGGGAACACACGGTATTTTAGAAGGACAGGTATTAGACCTTAACGAGTTGCAGGAACAGAAAGACCAGCTGGAACGCGAGGCCATGCTGCGCAACCCCGAGACCGCTTACCTGGTTTCGGATGAGGAGTTTGATAAACAACTCGATGAACTGGGGTGGTCGCCGTCCGACCTGGCCACGATGTCGGGGATGTACCTGGAACGGGGCATGTACCAGCTAAAGCAGGATATCCGCAATGCCTTTCGGGAACTTTTGGAAATCCTTTTCCAGGCAGCGGCACTGGTTATTGACATCATCCGTACCTTTTTCCTGATCGTACTTTCCATCCTCGGGCCGATCGCTTTTGCCATTTCCGTCTGGGACGGTTTCCAGTCCACCCTGAGCCAGTGGTTCACGCGGTACATCAGCGTGTATTTGTGGTTGCCGGTTTCCGACCTTTTCAGTTCGATGCTGGCTAAGATACAGTCACTGATACTGGAAAAAGATATTGAAAACCTTTCCGACCCAACCTTTATACCGGACACTTCAAACGCGGTGTACATCATCTTTATGATTATCGGCATCATCGGTTACTTCACGATACCAACCGTTACGGGCTGGATCATTCAGGCAGGCGGTGCCGGGAACTACACCCGAAACGTCAACCAGGCCACACAGAAAGCCGGCAACATTGCCGGAGCCTCGGCAGGTGCCGCCACCGGTAATATTGGCGGCAGGCTTATGAATAAAAACTAAAACCTATAATTATGGAATTTAAAACCTTACGAAATATTGAGAACAGTTTCCGTCAGATACGGCTGTATGCGATCATTTTCGCCATGGTATGCCTCAGTATCACCGGCTATGCTGTATGGGAATCCTTCCGTTTCGCCAAAGTACAGCGTGAAAAAGTCTATGTGCTGGATCAGGGTAAATCCCTAATGCTGGCCTTGTCACAGGATGCCTCGATCAACCGACCGGTAGAGGCCCGTGAGCATGTACGTCGGTTTCACGAGCTCTTCTTTACCCTGGCACCCGATAAGGCAGCCATCGAAAGCAATATGAAAAGGGCGTTCAGCCTTGCTGATAAAAGCGCTTTTGATTACTACAAAGACCTTTCTGAAAAGGGATATTACAACCGCATCATATCGGCTAACGTGCAGCAACGCCTTGAAGTGGACAGCGTGCAATGCAATTTTGAGAAGTATCCCTATGCAGTCCGCACCTATGCCAGGGAGTATATCATCCGCGCCAGTAACGTGACGCGCAGGAGCCTGGTTACATCCTGCCTGCTGGTCAATTCCGTGCGTTCGGATGACAACCCGCAGGGGTTCAACATCGAACAATTCAGGGTACTGGAGAACAGGGACGTTGAGGTAATTGACCGTAAATAAACAGTTATGAAAGCGTATACCACCTCAATGAGTTCCTGGATGGACACCATGGACAGGCTTTGGAAGCAACTGCCAGAACGGGAATCCCGTCGTATTGTGCTGTACAGCTTTGCCGGATACCTGTTGATTACCCTCGTGATAATTGTACAGGTCGTGTATCAACTTAATGCCGGGCAAAACACGATGGAAATCAACCACATCAGCAACCCGGTTGCTAAAGTTAAAGTAAACAAGAATATAAATGAACCTAAATCAGCAGATGATGAAAGAGAATGAGAAAAAGAAAGTAGCCGTGCAGGTTACCGAGGGTACACCTGTGGCAAATACGCCCGAAAACGGATCAGGCATTAATAAGGAGCGGCTTAAAAAGCCTTTGATATTTAGTGTAATGGGACTGATATTTATAGTATGCTTATACCTTATTTTCGGCGGGGATGGTGAAAAAAAAGCGAAAGAAGCCATAGATATCGGTATCAATGCGGCCGTGCCGCAGGCGTCGGGTGATGGGCTGCCTACCGATAAAGGCAAAGCCTACGAGCAGGAAATGCTGGAGGAAAAAGAGCGGCAAAAGCGGGCAACGCTAATGACGTTGTCCGACTACTGGCAGTCCGACATTATCCAACAAAAAGATGATACGGTGAACGGCCTTTCGGAAAAGGCACAGGAACCAAAGCCAGCCCGTGAGGCCAACCCTGCACTGAACAGTTACAAGACGATGCAGCATTCACTGGGTAATTTCTATCAAAAAGACCGTGCGCAGGAAGCCTTACAATCCGAAAATGAACGCTTGAAAGCACAGCTGGAGGCAAGTCAGGCTTCGCAGGGACAAAAATCGGATGACCGCCTGGCACTGATGGAAAAATCCTACCAGATGGCCGCCAAGTATTTTCCAGGCAACATACCTGCAAAGGATACTTTAAATACTAGTCCTAAAACAGAAAAGCAGGAGGACTATTTTGTAGCTGTTTTACCAAACAGAAAATCCGTCGTATCGCAATTGTATCGAAAGATTCCTGATTCTCTTTTACTGGCACGTTTGTCCCACGGGGAGCAACAGGTATTTACAACGACAGGCGGTCAACCGGATGTTTCACTGCCGCCCAACAGCATCCGCGCTTGTATCCACCAAACCCTTAAATTGGTTGGTGAAGGCAGCGTGCAATTACGTCTTTTGCAGGATGTGCGTATTGGGAAAGCGGTGTTGCCCAGTGGCTATATACTGACCGCTGCTACAAAATTTCAGGGTGACCGACTGCAAATGCAGGTAGTATCCATAGAAATTGATGGCAGTATCGTACCCGTAAACCTCACGGTCTACGACCTGGACGGCCAAAAAGGACTAAGCCTGCCGTATGCACCAGAGGTAACTGCGGTAAATGGTACGCTGGCCAATATGGGTAACACCGGTGGCAGCAGTTTTACACTGAACCGTTCTGCGGGGCAGCAGCTTACCTCGGATATGACAAGGGGGCTGATCCAGGGGGTATCGGGTTATTTTTCCAAAAAGGTAACGGCGCAAAAAGCAACCCTCAAACAGGGATACCAGCTATTCCTGGTCTCTAAACAGCAATAAATTTAAAGAATTACATTATGAAACTACAGCATATAAAAAACAGCCTGCTGGCTATAATATTCAGTATATCAGTGCTACAGGCACAGGTTAAGCAACCTGAAGTGTTGACCATTAGTGAAGTAGCACCTTACTTTATAGAGGTCACTTACGATAAAACTTCCCATATTATTTTCCCTGCCGGTATCCGTTATGTGGATCTGGGCAGCGATTACATCATTGCCGGCAAGGCAGAAGATGCTGACAATGTGCTGCGTGTAAAAGCCGCTGCAAAAGACTTTGCGCCCGAGACTAACTTCTCGGTAATTACAGAGGATGGCAATTTTTACGGGTTTAATGCCTGCTATAGCGATGCGCCCCAGATAATGAGTTACAACCTTATCAAGGGTCAAAAGCTGGCTGACCGCTCGAAAGCTACCGATGTCCGTTTTGAAGCGTTGGGCAAAACACCGGCTTCAGTTGCGGGATTACTCATGGAACAGCTGTATGAAAAAGACAGAAAGACGATCCGGAAAATTAAATCTGAGAGCTATGGTATCACGTTGCGCCTAAAAGGTATCTATGTCCACGATAGCAAATACTATTTCCATATCCAGATCGAAAATGAAACATTTGTCCCTTTTAACATTGATTTTATAACGTTTAAAGTTGTGGACCGAAAAGTAGCCAAGCGCACTGTGGTACAGGAGCGTACCCTTACACCGTTACGAACGTATAAACCACTGCTACCGGTTACGGGAAATACGACCGAAAAAAACATCTTTTTGCTGGATGTGTTTACGCTGACCGACGGACAGGTACTGCACATTGAAGTAGTTGAAAAAGATGGCGGGCGTGGGCAGGTACTGAAGGTAAAGAGTTCCGACCTGGTCAAGGCGCAGCCCATTAGCAAGCTCCATGTCAAATTTTAAAGGAGTACAAAAGTAAGCGATTGGATTATACGGTAAACCTCGCTATCTTTGTGTAAAATATAGAAAATCTTAAAGTGTTTTTGCTTTAAGTCTCGTCACTGAAAACTGGTAATTTTTAAAGACTTCGAGACTAAGTGGAGACGCTCATGCTACGGCGTGGGCGCTCGCTTATTCGAAGTCGGGTATACCAGTGCCTCAGTGTCGGTAAGTGTAGTGGTCTGCGCCTATTTTTTTTAGGCTATCACATAAGGCTACACTGACGCAATTGTAATCTTAACAATTAGAGATATGGTAGCAACAGGTTCAAAACTTCAGATGCGACTTTCAGAAAGTGAATTTCCCTTCAGCAAAAGGATGCTGAATTTTTTTACAAGAGCAGAAATTTACACCGTTGCGCAGTTGGCAGAAATCCCCCTATCAGAGTTTATGTGTTTCAGGGGATTTAAGATACAGTGTCAGAACGAACTTATTGCTTTTATAGCGTTTGAGCAACTTGAAAATTATTTCAGTAAATAATTTAATTCTTCTTTAAATCTAACTAATGCGCATGTATTATTGTTACAAAATTGGGATTAGTCAAAAACATTGAAATAGATTGTCTATATAATCAGCGCTTATTCGTGTTCGATTCCATGACAGCCTACAAAGCCCTGTAAATCATATATTTATAGGTTTTTTTATTATTTGGATACTTTAGCGATATAGTTATAAATCCTCTATGATAATCAGTTTTTCTAATTCTTCGCGGTGGTCTTCGCCCCATTTTGCTGTAAATTCGATAGCAGGAATTAGTGATTCTCCAAGTGGTGTTAACTCATATTCTACCTTTAAAAGGCGCTCATCATAGGTGGTTTTAGAAAGGATACCGTGGTCTATAAGTTGTTTTAACTGTGTATCTAAAACCCTTCGGGATGCTTTGGGCATTTTGCGCTGCAATTCGCCGGGACGTTTAATGCCGGAGTAAATACACCAGATGAGTCCTATCTTCCATTTTCCGTTAATCACTTCCATAAACAGGTGCAGCCCGCAATCTAATGATACCGGTATCTTTTTTTTGTACATCGCAAATCGGTTTTATACATCAAATATAAACCTTATAATCATAATTCTGATATAGGTAAATTTAGCCGTACTTGTATGCTGTGCTTTTGCCTCTTAATTTTGCCTTATAAAAATAACACCATGAAGTATAAGTTATTTGGGTCGAAAACAGGCCTACATGCCAGCGAAATACTATTAGGAGCGGCCAATTTTGGAAACAGGAAAGGCTACGGCGCAAACCCTGACGAAGCTATGAAAATATTAACTGCCTATGCAGATGCAGGTGGGAATTTTATAGACACATCGGACAGGTATCAGCTTGGCGAATCGGAAGAGATCGTAGGGAAATTTACAGAGCACCAACGTAGTAATTTTATTATTTGTACCAAATATACACAAAGCAGCGAAGCCAGTCCTGCTATAAGCAATTTTGGTAACCATCGCAAAGCAATGCGGCAAGCAGTCGATGCAAGCCTAAAGCGGCTTAAAACAGATTATATAGATATTTATATGCCGCATTTTGATGATGGAATAACCCCGCCGGATGAAATTGCAAGAGGTGTGGAAGATTTGGTAAATTCAGGTAAGGTGCTATATACAGGCCTAACAAACTTTCCTGCCTGGAAAGCTGCAGCAATTGCAAATACAACACATTTAACAGCTATCCAGATAGAATATAATTTGTTGCAACGTACTGCCGATCGTGAATTTGTACCTATGGCGGCACACTTTGGTTTAGGCACCATGATGTACTCACCATTAGCAGGCGGCTTATTAACAGGAAAATATCGAAATGGTGAAACAGGACGCATAAACCTTAGTTCTCCTTCCAGTTATCACGAAGACGGTACTACGAAAATGATTATAGACCAACTTTTAATAATCGCAGAAGAACTTAATGCTACACCTGGGCAGGTTGCTTTTGCATGGGTATTATCAAAAGATGCTTTTCCAATAGTTGGTGCACGCACCCTTAATCACTTTGATGACGCTTTAAAAGCGGTCTCAATTTCATTAAGCACAGATCATATTATGCAATTAGATAAGTTAAGCGCCGTTTCATTAGGTTATCCGCATGACTTGCTAACAACTGTTAGGGGATTATAAGATTACCTGCATCAAAGTTGTAAATAATACATTTTAATTAAAATAAAAATTATGATTAGTAAAGAACTTAAAGAAAGCATCGGGATTCATCATATTGTATTCACCGTTTCAAGTGCTGTAAAATCACAGGAATTTTATACGAAGATCTTTGGGAAGCCAAATTTTGCTAACCTTCAAACTGCAATTTACAGTATTGGTCAAACTATGCTAATTCTCGTTGAAAAAGATTTAACAAGCGGTAATAGCAAATTTAATCCTAATGTAATCGGCTTAGACCATGTAGCGTTTGGTCTTAAAGGCTTAAATGAATTACAACAAATCGAAATGGTTCTAACGGAAAACTATATTGAACATAGTGGAATACATATTGATAACTCGAGCCATAAGGAAAAAATTTGGCTTAATGATCCAAGCAATATTAGAATTGAATTTTATATCTAAATTTTTAATCAAAATCTGTGATAATTATCTTTAATTCGGTAGAGTCCTTACACTTAAAAGTTTATTATACTGGTTATTGAATATAAAATACAGGAGATGAATTACAATATTAACTTCCCTAAAAGTAATTCATAGTAGACGAATATTAATATAAAAAATACATGCTATCATAACTGTTATCAATTTCTTTATTCCCGATTTTATGAAAGGCAAAATTTATGTTTTTATGGAGCAATATCATTTCATTTTTCTCGACCAGGTACGACTGGCCACCATAAGTTATCTCATTGGATATTATAAAAATTGTTAGATAAAGTCAAAATAAGCACAAGGTGTTCGACTGTGATCCCTGACAGCCCACCACTGTTGCTTGCAGGGCGCACCGCTTTTAAAATGCAAAAAGGTGTTCCCGATCACAGCGAGGGATTGCCTTTTGCCGTGGAAATCCAGTTTGTGATAAGCACGCTCAATTACTAAATGATTTTATAATCCCCTTAGTTTCTAAATGAAGAAGGCGTAGTATTAAGTTGTTTACGAAAAAAATGATTGAAATGGGACACATCCTTAAATCCAAGGCTATATGCAATTTCCGAAACATTCGCGTTTGTATGTTTTAAAAGTATGATCGACTCCTTTAGTAAACGCTCAAATATCAGTATACTTGTCGACTTACCCGTAATTTCTTTTAAGGTGCGATTCAGGTAATTCACGTGTATGTTGAGTGTACCTGCAAAATCGCTGGGAGTACGAAGCAGGTTTTGGTTATGGGGATCAACTGGGAACTGCCTATCAAGCAATTCATTGAAAATAACAACCAGCCGCTCTTTTGAAGAAAGTGTATAAGATCTTTCCGAGGCAGGTGCTAAGGTATACGCATAGTGCATCAATTCATTGATATGGTTTCTTATAAGGTCGTCCTTAAAAGAGTAATCTGAGTTGATTTGCTGTTCAATTTTGCTCAATAAGCTAGTAATATGCTGTTTCTCATCCTCGGATATCAAAAAGATCGGTTTTGATTCAATCGTAAATAGCGGAAACTGCTTAATGCTGTGTTTAAAAAAAGAGTCATAATAAGCTTCAGTAAAAACAAAGTATCCCGCATTAACCTCTTCTTTTATTTCTTCAATTGTGTACGGTACTAGCGGACTGAAGAATGAAAGTGAATTTCCTGAAGTCCGGATACTTTCATCCCCGTAATGAATTATGTATTCGCCTTGTAATAAAGCCACCTTATAAAAATCCCTTCGCCTGTATGCAATTGTATTTCCCGCCAGGCAATCCGCAGCATTAAAAAGACGAAAAGATGTGCTGGTATTTAATTCTTTTCGCATTCCGAACTTACTCAACTGAAAATCTACGAGTTTTTCAACTTTAGTAATTAATTTACCTTTTTTATTGTCATCCATGACCATTGTTTGCCTCAAGTATACAAAAAAACTGCCTAAATGTAATAAATAGGCAGTTTATTAAATATTTTTATTTTAAATCATAAACCTGTCGCTGCATTCACCATCGTAAGTGCTTCCTGCGGTGAGCGTAAGAAAGCCTGGTATATTTCCTCAGTAAGCCCCGGCCTGATCTCAAAGTTCTGCTTTGCGATAGCTTCGACCATGTCTTCTATGATTTCTTCCGGTTTTACCTTTAAATCCGATTGAACAGCCGCTGAAAATGGAGAATCAACAAGTGGAGCCATTAACTCATACAGTGCGATTGGCGACTTCTTCCTCTGAAGCACTAAACGCAACCCCAGAATGTAATTATGCAGTGCAGCTTTAGTGGCACTATAAGTAGGGTGTAATAAGTCCGGTGCAAAGGCAACCCCAGATGTTGTAATAATAATTGCCGCTTCTTGCTTATCGGCTAAAACAGGCTCTAGTTTATGGGTAAGATAGACGGCTGAATGGAAATTAGTATTCATTTCTTTCAGGCTTGTCTCATAGGCCCCATCGTCGGCAAGCAACTGATAATTCGTAGCAATGCCGGCGTTGAGAAAAACCAGATTTAAATCAGGATATTTAGCTTTCACTTCTTCAACAAGAGATTCAAGCGCATCAGGGTCGGAAAGATCGCAGGCAATATATGACGCATTGTTTAATTTTCCTGCTTCACTTTTAAGGCGTTCTTCGTTTCGGGCTACCATTATAACCTTATTTCCTTGTCCTGAAAACCACCTGGCAGCGGCAAGTCCCATCCCTGTCCCTGCGCCCGTGATCAGTATAGTTGCATTTTTTAAATCCATTTTAATTTTTATCTAAATATTCGGGAATAAATCGTTCTCTCATATAATCGACATACGACTGGTCACTACCTTCCTGCATTTTATTGATATACAGTTCTGCATCTTTACCTGATTTATATCGTAATTGATCAGTGTTATCTGTCGCTGCTACAAAAATCGTCGTTGCGATTTCTTCCGGTTCTGAGGTCATTGTATCATACTTAGCCCAGTTGCCCAAGCCAACTTTGATGAATTCTTCATACTTTGGAATACTACCTGAAGTCACTTCAGCCGAGTCGACAAATTTTGTTGCAGTTGACCCGGGCTCAACGATTTTTGTTTTTATCCCAAAAGGGATAAGCTCATAGGCAAGTGCCTCTGAAAAACCTTCCACTGCAAATTTTGTTGCGTGGTAAATACTGCAGGTCGGGAACGTTACCCTGCCACCCTGCGAAGTTATATTTATTACCACTCCTGATAGCTGTTCCCTGAAATGCGGGAGGATTGCCCTTAACACGCGCAAAGGTCCAAAAACATTGGTATCGAACACCTTAGCTACCTGTTCCTCGGTAGAGAGTTCAAATACACCGAATACGGCATATCCTGCATTATTGACAATAGCATCTATCTTCCCAAATTTATCGATCCCTGCCGCGATGGCGCTATCAATAGTTTCTGATTTCTGAACGTCTAAAGCAACTATCAGAACATTCTCTAAATTATTTAACTCTGTTTCCTTTTCAGGCGAACGCATGGTGGCTATAACATTCCATCCTTCGTTACTAAACTTTAAAACGGCGGCCCTGCCTATACCCGAGGAAGTGCCTGTAATTAGTACTGTTTTCATATTCTTATTTTAAATTTATTAGTATACTATTTTTGATTTCATTACTTATCAACCCTACAGCTTGTGCCACATACCCTTTTTTTTCTACAGCTGATGCGTGGTTGTGCACATCTATTTCGGTTTGCCATTTTTCAATAATGTAATAGGTATTATCATTAGTGCTATCCTGTAAGATTTCGTAGGAAACAAACCCGTGTTCTGTCTGAGTGTCGAGTAGTAATTTTTGGAAAATACTTTCAAGCGCTTTAGAAGCGGCGGTATTTTTTCCGATGAATTTTGTTATGACGGTAACCATTATAATTAGAGTTTAAAATTATATGGCAAAGTTATAATGGTTGTTAAAGTCCGAATTGTTTAGAACAAACCAATACTTGTTCAATTCAATTTGAAATTGGATGAAAAACACAAGACAAGGGTTACTACGGGAATCTGAGTGGAACCACTATATTTACAGCCCTCACAGAAATAGGTTCTAAATATCCAAACTAAAAGGCTTTACGACTGATAATCAGTACTCTTATTTTTTTATCAAATACTATATATTACATAGATTAGCCATTCTTTTTAAAAAGTTTAGATACTTAGCAAATAGTAACGTCGATAAACTTTAGCTGGATATATCAATATCCCAAAAAACAAAGAGCGCCCGCCAGGCAAATGCAGCAGGGGTTTCCCCAATGCTGTTGCCTGGCGGGCGCACCGCTTCTAAACCGCAAAAAGGTGTTCCCGACCACAGGTAGGGATTACCTTATTGCGCCGCCAAATCCGGCGTAATCAGCCAACCGCTAACGGTTGGCTGCGAAAATTTTTCAAGTTCAGGAAAAAGCCCCTTTCCGTGGTCAGCCCCTGCCTGAGCAGCTGCCATAACAGGCTGCACCCCATCTGCGCTAAAACAGAGTTGATAAACAAATCCTGCTTTTCGAGGGCTTCTGCAAGGGAGCAGCTTGGCAGGTCTTCCGTATCGCCCTGTCTTAGCAGTTCGGCAAATTCTTCGGTAACCTGTGGCAGGCTGCCTACAGCGTGGAATTTTTCAGAAGCGGGCTGTTTAATGTTGCCAATGGTAGACAGGATAACCTGCCCCGTATCTTTGCCGTTGCCAAAGTCCATCCAGTAACGGGGCGTATCGGAACGGCTTGTATTCAAATCCAGTTCCCCAAGTATTTCCGCAATTTCAAAGCGGGCGGCTGCGGTGTCCACACAGGATATATATATTGCTGCCCTGCCTGTGGCGGTAGCAGCGGTAAACGGCTTTTCTACGGCTTTCCATGCCGTTCCGAAAAAGCGGTTGGTACGGGTTATGAGTGCGGCTGCTTTGGATAAACCCACTTCGCACTCGGCAAATAATTGCCTGCCACGGTTGGCATCGGTAATTACATCATCGTCCCACAGGCTGACCTGAAAGCCTGCATGCCCCAACTGTTGCAGGCTGTGCGACATCCGTGCTAAGCCTGTCAGCACTTGTGAGCCTGTACCACCTGCCCCAATAAGGCAAACTGTTACAGGATTTGTCGGGTTGAGCAGTTCGGGTGCTGTAAAATGTGCTTTAGGTGGTATCGTTTCCATCACAATAGGTTTTTAAGTGTTAGCGGTGTCGGTCTTAAGGTGTCGGCAGGGAATTGCATTTTGCGGTCTGCCATCAGTTCCTTGTAGAGATTGAACAGGTTTACGCCCACGGGGTTATGCTCGTTGATATGGTGGGAAAAATTACTTTCAAAGAAATAGCTCTGCCATGCGGTAATAAATTCCTCTAAGGTGGCAGCGGCTTTAATGGCTACATTCACATTCCCCATACACACGAAGCCCTTTTGATACAGGTTAAAAAACGGGGCGTGAAATAGCGGCGTTTCGGCTTTGGGCTTGGTTTTGCCTGTTAAGGCAAAGATTTGCAGTTCCTTTTTACTGGCTTTCCACAGCAAGGCAGGCAGGGCAACCGTGCCGCTATCCAAACCGAGGCTTTGGGCAAAGTAGAGTTTTTGGCGTTGCGGTTTTGTGTACCAGACCACGCTGCCGTTTGCCGAGGGGTCAATGTACAGCACGTTAGTCGGTAAAACACCCTCGGGGCGCAGGAATGCCTTTCCTGCCTG
>Ga0247815_10003302_pt1 | contig 11624 bp, 9 predicted proteins | sample UWRJL194509B1_FD_181014 | JGI IMG/M metagenome (GOLD analysis project Ga0247815, IMG submission 181014) | Plant litter microbial communities from Arlington Agricultural Research Station in Wisconsin, United States - UWRJ-L194-509B-1 | ecosystem: Environmental > Terrestrial > Plant litter >... | reverse complement strand
GCTTTGAGGTAAACCTGGATGGGGAATTTGCCTATATCCAGTACCGCTATTATAAAAAAGATATTGCATTTATGCATAGTGTGGTTCCTGATGCTTTCAGGGGCAAAGGAATTGCCTCGGCGATGGCAGTAACTGCACTTAATTTTGCAAAAGACCAACACAGGAAGATTAAGTTATACTGTCCCTTTGTATCGAAATTTGTAAGGTCTCATTCGGAGTATCATATATTGGTTGATACAGAATTTCACCCTTCGTTCCGGAATGCAGCAAATCCTTAAAAAATTTTACTCAAAATAGGAGTATGGCCATTTATGTAAAATCGAATTTATCCTGAAAATCGTGTAAAGTTTATACAATTCTGTGCAAGAGATTGTGTAAAATATACAAGTGATAAACAGTCTGCTGTTTACCTTGATAAGCTCCTATTTAAGTTAGTAATTTTATTGCAAGGGTTTACCATTAGTAGCCTGCCGAATAATAATGAACACGAAATTAACTCTCCTCTTACTGCTGGTTATAATTTCTTCTGGTTGCGGCGGAAGAAGGAATCTGGTCTACATGAGCGACCTTGATCTCAACAGTCCAAAATGGAAAAACGTAGCTGGCAACGAAGACCCGGTAATTCTGGGAAATGATGTACTTGCTATAAACGTTAATACTTCGAGCCCGGAAACCAATCTCACTTTTGCATCAGCAACTAGCGTTGACATTGTTGGGGGTGTATATGAAAAGTCAGGTTACAGGGTAGATGCAGATGGGAATGTTAATTTCCCTATGATAGGAAAGATAAAACTCGAAGGACTGACTATCAATCAGGCACAAGCGTATATGGAGGAGGAGTTGCTGAGGGTAACCAAACACCCAATAGTAAATATCAAATTTACTAATTTTAGGGTGACCGTTATTGGTGAGGTTAACCATCCCTCAACATTTACGGTGACCAATGAAAAAATAAATATTCTGGAAGCACTGGGACTTGCGGGAGATATGACCGCTTATGGCAAGCGCGAAAATGTATTGCTGATAAGGGAGGTCAACAATGTGCGATCTATGGCCCGCATCAACCTCAACAGTCAGGACGTGCTGAATTCCCCCTATTTTTATCTGAAGCAGAATGATGTGGTTTATGTAGAACCAGATAAAGCCAAGTCTTACGAGGTAAGTAAAGGCAACAAGCTGATGCCTTTGGTAGTTGCAGGTATATCCGCGATCGCGATAGTTGCCGCAACACTAATTACCAGATAAAACTGTAAAGAATATCAAAAATTTCATAGCATTATTATGGGCAGCCATCAGATAAATCAACAAACAACTATAGCGCTTATTTTGAAATATGCAAAGCTGTGGCCTATGCTACTGGCATCACTCGTGCTAAGCCTGGGATTGGGATTTCTGTTTCTGCAAACCCAGGAACCTAAATATAAAATTACAAGTACCTTGCTGATACAGGATGATGTAAAAGGTGACGGACTATTCAGAGGGACTGCCTTTAGTGATTTAAACATGTTTGGTACCCATAAGACGGTTTATGATGAGATGGAACGGATCCGCTCAAGGGACCTGATTTATAGCGTACTGAAACAGCTAAACATGCAGACCAGCTATGCTTATGAGGATTTGCTAAGAGATAGAGAGCTATACGGAACTGAACTTCCGGTAGTGGTACAAACGGTTTTACTAAAACCCTCGGCATTTAAGCTGCGTATGAGCATTACCCCGGTTGATGCAAAAGGTTTTGTGCTGACGGAAAAAACTGCGAGAACGAGTTACAGATATGGACAGCTTATAAAGAGGCCTGAATTCAGCATCATCGTACGTCGCGGTCCCGCTAAAGCTGTTACAGGTAAACCGGTGCTGATCAGTTTTGTTGATCTTTACAAAAGGGCCCAGGCATATAGCACAGCAGGATTGGTGGTTATGCCGGTGATTAAAGATGCTAATACGGTTTCGTTAACGCTGATGGACGCAATCCCCGAACGGGGCGTTGCATTCTTGAATACACTGCTGAGCCAATATAACACCGATAACGTAAACAGTAAAAACAGGACGGCAATACAAACAATTAACTTTATAAATACCAAGCTTAAAGCACTCAGTGCAACATTATCTGGCGCTGAGCGGGATATTGAAGATTACAAGGTCAAAAACCGGATTACTGAACTAAGGGAAGATGCGCAGATGAACATGCAAAATTCTGGCCTGGCCACACAGCAATGGTCAACAATAAATATGCAGCTAAACCTGGTCAATTCACTTTATGGTTACCTCACTGCCGGAAAAGACAAATTTGAATTGGTACCCACTACAATGGGTTTGAAAGACCCAACGTTGCAAAGCCTGACTGATAAATACAATAGCCTTCAGATTGAACGGCAACGCTTGCTGAGAAACAACAGCGCGATGAACCCCCTGGTGTTGACGCTGACCGAACAGCTTACAATGCTGCGTGCAAACATGCTGGAGAACCTGAAAATGGTAAAGAAAGGCTTATTGCTGGAAAGGGCAAATTACAGCAACCAAACTTCAAAATCTGACAACAGGCTAAGTAGCGTGCCGGTAATGGAACGCGGCCTGTTGGAAAGGAGCAGGGAGCAAGGCGTTAAAACCACGCAATATCAATACCTGCTGCAAAAAAAGGAAGAAACTGAGCTTTCACTGTCGGCCACGATTCCCTCTTTCGAGGTGGTGGAAAGCCCGGGTTATAACCCTGCGCCAGCATCGCCAAAGGTACAACTGGTATATCTGCTCAGCCTGCTGACGGGCCTTAGTTTACCAATAGGAATAGTCTTCCTCAAGGAAATTACCAATGGCAAGGTGCGGGAAGCGGCCGATGCGGTTTACATTACCAATAAAGGAAATATTCTTGGCGAGTTGAGCCATAAGGGGCCGCGTGAGGCGATAGTAGTAGAAAAAGGGAAAAGTACTAACATCTCCGAACTATTCAGGTACATCAGGACAAACCTTCAGTTTATGGATATAGAAAAACTGAATAAGGTAATGTTAGTAACGTCTACTTCTAAAGGGGAAGGAAAAACATTCTTTAGCATTAACCTGGGCATTACATTGTCACTGATTGGGAAAAAAGTAGTGGTATTGGAATTCGATCTGCGCAAGCCAGACTTGCTCAGGGAGATGAATATCAAGTCATCAAAAGGCCTCTCCAATTATCTTTCGGGCGAGGATATTGACTTGCAGGAACTCCTTGTGCCAGTCCCTTCGGCAGAAAACTTATATGTTATTGGCTGTGGCGCATTGCCGGATAATCCTTCAGAGCTACTGTCAGGTGAGCGATTGGGAATTTTGATTGAACAACTCAAAGCACAATTTGATTATGTGATCATTGATTCATCACCAGTTGGCCATGTTGCTGATGCATTTACACTTGGGCAGTATGTGGATGTGAGCATCTACCTGATCCGTTATAACTATACCACCAAATCCGACCTTTCTATATTCACTGAAATATGCGAGAGCAGAAGGCTCAGAAACCCAATGATTGTATTTAACGACGCCAGAAAAGATAATAAAAACCTGTACCGTTACGGACGATATGCTTATAACTAATTGATATTGATACTACAATTACTAACCAAATGTGATTCAGCTACCCTGTACTGAGGTGGCGAAGCTGTATAACCTCCGAAATCTTAAGCCTGACAAAGCAATCATGTAACTGAGATAGCGAAGCTGTGCGTACAGGCCATTAATTAACAAACCTTATGGAAGAAAAACCAGCACCTTTACCGGAACGTCGCCGCTTGTGGTATGTAGTCTATACACGCCCACGTTGGGAAAAAAAAGTAAATGTGTTACTGACACAACAAGGGATTCACAGCTATTGTCCTTTACGGACGGTTAAGAACCAATGGGCAGACCGCCAGAAACTGGTCTCGATACCCTTGTTTACTTCTTATGTGTTTGTATTTATTGATTTGAAAGAGGAACTCCTTGTAAGGCAAACCCTGGGGGTAATCAATTTTGTGTATTTCATGGGTAAGCTGGCAACAATCAAAGAAACAGTGATAGAAGGTATAAGGAGTTCGCTGGTGCGTTTTCCGGATGCGGAAATTGTGGATGCAGAAAGCATGGGTGTTGGTACCCGTGTAAAAATTAAACAGGGAATAATGGAGGATAAGGAAGGGTATGTTCAGAAACTGCAGCCCAAGAACATTATTGTGGTCATTGACAGTCTTAACTGCGTACTGGTGACTAAGGTGCCTATTGGCCACCTTGAAGTGATCAGGTAATAATTCAATACTTATGTCCCTCGAGAAAAAAACCATTACAAGTTTGATATGGGCTTTCGGCCAGCAATTCAGCGTACAACTCATTAGTTTCTGTATCACCATCGGCCTTGCCAGGATATTAATGCCAGCCGAATTTGGCTTGATTGCCATGTTGGCGATATTTATCTCGGTAGGAAATACTTTACTTGACAGCGGCCTTGCCTCATCGCTGATCAGGACCCAGGATCTCACGCAGGATGATTTTTCTACAGTTTTCTTTTTTAACCTCGCCGGAAGCCTGCTAATTTACGCCCTAATGTATATGGTTGCGCCGTTGATTGCAAAACTCTATCATCAGGCCTTATTATCGTCGGTTATTAGGGTTTACACGTTGGATTTTATTATAAATGCATTTTTTAGTGTGCAAAATGCAAGGCTGATTAAGGATATGAATTTCAAGGCGCAAATGCTGATTCAGATCCCCGCAGTATTATTAGGCGGTTTAGTCGGTATATTTTTGGCCCTGAACGGATATGGTGTCTGGAGTTTGGTCTGGCTAGGTTTGACACAATCATTTTTGTCCACAGTGATGCACTGGATATATTCTGGATGGGTTCCCAGCCTGGTTTTTAAAAAGAGCTGCTTTAAACGGCATTTCAGTTTTGGGTATAAGATGACGCTGACGGGATTGCTGGATATTATTTACCGGAACATTTATGTAGTTATTATTGGTCGCCTGTATTCGGTTACGCAACTTGGTTTTTATTCACGGGCGGATGCCTTTAGCCAGCTTCCGGTGACAAACATATCAATGGTAATTCATAAGGTGAGTTACCCAATGTTTGCGGAGATCGGCGACGATGACGAAAGGTTGAAACGGGTTTATCGGCGGTTAATGCAGCAGGTGATCTTTTGGATGGCCCCGATACTCATTGTGATGGTCATTCTTGCAGAGCCTTTATTTGTTTTTATACTCACTGAAAAATGGCTCCCTGCAGTGCCGTTTTTCCAGATCCTGTGCCTTGCGGGAATTATGTATCCGCTGAATTCCTATAACCTGAATATACTAAAGGTAAAAGGGAGAAGCGATCTGGTGCTGCGGCTGGAGACAATAAAAAAGGCAATTTGTGTGGTTGGTATTTTTTGTGCCACCTATTTTGGAATATATGGGCTGCTTTATTTTCAGTTATTTTTTAGCGTAGTAAGTTACTATATCAATTCGAGGTACTCGAGTACGCTGATTAATTACCCTGTAAAAGAACAGTTCCTGGACTTATGGCTAATCCTTGCCGCGGCATTGATTAGCGGCGTGGTTGCTTATCTATTTGATGATCTTGTTGTTAAATCGCTTATAGTAGACAACCTGGGAAGGATAATTGCCACCGGGCTATTCTTCTGCGCAACCTATCTGGCTGCAGGACTGGTTTTAAAACTGGTGCCTATGGCCGACTTCAAATTACTAATCCTAAAAAAATGATACCCGTAACGAAACCCTATCTGCCGGCCATTCAAGATTTTGAATGTTATATCCAGAATATCTGGGAACGCCAGTGGCTGACCAACAACGGACCGCTTGTAAATGAATTGGAGTTGAAACTGAAGCAATACCTTGATGTAAACCATTTGCTTTTTGTGTCTAATGGGACCATTGCCCTGCAAATGGCAATTGAGGCGCTCGAGTTGCATGGCGAGATCATTACTACGCCATTCACCTTTGTGGCAACCTCATGCAGCATTGCCTGGGAGAAATGCAGGCCGGTTTATGTAGACATTGACCCGGAGACTTTCAATATTGATCCCTCAAAAATTGAACAGGCAATCACTCCTGAAACGACGGCTATACTTGCCACGCATGTATATGGAAACCCCTGTGACATTGCCGCTATACAGGAAGTTGCCGATCGTTATCACCTGAAAGTGATCTATGACGGTGCACATTGTTTCGGTACGAAATATAAAAACAGGTCGGTGTTTGAGTACGGGGATATAAGTACAACCAGCTTTCACGCCACGAAAGTTTTCCATACCATTGAGGGGGGAGCGGTTTTTACAAGGGACCCGGAATTACTAAGAAAAATGGCTGCTATGAGGAACTTTGGTTACAGTGGCCCGGATGAATTCCTGGGCCTGGGCATCAATGGTAAAAACTGTGAGTTTCATGCGGCGATGGGCTTGTGTAACCTTAAAAAAGTAGACGAGGTTCTGGATAAGAGACGCTTACTTTCTTTTTACTATTGGAAAGCTTTAGGTACACTCAGGGCTACTTATCCAAAACTAAATGCAGACCTCGACTATAACTATGCTTATTTCCCGGTATTATTTGAAACGGAAGAACTGATGCAAAAATGTATGAAGGCGCTTGAAAACGAGAAGATCTACTGCAGAAGGTACTTTTTTCCCGCTTTATCGACTTTAAATTTCCTTGCACCTGCCAGCATGCCGGTTTGTGAAGACATTACTTCGCGCATCTTATGCCTTCCATTGTACCATACGCTTACCTCGAGCGACCTGGATCTGATAACAAGAATAATCCTAAGGGTGCAAAATTATGACATCAGCCCCGTTGAAGTTCCAACCTGGAATAACGGGGTGAAAACGCAGTTCGTATGAGAGAACCTAACAAACCTCCGCTAGTTAGTATCTGCTGTGTAACTTATAACCACGCGGAATACATTGCTGAAGCACTGGATAGTTTCCTGATGCAGAAGACAGATTTCGACTTTGAAATCATCGTAGGGGAAGACAAATCCACTGACGGGACCAGGGATGTAGTGGAACGGTATGCGGCTGCTTATCCCGACCAGATTTCGGTGATTCATCAAGATCCGAATGTGGGAGCAATCAGAAATCAGCTTGCAACCTTCGGCATGGCCCGCGGCCAGTATATTGCGATATGCGATGGTGACGATTTCTGGACAGATGAATATAAGTTGCAGAAGCAAATTGATTTTTTGGAGGCTAATGACAGCTTTGTTATCTGCAGCCATCATACTAAGGTGATAGATGAAAGTGGCGAAACGGTTTACCTTAAGCCACAGCCGGAAGAAATGGAATTCGATTACCTGGACCTATTATTAGGCAGGAGAGAAGAAACCCGCACATGTTCTGTTGTGATAAGGAACGGGGATTTTCTGCAGACGGTTCATCATCAGGAATGGTATTACCGCACCTATGGGACTGACATGTTTCTAAAGCTTTATGTACTTGAACTGACCCAGCAGAAGATTTATGTAATGCCTGATGTGATGGCCTGCTACAGGATACACCGTGGAGGAATCTGGAGTATGATTGATGTAAAGCTTCGTAAACGCAGAATGGTGAGCGATTTTAATATTGTGGTGAATCATTTTAGCTACAGCCCTAAGGCAAAACGATCATTACTAAAAATTTACATGCAGGAGTACCTTTTGTTTGACCTGCGTAACCTGAAGATTAATAATGCGATGAATACGCTGATTAGCCTTGTTTAATACTCTTCCAATGACAAACAAAAAAATCATTTTCGTAATTAATTCCCTGCAGAGGGGGGGCGCTGAACGTGTGCTCTCTACCTTAAGTAACAGCTTAAGCGCGCGCAATTACCGGGTGACGATTGTGTGTATGAACCAGGCAAACGCCGGTTATAAGATAGACGGGAATATTCGTGTTGTGACCCTGGTGAACAGAAAAGGGCGACAACACCTTTTGAAAAGAATAGGTTATGGACTGCTGACGTACATTAGATTATTTAAGGTAGTTCTTGCAGAAAGTCCCTCATGTGTAATCTCGTTCATGACCAGCGCCAACCTATGGACTGGCCTCACCTGCGGATTGCTGGGTGTGCCTTATATTGTATCGGAACGAACAACCCCGGAACTTACAATCCACCAGTTTAACCCATTTTATAAATGGCTGTCGTTCCATATCTACAAACATTCAAAGGCAGTAGTGTTGCCGGCAATTGGCATCAGGGAGGCGCTGAAAAACGAAGCACAGTTTAAACAACTGAAAAATTACCGCATCATCAGGAATCCGGTTTTCGAGTTTGATAACACTGACAATAAAATAGTTCACAACAAACAATTTATCCTGGGTATCGGCAGGTTGTCACACGAAAAAGGTTTTGATCAGCTGATTGCTGCTTTTTCCACCTTGAAGGTGAAGAACATAGATCTGTTAATAATTGGAGAAGGAAAAGAACGCTTAAAACTGGAGCTGCAGATTGAACGTTTGGGACTTACTCAGCGCGTTCATTTGCTCGGACCCAGAAACAATGTGGAACATTACTACCGCGCAGCCTCGGTTTTTGTATTGCCCTCAAGAAACGAAGGCTACCCGAATGCGCTGGTAGAAGCGATGAGCAATGGCTGTGCCTGTGTTGCCATGGATTGTGAATTTGGTCCGGGTGAAATTATTACGCATGGGCTGAATGGAGTTTTGGTTCCCAGCGGTGATATCGATCAGTTGGCCAAAGAAATTTTTCATGTACTGTTTGACCGGGAATACAGGACTACGCTGGGAGAACAGGCTAAACTGATTAAAAAAACCAATTCCCTATCGATTATTTCTGACAAGTGGGAACAATTGATTTCGATTTAAACCTAAATCTTTAATTATGAATATTCCTTTTTCACCACCATTCATTGATCAGCACGTGATCGAAGAGGTATTAGATTCTTTACAGTCTAACTGGATCACTACAGGTCCGAAGGTCAGGGCTCTGGAAAATGAGGTTGCAGAATTTACAGGGTCTAAAGCTGTGGTTTGCGTGAATTCATGGACATCCGGAGCCATCCTCATGCTGAAATGGTTTGGTATTGGGGAAGGGGATGAGGTGATTGTACCAGCATATACTTACTGTGCAACCGCTTTGTGCGTGTTGCATTGCGGCGCCACACCGGTGATGGTAGATATTCTGGATGATTTTACCATCGATCCCGCAAAGATTAGGGAAAAAATTACAGCCAGAACTAAGGCTGTAATTGCGGTAGATATTGCCGGGCTGCCTTGTAATTACAAGGAAATTATGGAGCTGCTAACATCTGCGGAGGTAAGGATGCAATTTATTGCAGAAGGGCCAGAACAGGAACAACTGGGACGGATACTGCTGATTGCGGATGCAGCACATTCTATTGGGGCATCCTATGATGATTTGCCTTCTGCCTTGAAGGCCGACCTGACAATCTTTTCCTTCCATGCAGTGAAAAACATTACGACAGGTGAAGGTGGGGCGATATGTTTGAACCTGCCATATCCGTTTGACAACAGCCAGGTGTTTGCTTTTTTAAAACTATTCTCGCTCAATGGCCAGAATAAGGATGCATTTGCTAAGTCGCAGGGCGCAAACTGGCGCTATGATATCCTACTAAAGGGATTTAAAATGAATATGCCAGATGTATGCGCAGCGATTGGCCTGGCACAAATAAGACAGTATAAAAATTACCTGTTGCCTTTACGTAAAGCAATAGCGCTTAAATACTGCGCAGCATTTAAAGAATATGATTGGTTTACTGAACCGGTTTTAAAAGACAGCAGCCGCGAGGCCTCCTACCATTTGTTTCCCTTAAGGATAAAGGGTATAGTGGAAGAGGAACGTGACAAAATAATTGATCAGCTGGTAACACGGGGCATTACAGTCAACGTACATTTTATACCTATGCCTATGCTTACCTATTTTAAAAGTATAGGATTCAGGATTGAAGATTTTCCAAATAGTTATGCCCAATATGCCTGCGAAATTTCGCTGCCTATTTATCCGCAACTGACTGATGTAGAAGTGGACTATATTATTGGGGGAGTTATTTCCTGCGTACAGCAAAGCCTGTTTAGGGAGCCAATAGTTGATTTGTTGACCTGAAAACTCGTGGTTATGGATGCTAAAAGATTATTTGATATCATTTTCTCGCTGATTGGCATAGTTTGTTTGATCCCGGTTTTGGTACTGGTGAGTATTCTGTTGATGGTAGACTCTGCAGGCCCTGTGTTTTACACGCAGGTACGCGTAGGGCTGCATTTAAAATACTTTAGATTGGTAAAGTTCAGGACGATGTGCTGCGGAGCGGATGCAAAAGGTTTGTTGACAGTAGGCAAAGATACCAGAATTACGGCATTTGGGGGTTGGCTGCGCAGGTACAAGGTGGATGAATTACCGCAATTGTTTAATATTTTGAAAGGGGAAATGAGTTTTGTAGGGCCGAGGCCGGAGGTTCCAAGGTATGTTGATTTATATGATGAAAGACAACGACGGGTACTGAGCGTAAAACCGGGTATCACTGATTGGGCATCAATCCGGTACATCGAGGAAAATGAACTGCTTGCCCTTGCAGAGGATCCGGAGGCATTTTATATACATACGGTATTGCCCTCTAAAATACTGCAAAACCTGGAGTATGTAGACCACCACGACCTCTGGACGGACTGTAAAATAATCAGTTATACCATTAAGAGTATTTTCATCAGATGAAACAGATCCATTTTCTGGACTGGCCACTAAAACGTTATTACGGGGAAACCCATGTGTTTCATCGCTGGAAAAACCTGTTGCGGGATAATGGATTACAGGTGACGCTGCATTATGATCACCGGGACACAGCATTGCTTGACGCGGATTACCTGATCATACATTCACGGTATTTTGGTGCCTGGCAGAACACAGCGACAAGAAACACAAAGAACCACGACGAGCTCCTCTCTTTTTTAGCATTGTGCAGGGCCGGTGTTAACCGCTTGATCTGGTTTGATGCTGCAGATTCTACTGGTTCTGCAGATTTTATGCTGTTGCCCCATGTTGATCTTTTTTTAAAGAAACAGCTGCTGAAGGATAAAAGTTACTATATAAGAAATACCGGCGGGCCAAATCTACGGATCTGGTTGCCACAGAGTGACGCTGGGAATGCATCTTTTATACCCGCCGACCCTGCAGAGCTGAATAAAATGCGCCTGGCCTGGAATATTGGTTTGAACGATTACAGATATTTTGGATATAAAATGAGCAGGCTCAGCAATTATCTGGATTACAGGCTTTATCCCCTTAGGTTTAAAAACGTAAGTGAGGACAGACCGCTGGATGTAGTTTTCAGAGGGACGATCCATCAGGGTTTGGCTGCACAGCATGGGGTTTCAGAACAAAGAAACCAGGTGCTGCAGCTCTTAAAAGGACTTAAAAGAAATATCCCGGATGGAAAGATCACAGGCAAACGTGCCTACTGGAGGGAATTGAAACAGGCAAGAGTGGGCATCAGCCCATTCGGCTGGGGAGAAATTTGTTACCGCGACTTTGAAATAATGATCTCTGGTTGTCTGCTGATCAAACCGGATATGAAACATCTGGAAACCTATCCTAACGTATTTATTGATAAGGAAACTTACCTCCCCGTACGTTGGGATATGGCTGATCTGGAACTTCAGTTAAATACCGTG
>Ga0247815_10003301_pt1 | contig 11625 bp, 15 predicted proteins | sample UWRJL194509B1_FD_181014 | JGI IMG/M metagenome (GOLD analysis project Ga0247815, IMG submission 181014) | Plant litter microbial communities from Arlington Agricultural Research Station in Wisconsin, United States - UWRJ-L194-509B-1 | ecosystem: Environmental > Terrestrial > Plant litter >... | reverse complement strand
AGCCTACGGGCACGCCGCTGCTCTAGTCTTGGCCTGTGGCAAATGACACCCCAGTGACTGTTCATCGTAACGAACGCGCGCTCGCCTACATGATCGCGTCGATCGTGGCTCTGTCGATCATCGCGATCATCGTCGTGATCGTGGCGTCGGGGGTCTTCCACGTCAAGGACCTCTGGGCGCCCATCGTGCTGTTCCCCGGCATCGCGCTGCCGATCGGCTTCGTCCTCATCGTCGTGCTGCTCATCATCAGCACCCGCCGCCGGTCGAAGGAGGCCCGCGAGGCCGAGGCCGCCGCGGCGCAGAGCTCCACAAAGAAGAAGAGGTAGCGTACAAAGGATCGGTGAAGACGCCGGGCTGCACGCCTGGCGCACAACCAGGCCAAGAACGGGGACGATGAGCACCACGCAGGCTCTCGCCACGCAATCGCTCTCGGTCGTGTTGCGCGAACTGAGCGACACCGAGCTCATCGCCACCATCAGCGCTCGTGAGCTCGTCATCCATGGCAGCGGTTCTAGCGCCATCCGCGACTTCTTCGACCTGGCCGAGGCCTTTCTGCAGCCGGACGCCATTCAGCAGACCCTCACCCGCCTCGACCGCATCACGCTGACGGTGCTGTCGGCGATCGCCGAGGGTGCAGACAGTGCTGCGGATGTGGCGGCTCTCGTCACCTCCGTCGGCGGAGCACCGCTGCCCGAGCAGACCGTGCTCGACGTGGCGGCCGAGGCGCGCGCACTGCTGCTCATGGCCCCGGCCGTGTTGGAGTCACCCAGCCTCACCCTCTACGGACCGGTCGCCGCCCAGCTGCGCGCCTGGCCCAGCTTCGGCCTTCCCGATCTGACGTCGCTCGCCACCGCTGCTGCACCCGCGGCACTCGAACCGGTGCCCGACGTCGACCAGCGCATCATCGACCGCCTCGCCGCCGAGCGTGCCTTCACCGCCACCGCCTCCGTCACCGAGCTGCTGGCCGAGATTGAGCGCGACCCGGCCCGCGAGCTGGCCAAGGGTGGAGTCGCCCTGCCCGACACCAAGCGGCTCGCCAGCGCCATGTCGCTCGACCTCGACTCGGTCGCGACCTTCGTCGAGGTCGCCGAGCGGGCCCAGCTGCTTGCCCGCGAGGCCGGGTACACGATGATCACCGAGCTCGGGCGTTCGTGGTTGCTGCTGACGACGAGAGAACGTTGGGGCGCGCTGGCCGCGGCCTGGTATGAGCGGCTGCCCGCGGACATCCGTCGCCTGCTCGGCGAACGCACCCACGCGCTCTGGGGTCAGGGTCTGCGCGGCTACATCGATTGGCTGTACCCGGCCGGCGGCGACTGGATGGATCAGCGCATCGCCGCGGGCACCCGTGACGCCGAGTTGCTCGGCATCACCGCGAACCAGGCGCCGAGCACTCCCGGCGGGCTGCTGCTCTCCGACGGCACGGAGCCCGCGATTATCGCGATGGGCGCCCTGCTGCCGCCCGAGGTGGCGCAGGTGTACCTGCAGCACGACCTGTCGGTGGTTGCACCCGGCCCGCTGACCCCGGAGGTGGATGCTCGCCTGCGCGCGCTGGCCGACGTGGAGAGCCGCGCGCTCGCCTCCACCTATCGCGTCAGCACCTCCAGCGTGAACCGGGCGATGGCCGCGGGTGAGAGCGAGCAATCGATGCTCGACTTCTTGCAGTCCATCTCGCTCACCGGCATCCCGCAGCCGCTCGCCTACCTGCTGCACGAGGCGGCGACGCGGTACGGGCAGGTGCGCGTCGGCGCTCTGGACTCGACGGATGCCCGCAGCTACGTGTCATCGGATTCTTCGTCAGGCGGCGATGAGCACCTGCTCGGCACTATTGCCGTCGACCAGAACCTGTCGGCGCTGGGCTTCTGGCGTTCGGAGGGACGGCTGCTGAGCCGCTTCTCGTTCGACGTTGTCTTCTGGTCGCTGAGCGACGCGCGGTATCCGGTCGCGGCAGAAGACTCCTCGGGAGCGATCATCGCGCTACGACGGCAGCGCACGGCCCGGCCGGTCAGCACGGAGACGACCGATCCGCTGGATGCTCTCATCGAACGCCTGCGCATCGGTGGCGCCGCCGAACCGCAGGAGGAGGGCCAGGCCTGGCTGCTGCGGCAACTCGACATTGCGATCAAGTCGAAGGTCGAGTTGACGGTCACGGTGCGGATGCCGGATGCCACAGAGACGTCGTACGTGCTCGAGCCGACCAGCGTGTCGAGCGGGCGGGTGCGGTTCCGCGACCGCAAGTCGGCGATCGAACGCACGCTGCCGCTGTCGAGCATCGCGTCGCTCGGGCCCGCGACGTAGGTCTCGATACGGCTGCTCCTTCGTCGCGGCCTACTCGACCAACGGGCTTCGCTGGTCGAGTAGCGCGCGAGGAACGAGCACGCGTATCGAGGCCCATCTCCCCACAACTATTGACAATCTACGGTTGTGACTGTTCAATCAGTTACATGCCCCGATCCACCGCGGAAGACCAGCGCCAGCGCATCATCGGTCACGCCGTTGCCGGGTTCTCCCGCGCCGGCTACCACGCCACCCCGGTCGCGGAGATCGCGGCGGCGGCGGGCGTCAGCACCGCATACGTCTTCCGCCTCTTCCCCGGAAAGCTCGGCCTCTTCGTCGCCGCCGTCGACCACTGCTATGCGCAGGTCGTCGAGGCGCTGGTCGCCGGGGGCGAGAGGTCCGCATCGAGCGACCCCGCCGACATCCTCGAGGGCATGACGAGCGCGTACATCGAGCTCATCCGCGACCGCAACCTGATCGCGCTGCAGGTGCAGGCGCAGGCCGCCTGCGATGTGCCCGAGATTCGGGATGCGGTGCGCCGCGGTCTCGCATCCGTCGTCCGTTCCGTCACGCGGGTTTCGGGTGCCCAGCCGGATGCCGTCCAGCGCTTCATCGCCTACGGGCAGCTCTGCCACCTCATCGTGCAGGCCGACCTCGGCTCGCTCACCGACAGCTGGGCCGAGACGGTGAGCGCCGGCATCCGTCATCCGGATGACGTGGCGGTCACCGCCTGAACCGACCGCGCACGCCCCGCCCTTTTCTTTACCCATCGAAGTGACTGACCAATCAGTAACACCAACCACGAGGAGTGCATCATGATCACCACGACCGCCCCAGCCACCATCACCGAGGTCGTTCTGCCCGGCGTCGTCGAGCCCGACGGCCTGCGCGTCCAGACCGCGCCGCTGCCCACGCCCGGGGTCGGCGAGCTGCTCGTCGCCATGGAGGCCACCGGAATCTCCGCCGCCGAACAGTCGATGCGTCGCGGGCGCTATTTCGGCCAGCCCGCCTTCCCCTTCGTGCCCGGCTACGACCTGGTCGGCACGGTGCTCGCGGTCGGCCCGAAAACGGATGCCCGGCTCATCGGCCAGCGCGTGGCGACGATGACGAAGACCGGCGCGTGGGCCACGCATGCCGTCGTCGCCGAGCGGGACAGCATCCTCGTTCCGGCCGGCGTCAGCTCGGAGGATGCGGAGACCGTCGTCGTCAACGGCGTGACGGCATGGCAGATGCTGCACCGCTCGGCGCGGGTCACGGCCGGCGACACCGTGCTGCTGTTCGGGGCGAACGGTGGGGTGGGCGGCATCCTGATCCAGCTGGCGCAGCACGCGGGCATCCGGGTGATCGGGGCGGCGTCGCCGCGGCACCACGACGCACTTCGGGCGGCCAGGGTCGAGCCGGTCGACTACAACGATCCCGAGCTGGTGGCGCGAGTGCGCGAGCTCGCGCCCGGTGGTGTCGCGGCGGTGTTCGAGAACGTCGGGGGCGAGACGACCGACCTGGCCTGGGGGCTTGTCGCCCCGGGCGGCACCCTGGTGTCGTACGCGATCATGACGGCGACCCGCGGCACAGGCAACTTGATGATGCCGTTTGTGAAGGCGATCGGCATGGCGGTGCTGCGCGGCGTGCTGCCGAACGGCAAGCGGGCGACGTTCTACGACCTGTGGTCTGGACACCGCCTGCGCCCGGCGCGCTTCCGCCGTCGGCTGGAGGAGGACCTCGGCACCGTGTTCGCGCTGCTCGCGGACGGCACGATCACCGCCAACATCGCGGCGCGCTTCCCGCTAACCGAGATCACGGCGGCGCTGACCCTCGCCGAGTCCCGCACGCTCAACGGCAAGGTCATCCTGCTGCCGTAGCTCGCCGAACTGCCCGAGATGGCTGTCGAATCGGCTCGAACGACCGCAATCTCGGCAGTTCGCGCGGCACACCGCCCCGCGAGGGGTCTACGCGGCCGGTCCCCGGCTTGCTCCCGCCAATGGATCGACAGAATCTCCGTCATTTCGGTCGGGGAGTTGCGATTCCGTGGTGTCAGTTCGGGTTGGTGTCAGCATGAACTCGTCAGTTCGGGTTGGTGTCAGCGCGAACTGGTCAGTTCGGGCTGCTGTCAGCGCGAACTGGCATCACGGAATTGCGGACCCCTCACCCCGTGCCCGCAGCACGCTCGCGTATCGGGGCGGCCCGGGGGTGGTTTCGACACGGCTGCTTCTCCGTCGCGGCCTACTCAACCAGCGGTTCGAAGCCACTCAGCCGGCGACGCGACTGACCCGCACGTGGATCTCGGCCGGCCCGTTGACAGCGGCCCGCACCGCGTCGGACACGAGGCGTGCGGTCACCGGTGCCTGGGCATCCGCATGCACGCCGATACTCACGGTGATCGTCAGGCCGTCATCCGTTGTCCTGACCTCGGTCAGCGGGGTCTCCCCGGCCGTCAGCGCACGCACCGACTGCACCAGCGCGGGCGAGGCGGCGAACAGCGTCACCACTCCCGGAACCTCGCGCACCACAGCATCCAGTCGCACAGCGAGCTCGCTCATGAGTCCTCCTCCGCCAGCCACAGGTGCACATCGGTCACGGTCACATCGATCGCCCCGACCTGCAGTTCGGTGTGCTTCAGCAGCTCGGAGCGCACCCGGTCGCGCACGGTCTGGGCCAGCTGCGTCACCGGCGCGCTCAGCACGATGCTGATCGTCAGCGCCACCGTCACTTCCGCACCCGGCACGGTCACGTCACCCTCGATGGAGCAGCTGCCCACCAGAACGCCCTCGACCGAGTCGCCGGCCGCGCGCACGAGCTCGCGCACCGCACCCTCGGTGATCGTCAGCCGGGTGTCGGGGTCCGAAACGGCGAACGGGATGTCCCGTCCCGCCCGCAACTCCCTGCCGATGGTGCTCAGCAGAGCGCCCACCCAGCTCTCGTCGACCGGCGGGGCCTCCGCGGCATCCCGAGCGACCAGCTCGCGCGACAGACCCGCGACGCGGTCGAGGGAGGCGAGCATCGCCTGACACTCCGGGTTGCTGTCGATCGCCGGGATGGCCGGCTGCCGACCCCGATCGAGGTAGTCGCTGAGATCGGCGAGAGAGTATCCCGACCCGCCGATGTCGTCGTCGTCGTTCGTCATCGCCACGCCTCCATCTCTCGCACCACCGACACCCTGGCACGGGCGAGCTTGCCGCGCACCGTCGTCACACTCATACCGAGCTGCTCGGCGATCTCCTCGTACGAGAAGCCGCCCATCTGCTTCAACACCCAGCACTGCCGCTGGCCCTCGGGCAGTGCGTCGAGCACCGCGGCGAGCGCGTCGAGACGGGATGACGACACCGCATGCTCCTCGGGGCCCTCCGCCGTGTCTTCGTCCCGCTCCGCATCCAGCTCGGCTGTCGGCTTGCGGGCACGGATGCGGTCGGTGGCCTTGCGGGAGACGATGCTGAACAGCCAGGAGCGCACCTTGGCAGGGTCTTCGAGGCCCGGGAGCGCGCCCCAGGCGGAGATCAGCGCCTCCTGCACCGCGTCATCCGCGTCATCCGCGTCCGCCGCGGACCCGGTCAGCCGGGTCGCGTATGCCCGCAGCGCCGGGGCAAGACGACGCACCAGAACTCCGAACGCGACGGAATCACCGTCGGCGGAACGAGCGGCGAGCAGCCCGTCGGACGCGGCTTCTAATGCCCCCACCAAGCCCCCCTCGCATCGGCGACGAAAAAGATTCGGGAGCGAGCGTGACGTTTCACCGCCGCGTTGCGTCTCCCCTGCAGAACGTACCCGATCTGCATGACAACAACGAAAGAGGAAATCATGGCCGAGAAAGTCCAGACCCGAATCGCACCCGAAGCCGACGTGCTCGGACTCGGCGGTGTCGCCGCCGGCAAGACCGTCATCGTCGACCCCGTCGTCGCGAAGATCGCCGGCATCGCCGCTCGCGAGGTGCTCGGTGTGTACGCCCTCGGAGGCGGAACCGCCCGTGCCATCGGTGCCATCCGCGACGCCATGGGCAACACCGACCTCGCGCAGGGCGTGAAGGTCGAGGTCGGCGAGACGCAGGTCGCAGCCGACGTCACTATCGTGGTCGAGTACCCCACGCCGCTGCACCAGGTCGCCGCGGACGTGCGCGCCGCCGTCGCCGACGCCATCGAGAGCCTCATCGGGCTCGAGGTCGCCGAGATCAACGTGACCGTCAGCGACGTTCACATCCCCGGTGACGACGATGACGTCGAGGTCGTAGAGTCGCGCGTCTCATGAACGGCTGGCTGATCGGAGCAATCGCCGGCGCCGTACTGGCGCTGGCCGGCCTCACCTTCGGGTTCTGGGGCTTCCTGCTGGTGTTGGTGCTCGCCGTCGTCGGCGGACTCGTCGGCGCGATCGTCAGCGGACGACTCAATGTCTCCGCCGTCGTCGATGCCGCCCGCGGTCGCCGGAGCGCGTGATGAGCACGTCCGCTCCAGCGACCGCCGTTGCCGGACGAACGGATGTCGCGGCTCGCGCCCTCGAGCGCACTGTGGCCGCGGCATCCGCCCGTCACCTGCGCGTGCCCGTGCGCGACGTGAGGATCACCCTCACCGACGCCGCCGGACTGCTCGGCATCACGGTCGTCGCACCGCTGCGCCTGCCGCCGCTCAGCGGAGCCGGCGAGGTACAGCTGATGAAGCGCGGTGACGATGCGCGCAGCGACATCCGTGTCGACGTCGAGCGTCTGACCGGGCGCACAGTTGGCCCGGTCTCGCTGCGGCTCACCCGCGCGGTCGTGCTGCATGAGAAGAGAGTGAAATGAGTTCCCTGTATCCCCGGATCTTGCGCCGCGAGAACCACCGCTCGCGCTCGCTCGCGGTGTCGATCGCGCTGTCGCTGCTGATTCTCGTCGCGGCGTACGTCGGGATCGAGTGCGGGCTCGCCGCCTACGGCCTCGACCCGCTGTTGGTCACACCGGCGGCGGCCGTCGGCTGGCTGCGCTCCGGCGAGATCATCGTCTACGTCGCCGCCGGCCTCGCCGCGCTGGTCGGCGTCGTCCTCCTGCTGCTGGCGATCCTGCCAGGCCGTCGCGCGCGGCACTCGGTGCCGAACGACCGCATGGCTGTCATCGTCGATGACGGCGTGCTCGCCGGAGCTCTCGCCCGCGACGCCCGCCGCGTGGCCGACGTCGCTCCCGAGCGGGTGCGCGCCGACGTATCGAAGCGCCGTGCCCGCGTCATCATCACCCCGACCAGCGGAGTGCCGGTCGACGCGAATGCGGCCCAGGCGACCGCCGACGGACTGCTGACCGAACTCGCACCACGCCCGACCGTGCGCGCCCGCGTCTCGGTCGCCGCAGCCGGGGAGGTCGGATCATGACCCGCAGCAACCGCATCGTGAACCGTCTGATCCTGCTGGTGCTCGGGCTGGTACTGATCGCCGCGGCAGCCTATGTCGCGGGAGGCCGCGCACTCGGTCTGCCGCGCATCCCGAACCCCTCTGTCGGAGTTCTCTGGGCGATCGTCGGCGGCGCCGTCGTCGTGATCGTGCTCTCGCTGGTCTGGATTCTCAGCCGCGGTCGCGGGCGCATCCGTCACCTGATCGAATACGAGAGCTCCGACGGCTCGCTCACCATCGACGCACACCTGGTGGCAGATCTCGTGGGCGACGCCCTGGCCGACCAGCCCGACGTGACCGCAGTCTCGTCGACCGGATTCCGGATGCGCGGGCGCTCGGTGCTCTCGCTGCGGGTCACCGTGCGACGCGGCGCCGACCTGGCCCGGGTCATCCGTGCGGTCGACACCGCGGTGGCGCAGCTCGACGGCGTGCTCGAGCAGCAGCTGCCGATCCTGCTTCAGGTGACGGGCGCGGTGCGTGCCCGACGCCAGGTGCGGTGATGGGACATTCCGGCGCCATACACACCCACCAGGTCTAGGCTGGGTCGGATGACCGGCGTCCCCGAAACCGCTCCGCTGCCCGAGACCTCTGCGCCCATCGGCGGCCCGCTCATCGTGCAGAGCGACCGCACGGTGCTGCTCGAGGTCGCGCATCCGCAGGCCGAAGACGCGCGGCATGACCTCGCCGTCTTCGCCGAGCTGGAGCGGGCGCCCGAGCACATCCACACCTACCGCATCACGCGGCTCGGCCTCTGGAACGCCCGAGCCGCCGGCCACACCGCCGAGCAGATGCTCGAGACGCTGGAGAAGTACAGCAAGTTCCCCGTGCCGCAGTCGGTCAGCATCGACATCGGCGAGACGGTCGGTCGCTACGGCCGTCTGGTGATCGAGCGCGACGACGAGAACAAGCTGATCCTGCGGTCGACGGATGCTGCGGTGCTCAACGAGATCGTGCGCGCCAAGCGCATCGCGCCGCTCCTGTTCGTTCCCGACGACCTGCGCGGGCTGGGCAAGCTGCCCGACCGCTACGAGATCCAGGCCTGGGCCCGCGGACAGGTGAAGCAGGAGTTGGTCAAGCTCGGCTGGCCTGCGGAGGATCTCGCCGGGTACACCCCCGGCACGCCGCATCCGATCTCCCTCGACAATGCGGAATGGAACCTGCGCCCGTACCAGAACGACGCCGTGGCGAGCTTCTACGACGGCGGTTCCGGCGTGGTCGTGCTGCCCTGTGGCGCGGGCAAGACGCTGGTCGGTGCCGGCGCCATGGCGCAGGTGAAGACGACGACGCTCATCCTCGTGACCAACACCGTGTCTGCGCGGCAGTGGCGGGCGGAGCTGCTCAAGCGCACCACCCTCACCGAGGACGAGGTGGGCGAGTATTCGGGCACGGTCAAAGACATCAAGCCGGTCACCATCGCGACGTACCAGATCCTCACCGCCAAGCGGAAAGGCGAGTACGCCCACCTGGCGCTGCTCGATGCCCTCGACTGGGGCCTCGTCATCTACGACGAGGTGCACCTGCTGCCGGCGCCGGTCTTCAAGCTCACCGCCGACCTGCAGGCCCGCCGCCGGCTCGGCCTCACCGCGACTCTGGTGCGCGAGGATGGCCGCGAGGGCGACGTGTTCAGCCTGATCGGGCCGAAGCGCTTCGACGCCCCCTGGAAGGAGATCGAGGCCCAGGGCTTCATCTCCCCCGCGTCCTGCTACGAGGTACGCATCGACCTGCCACAGCAGGAGCGACTCGAGTACGCGGCATCCGCCGACGACGAGCGCTACCGTCTCGCCGCCACCGCGCCGGCAAAGCTCGGCGTGGTCAAGGATCTGGTGAAGAAGCACGAGGGCGAGCGCATCCTGATCATCGGTCAGTACCTCGACCAGATCGACATGCTCGCTCAGGCGCTGGACGCGCCACAGCTCACCGGCTCGACCCCGATCGACGAGCGCGAGAGGCTGTACCAGGCGTTCCGCGAGGGCTCGATCACCGTGCTCGTGGTGTCGAAGGTGGCGAACTTCTCGATCGACCTGCCCGAGGCGACGGTGGCGATCCAGGTCTCCGGCAGCTTCGGTTCGCGCCAAGAGGAGGCCCAGCGCCTCGGCCGTCTGCTGCGCCCCAAGGAGTCGGGCCTGCCCGCCAACTTCTACACGCTCGTCGCCCGCGACACCGTCGATCAGGACTTCGCGCAGAACCGCCAGCGCTTCCTCGCCGAGCAGGGCTACAGTTACACGATCCTCGACAGCGACGCGCTCGACACCGCGGCGTAGCTAGCGCGCTCGGGTGTAGCGCAGCAGCAGCGTGTCACCGGAGTGCAGCACCCCGGCCAGGTTCATGCTGCGCGAGTCCGCCGTCGCGGAGTGCGCGATGCGGCCGGATGCGCCCGCCTCGAGGAGCGGGCTCAGGGTGAGGCACAGCTCGTCGACGACATCCGCATCGAGCAGGCTGCCGAAGAACGACGGCCCGCCCTCGCAGTGGATGCGCGCGAGCCCCCGCGCGGCCAGCTGCTGCACCATCGACACCGGCTCGACCTCCGTCTCACCGCAGATCAGCACATCGGCGACCTTCGCGAGCGCGGCGCGCGGGCCGGCGGGCGACGAAGCGGTGGTGACGATGATCGGTCGCACCGGGGCATCCGTGAAGATCGCGGATGTCGGGTCGAGATCGAGCCGCCCCGTCACGATCGCGAACACCGGCTGCGCCTGCAGCCCGTGCGCCTGCCGCCAGGCGACCGACTCGTCGTCGAGCACCATCGGACCGTAGCCCTCGGCGAGTACGGTGCCCGAGGCGACCAGCACCACATCGCTCAGGCGCCGCAGGATGCCGAACACCCGATGATCGGCGTCACCGCCGAGCCCCGCAGACAGTCCGTCGGCCGTCGCGGCTCCGTCGATCGACGAGACGAAGTTGACCCGCAACCACGGGCTGCGCACGGCGTCGGCCTGGTACGCCGCGGCGATCGCGTCATCGTCGAGGTCGCGCACGGGCACGGGCAGCACTGCGTCGATCTGGACCATGGTCACTCCTCGGTTCGGGCTCTGTTGTGTCGCGCTCTGTTGTGTCGTGCGTACGCGGGTTCGCGGAATCCCAGTACCGCCTCGGTCATGCGAGCCGCGGCGACAGCCGCGGCCACATCGTGCATGCGGATGATGCGTGCACCCTTCATCATGCAGATCACCGCCGCCGCGATGGAGCCCTCGAGACGGTCACCCTGCGCGCGGTCGAGGGTCTCGCCGACGAAGTCTTTGTTCGAGACCGCCACGAGCGTCGGTAGTCCGAGCGCGACGACCTCCTCCAGCCGGGAGGTGAGCTCGAGCGAGTGGTAGGTGTTCTTGTTCAGGTCGTGTCCGGGGTCGACGATGAGACGCTCCCTCGGAATACCCGCGGCGGTCGCCCTCGCCACGCGGTTCTCGAGGAAGGCGACGACCTCGGCCGTGACATCCGTGTACTCCGGGTTCGGCGGCTCGCTCCGCGGCGGCGCGAGACTGTGGGTCAGGACGAGCGAGGCCGAACTGCCTGCGACGACCCCGGCCATGTCGACATCCCAGAGCAAGCTGGTGTCGTTGATGACGCCGGCCCCGGCGGCGATGCTCTGCCGCGCGACCTCGGCGCTGAAGGTGTCGACCGAGATGACGACGTCGGATGCCGCGTGAATGGCCTGCACGACGGGAACAACCCGATCGAGCTCCTGCTGCAGACTCACCGCGGGGCCACTGCCGAAGGGCACGCCGCCCACATCGACCCAGTCTGCGCCCGCCTCCGCAGCCGCGAGCGAGCGCTCCACCGCGGAGTCCAGAGCGAATGTGGAGCCGCGGTCGAAGAACGAGTCGGGCGTGCGGTTGACGATCGCCATCACCGCGATCTGCCGGTCGAAGTCGAAGCTGCGAGAGCCGTTCGTGCGAGCGGGCATGCGGTGTCCTTTGCGGGCGTGGCTCCGGGTCGGCCTCCGGGGGTCAGGCTCCCGGTGTCAGAGCCATTGTGCCCTGCCCGGCTGAATCGCAGAATAGGCAGATGATTCGC
>Ga0247815_10003300_pt1 | contig 11631 bp, 10 predicted proteins | sample UWRJL194509B1_FD_181014 | JGI IMG/M metagenome (GOLD analysis project Ga0247815, IMG submission 181014) | Plant litter microbial communities from Arlington Agricultural Research Station in Wisconsin, United States - UWRJ-L194-509B-1 | ecosystem: Environmental > Terrestrial > Plant litter >... | reverse complement strand
CGTCACCACCCTGCCCGTGATCGGTGTGCCGGTGCCGCTGGCCAAGCTCGACGGTCTCGACTCGCTGCTCTCCATCGTGCAGATGCCCGGCGGCATCCCCGTGGCGACGGTGGGTATCGGGGGAGCGCAGAACGCGGGCCTGCTCGCGGTGCGGATGCTGGCGGCATCCGACCCTCAGCTCACCGAACTGCTGCAGGAGTATGCGGACTCGCTCGAGGCGCTGGTGGCGGAGAAGAACGCCGCCCTGCAGGCGAGCCTGTGAGCGCGACCGCATCCGTCCGGTTTCCGGGGGCAGCACCGTCCACGGTGATGACCCGCCGTGCGTGGTGGCTGGTCGTGCTCAACCTGCTCATCCCGGGCTCGGCACAGCTGCTGGCCGGTAATCGCAAGCTCGGGCGCTTCGCGGTGTCTACCACCTTCTTCCTCTGGGGTCTGGCGATCGTCGCGTTCGTCACCTGGCTGGTCGCGCACGCCGCCATCTACTCGATCGTCACGAGTGTCGTCGGTCTGACCGCGCTGCAGGTGCTGTTCGCGTTCTTCGCGATCCTGTGGATCATCCTCACCCTCGACACGCTGCGTCTGGTTCGACTGGTCAAGCTCGGCCCCGCCGCCGGCGCCATGGTCGCCTTCGTCACCATCGCGGGCCTGGTGCTCACCGCGGGTAGCGCGGGCTACGCCGCGGTCTCGACGGGCGCCGCGCGATCCGCTCTGGTACAGATCTTCGGTGGAACGGCGATGGCGACCCCGGTCGACGGCCGGTACAACATCCTGCTGCTCGGTGGCGACGCGGGCCCAGACCGCACGGGACTCCGCCCCGACAGCACCTCGGTCGCCAGCGTGGACGCAGAGACCGGTGCGACGACGATCATCGGCATTCCGCGCAACATGGAGCGCGCCACCTTCTCGGCCGGTTCACCGCTCTGGGAGCCGTTCCCCGACGGCTACAACTGCGGCGACCAGTGCCTCATCGACTATCTCTACACCTACGCAGAAGAGCATCCCGACCTCTACCCGAAGGCCACGGAGAAGGGATCGTCGCCCGGTATCGAGGCCATGATGGATGCCGCCAGCGGGGTCACCGGGCTGAAGATCCAGTACTACGCCCTGATCGACATGCAGGGTTTCGCCGACCTGGTCAACGCGGTCGGCGGCGTCACGGTGGATGTGCCCGAGCGGCTCGCTTACGGCCCGGTCACCGCTAAGCAACCGTACGGCTACTTCGAGGCCGGAGAGCAGCATCTCGATGGCGCTCAGGCGCTCTGGTATGGCCGCTCGCGCTACAACGGTTCTGACTACGACCGCATGGAGCGCCAGCGCCAGGTGCAGACGGCCATCATCAAGCAGGTGCAGCCGTCGATCGTGGTCACCAAGTTCCAGGACATCGCCAAGGCGGGTGCGCAGGTGGTGAAGACGGATGTCCCCTCCGCCGCCATCCCCGGATTCATCACCCTGGCCGAGAAGGGTCGCAAACTCCCCATCAGTCAGCTCGAACTGGTGCCGCCGCAGTTCGATCAGAACAATCCCGACTACGACAAGATCCACGCTGCGGTGAAGGCGGCGACCGCTCCGGTCACCGAGTCACCCAAGCCGTAGCGAGACTTAGAGGTCGGCGTGCAGCTGCCAGACCTTCTCTGCCGAGTCTTTCCAGCTGAAGTTCTTCGACCGGTCACGCCCCTCGTACCCCATGCGCTCGGCCAGGGCCGGGTCGTTCAACACCGTCGCGACGGCTTCGGCCAGGCGTTGCGGGTAGGTGGCCTGGTCGGCACGGGCGACCGCGATCCCCGCGCCCGCGGAGACCTCGAGCAGGGCGGGGTCGTCGGAGTGCACGACCGGCGTGCCCAGGCTGAAGGCCTCCACCACCGGCAGGCCGAAGCCCTCGGCCAGGCTCGGGTACACAAAGACGGATGCGCGGTCGAGCGCCACGGCAAGGTCCGCGTCGGCGAGGTACCCCATCGACCGCACGCGACCCTCCTCGATGCCCGCCTCGGCGGCGACGGCGGCGATGTCGAGACCCTGCCAGCCCTCCGGGCCGGCGATGAGCAGCGGGATGTCCGCGAGCTCCGGCTGCTTCATCGCGTTGATGAGGGGGATGATCCCCTTGTGCGTCTGCAGCGTTCCCACGCTGAGCAGGTAGCGCTCCGGCAGGCCCATCCGTTCGGCGCGGACGTCGGGATCGACGGGGAGCGTCAGCTTCGAACTGACGGCGCCACCGATGACGCGGATCCGCTCGCCGAAATCGAAGGTGTTCTGCAGCTCGGCGGCCACCGCGTGGGTGGGAACGACCACGGCATCCGCGTACTTGTACGCACGTTTTGCCATGGACCTGTACCAGCCGAGACGGCGCGGGCTCAGCGCCTCCGGGTTCGTCCACGGCACGACGTCGTGAATGGTGACGACGACCTGCTCGCCGTGGTTGTTCACCCGATCGTGTCGCGAGAGTGGAGCGAACAGCCCGGTCGCGTGCAGCATGCCTGAACCCGGGAGGCGGGTGAATCCGTGCTGCCAGGCGAGCTCGAGTTCGCGGCGGGCGAGAGTGGTCTTGTGCAGGCCCGCGAGGCCGGGGAGCAGCGTCTCGATCAGCTCGTAGTCGCTGTCGGAGGAGGCGGAGACGATTCCCTCGACATCACAGCCGAGGGGAGCGGTGCGAATCAGTTCGCGCGTCAACTCTTCGGTGTAGCGACCGATGCCGCCGGGAATGGGGGCGACGATCTGATCGACGATCACGCGCAGAGTCGTGGTCATGGTGCTCCAATGTGATTGTCGGTGCTGTCCGATTCCCCACCAGGAGTTTACCCGTGGCCGCCAAGGCTTCTGAGGCTAGTCGGCCCATGCGCCGAGTGTCGAGAGCCAGGTGTTGACGCTCAGAAGCGTGACACTGCACGCCAGCCCGATCCAATACAGCCAGCGCCAGCGCGGTCGCAACAGCGTGCTCGCGACGAGGATGATGAGGGGAAAGAGCGTCAGCGAGTTACGCGCGAGCGAGGTGTAGTTCGCGCTGGTCATCAGGGAGCCCAGGGTGAGCGCGACCAGCACGGCAGCGGCCCACTGCCGGCGCAGAACGAGTGCGATCAGGCCGATGCAGCACAGGATCGCGAAGATCAGGTCCATGACGAGCTGGAACCGCACGTCGGCCGCCGGCTCGGAGCCAGCCGCCACGATGGTGGAGTGCAGCGTGCTCCACGGCCACGTCGTCACCCGGTGCCAGCCCTCGGTCTGGGCATGACTCCACGCCAGGATGTCGCCGGTGCGCGCCCAGAGGTAGATCATGTAGGCGCCGACTCCGCTCATCGCGATGGCGACGAACCCGATCACGCGCGGCACGATTGCGACGCCCCGTTGGCGCAGCACGAGAATCAGCAGCACGGCGAGTGCCAACACGAGGAAGACCCCGTTGATGCGGGTGAATCCCGCCAATGCCGCGATGACGGCGCCGGTTGCCCACCGCCCCCGTGACACGCACAGCCAGGCGGAGATGGCGAAGGCGAGATAGAGCGACTCGGAGTAGGAGGCCACGAGAAACACCGAGTAGGGGCCGAAGAAGTACAGCACCACGGTCGCTCGCGTGATTCGTCGACCGTATCGGTCTTCGACCAGACGCCAGAGGGCGATACCCGAGGCGGCGGCGGCGATTCCGGCGACCAGACACAGGGCGAGGCGGATGTCTGCCTCAGTCGCATCACCCGGTACCAGCCGCGCGACTCCGCCCGACAGCACGGGGTATCCCGGAAAGAACGCGACCCAGGTCGAGGCGGTGCCGTCGGCAAAGTAGCCCGCGCGCGCGATGCCGGCGAAGTACACGCTGTCCCAGTGGAAGAACAGGTCGGCGAACCATCCCGGGCGGCTGAAGAACTGCGCGCCGTCGCTGCGAAGGTGCGCGATGACCGCGATCAGGGTGATGAACAGCCGGGCGGCGAACCAGGTCAGACCGGCGCCGAGAACCGGCGCCGCCCATCGCTCGCGAAACGACGTCGAGAACACCCCGCCGACTCTCGAGTCGGTAGTCGAGCCGTCGGGGGGTGAGCCGTCGATGATCGGCGCGCTCGACGAGGTGGTCACGACACGAACTTTACGGGGTCGTCTTTACGGGGTGATCGCTCCAGCGGCCGCGGCGTCGGCGAGTGCCTCGCGCCAGTCGCGCATCGGCGCGAGCCCCGCGGCCGTCCACGCGTCGTGGCCGAGCACCGAGTAGCTCGGTCGAGGGGCAGGGCGCACGAAGTCGGCGCTGGTCGTCGGCAGCACGCGCGCCGGGTCGAGACCCGCCTCGGCGAAGATCGCCTGGGCGAAACCGAACCAGGTCGTCTCTCCGCTGTTGGTGCCGTGGTAGATGCCGGCCGGGGCATCCGAATCGAGCAGGGCGACGATCTGCACCGCGAGGTCGCCCGTCCAGGTCGGCTGGCCGCGCTGGTCGTCGACGACCGAGACGGTGTCGCGGCTGGCGGCGAGCTTCACCATGGTCTTGGCGAAGTTGGGGCCACCGGCCCCGTAGAGCCAGGCGGTGCGCACGATGTACGTGCCGTCCGGGTGTGCCCCGAGGGCGAGTCGCTCGCCTTCGCCCTTGGTGCGCCCATAGGCCGAGATCGCGCCGCGAGGGGTGTATTCGGCGTACGGCGTGGTGGCGCTGCCGTCGAACACGTAATCGGTCGACACCGTCACGAGCTTCGCGCCGATCTCGGATGCCGCGATCGCGAGGTTCTGCGGGCCGAGAGCGTTCACGGCGTAGGCCGCGTCTTCGTTGGTTTCGGCGTCGTCGACCTTCGTGTAAGCGGACGCGTTGATGATCACATCGTGCCCGGCAGCCGCTGCGCGCACGGCGTCGAGGTCGGTCACGTCGAGGTCGGCGCGGCCGAGCGCGGTCACGTCGCGCCCCTCCAGCACCGTGCGCAGGTCGTGGCCGAGCTGACCGTTGGCGCCGGCGATGAGATAGCGGGTCACAGCGCGGCGCGCTCCTTCAGCGGCTCCCACCAGGCGCGGTTCTCGCGGTACCACTGCACGACATCCGCGAGGCCCTGCTCGAACGGAACCTGCGGCTCGTAGCCGAGCTCGGTCTGGATCTTGGAGATGTCGACGCTGTAGCGCAGGTCGTGGCCGAGGCGGTCCTGCACGCGGTCGACGTACGACCAGTCCTTGCCGGTCGCCTCGAGCAGCAGCTCGGTGAGCTCCTTGTTGGTGAGCTCCGTGCCGCCACCGATGTTGTAGATTTCGCCGGCCTGGCCGCGGGTCAGCACCATCGCGATGCCGCGGGTGTGGTCATCCACATGGAGCCAGTCACGGATGTTGTTGCCCTCGCCGTACAGCGGAACGTGCTTGTCGTCGATGAGGTTCGTCACGAACAGCGGGATGACCTTCTCGGGGAAGTGGTACGGGCCGTAGTTGTTCGAGCAGCGTGTGATCGACACGTTGAGACCGTGGGTGCGGAAGTAGCTGCGCGCAAGCAGGTCGCTGCCGGCCTTCGACGCGGAATAGGGGGAGTTCGGCTCCAATGGACGCGTCTCGTCCCACGAGCCCTCGGCGATCGAGCCGTAGACCTCGTCGGTGGAGACGTGCACAAAGCGCTTGAGGTTGGCGCGGAGCGCGGCATCTAGCAGTCGCTGGGTACCGAGCACGTTGGTCTCGACGAAGATGCCGGAGTCGCGCACGGAGCGGTCGACGTGCGACTCGGCGGCGAAATGCACGACCGCATCCACGGTCGGCAGCAGCTGGTCGAGCAACTCAGAATCGCGGATGTCGCCCTTGACGAAGGAATACCGCGGCGAGTCCGCGACGGGGGCGAGATTCTCGAGGTTGCCCGAGTAGGTGAGGGCGTCGAGCACGACGACCTCTGCGCCCTCGAGGCCGGGGTAGGCATCCTGAAGCGTGCGGCGCACGAAGTTCGAGCCGATGAAACCGGCACCGCCGGTGACGAGGATTTTCATGGGGAGTGTTGCCTCCTTGGCAAAGTCCTGACGATTCTAATGGTGGCCGGCTCGACGTTTGAGGAGAGCCGAGCGCAGGGAAAGCCCGATGCCGAGCACGAAGCGGACCGGCCACAGATACCAGCCGCGGTACTTCTTGCTGAGAAACACGCGGGCACTGTCGTGGTGCGCCTGGATCATGCGGGCCGACTCGCCCTCTGTGGAATGCGCCCCGCTGTGGACGACCGTCGCGGCTGGCTCGTAGACGTTTCGGTAGCCGGCCTTGCCCAGGCGGTAGCCGAGGTCGACGTCTTCGAAGTACATGAAGTAGTCGGTGTCGAATCCGCCGAGCTTCTCGAACGCCGAGCGCCGCACGAGCACGCTCGCACCCGAGAGCCAGCCGGCGTCCCGACGCACGGGCGCACTCTCGGATTCCTTCTTATAGGCGCGAGTCCACGGGTTGCCGGTCCAGATGTTCGCGAACAGCGCGTGCCCGATTCCGAGACGCAGCGACGGCACGGCTCGCGCCGACGGGTATACCTCGTCGTCGGTGATGATCGCCGGGCCGACGGATGCGATGGTCGGGTCTGCGACGCCGGTCGCGACGAGCGCATCGATCGCTCCCTCGCCGAGTTCGACGTCGGGGTTGCTGATCAGCACCCACTCGACTTCGGGCGGAAGGGCACGGACGCCGGCGTTCATACCGTCGCCGTAGCCGCGGTTGTTCGCGAGGGGGAGGTACGTGGCCTCATGCGCCTGCGCGAGGTCGCGAACATCCGCGTCCGTCGCCTTGTTGTCGACCACCACCGTGATCAGACGCTGTGACGACGATCGTTCGACCGAATCGAGGAACCCGCGGAGGACATCTGCGGAGCCGTAGCTCACCGTCACTATTCCGATGGCGGTGGGGTGCTGCTCAGAGAGTGCCATCGGGAGGCAATCATACTTCTAAGCTAGATTGTTCGAGATTCACGGGCTGCTCGTGAGCATCGTGAACACGGCGAGGACGAATGAATTACCTGAAAGAAGTGTGGGGTTCGCGTGAACTCCTCTTCAACCTGACCTCTCGCGAGGTGCGCGGCAAGTACAAGCGAACCATCTTCGGCCAGCTGTGGTCGCTCGCGAACCCGCTCGCGCTGATGCTGATCTACACCTTGGTGTTCGGCATCATCTTCAAGAGCAACCCCGAGCCGGGAAACCCGAGTGGGCTCAACGTCTTCGCGCTGTGGCTTCTGTGTGGCCTGTTGCCGTGGACGTTCTTCGCGAACGTCGTCAATACGGCGTCAGGATCGCTGGTCGGCAATGCCAACCTCATTCAGAAAGTTTCCTTCAGCCGGATCGTTCTTCCGCTCTCCACAGTGGGGTCGAGTGCCTACAACTGGGCATTCGAGATGGCGGTTCTCGTGATCGCTCTATCGATCGCTGGAGGATTCGTTCTCCCGTGGATTCCGCTCGTCCTCGTGGCCATGGTCCTTCTCGCGATTTTCGCCGCGGGAGTGGGGCTGTTGTTCTCCATTGCGAACGTGTATTTCCGCGATACCCAATATCTCCTGAGTATTGTTCTTCAACTCTGGATCTACCTGTCGCCCATCATCTATCCGACGACCCTGGTGGTGAGCAAATCCAAGGAACTGGGAGGGCTGCTCGGAACTCCGATTACCCTGGCGGGGCTATACGACCTGAACCCGATCGTGCATTTCGTCGCCATCTTCCGGGCTCTGATGTACGACAACCGCTGGCCCGACCCAAGCGAGTGGCTGATCTGCCTCGCGTGGGCGCTCGTCACACTCCTCTTAGGCGCGGTCGTGTTCCGCCGGAACGAACGAAAGCTGGCCGAAGCGCTATGAGCAACAACACTGCGGTACGAGTCGACCATGTCACGAAGACATTTCGCATGTATCACGAACGAAATCAGAGCTTGAAATCGGCGATCATGCGAGGACGAACCTCGGTCCATGAAGATTTCTTGGCGCTTCGCGACGTGACATTCGATGTTCCTCAAGGATCGACGTTTGGGCTCATCGGCAGCAATGGATCGGGCAAGTCGACACTGCTCAAGTGCTTGGCGAACATCTACTACCCGAATCAGGGTGCCATCACGCACTTCGGCAAGATCGCGGCGATGCTCGAGGTCGGTTCCGGGTTTCATGCAGAACTGTCAGGTCGCGAGAACATCTTCCTCAACGGCTCCATCCTCGGAATGTCGAAGAAGGAGGTGACGCGCAAACTTGATGAGATCATCGATTTTTCGGGCGTAGAGCAATTCATTGATCAGCCGGTCAAGAACTACTCTTCCGGCATGTACGTGCGCCTCGGGTTCGCGATTGCTATCAATGTGGACCCCGACATCCTCGTGGTCGATGAAGTGCTCGCGGTGGGGGATGCCGACTTCCAGGCGAAGTGTTTCGCGAAGTTCGCAGACTTCAGGAATGCAGGCAAGACAGTGATCCTGGTAAGTCATTCCATGGAGACTGTCAAGACGATGTGCGATCACGCAGCCTGGCTGAATCACGGAACGTTAGAGACCGTCGGCGAGGCCGCTCCGACTATCGACGCATACCTTCGGTCGTTGAACGGGCCCGCGGCCTGACTCCCACGATGCATCCGAATTAACCGAAGGTAGGCTCTCTCCGTGAACATACGAGAACTTTCGATTCCGGATTCCTACGAGATAACGCCCATCCAGCGCGCGGATGACCGTGGAGTTTTTCTCGAATGGTATCGATTCGACTTGCTTGAGAAGGTGATCGGTCATCCGCTCGCACTTCGTCAGGCGAACACATCCGTCTCAAAGCGTGGTGTGGTCCGCGGCATTCACTTCGCCGATGTTCCGCTCGGTCAGGCCAAGTACGTGACAGTGACGCGCGGTGCCGTGCTGGATTTTGTGATCGATATTCGAGTCGGCTCGCCCTCATTCGGTAAGTGGGATTCGGTGCGCCTCGATGATGTGGAGCGCAAGGCGATTTACCTGGCCGAAGGTCTCGGGCACGCTTTCGTCGCGCTTTCGGATGACGCAACGGTTAGTTACCTGGTCACGGACACTTATAACGCAAGCAAGGAACACGGGATCAATCCGCTCGATCCGGCGGTGGCATTGGTCTTCCCAGAGGAGGCTGGACCGCTCCTACTATCCCCGAAAGACACGGATGCTCCCGGCATCGACGACGCCGCTGCCGCCGGGCTTCTGCCGTCCTGGGACTCCATGCGGGCTTACTACAACTCACTTAACGGCCAGTAAGGGCGGCGAATGCGCGGAATAATTCTGGCGGGCGGGTCTGGCACCCGACTCTGGCCGATCACAAAGGGCATTTCGAAGCAGCTGATGCCTATCTACGACAAGCCAATGATCTACTACCCTCTATCGACCCTGATGATGGCCGGGATCAGCGAGATCTTGATAATCACCACGCCTGAGTACAACGCTCAGTTCCGTGCCCTGCTGGGCGACGGGAGCCAGCTCGGGATCCGTCTGGAATATGCGGAACAAGCTTCTCCAGATGGACTTGCGCAAGCGTTCCTCATCGGTGAGGAATTCATCGGCAACGAGAGCGTGGCGCTGGTTCTCGGCGACAATATATTCCACGGCGCGGGTCTCGGCAGCTCATTGCGAGAGCACGAGGACGTCGAGGGCGGCCTCATCTTTGCGTATCACGTATCAAATCCAACCGCGTACGGAGTGGTTGAGTTCGACAAGCGAATGAGAGCGCAGTCCATCGAAGAGAAGCCGGCTGTCCCCAAGAGTAACTACGCCGTTCCGGGGCTTTACTTCTACGACAACACGGTTGTGAATATCGCCAAGACGATCGAGCCCAGCGCCCGGGGTGAGCTGGAAATTTCCACGGTCAATGAGCGCTATCTCACGGCGGGAAAACTCCAAGTCCAGGTCCTCGATCGAGGGGTCGCCTGGCTGGACACGGGGACATTCGAGTCGATGATGCAGGCCTCCGAATACGTTCGCGTGATCGAAGATCGCCAAGGCTTCAAAGTGGGCTGTATCGAGGAGATCGCCTGGCGTGCGGGGTGGATAGACGACGATCAGCTTGACGCTCTTGCGACTCCGCTGCGAAAGAGCGGTTACGGCGAGTACCTCGCGAACCTGTTGACATCAGGCGCATAGTCGCAGCACTGTTATCTGAGGTGCGTCACAAAAACTGCCGGTCATCGAATTTATTCGGCGGAAGCGCACTACACAGGTAACGGGGGCACGGTTATGGGTTTCAGCAGAATCGGGCGCATGGGGCGGCGCCGAGCGACCGCGATTCTCGCGGCATTCGGTCTCGTTGCCGCGCTGTTTGTTGCGCAGCAAGCTCCGGAGGCTCGAGCTGTCACTGGGTCGGAATTCGACCCGGGATTCATTATCAGCGACCAAGTGTTCTTCAAGGGTGACGCGATATCGGAAGCCCAGACACAATCGTTCTTAGAGGCGATGGCGCCGTCGTGCGCGGGGGCGAATGGTGTCACGTGCCTAAAAAACTACACACAGTCCACAACGTCGAGAGCGGCGTCAGCCTCGGCCGGATGTGCGGCATATAACGGCGCAGCAAATGAGCGGGCGAGCCGCATTCTCGTAAAGGTGGGGGTCGCGTGCGGCATCAATCCCCAGGTGCTCATCGTGATGCTGCAAAAAGAGCAGGGTCTCGTCACCAAGTCCTCTCCCACTCCATCCAACTACCGAATCGCGATGGGCTATGGCTGTCCGGACACTGCTCCATGCGATGCGCAGTTTTACGGCTTCTACAACCAGGTCTACAAGGCTGCTTGGCAGCTCAAGATCTACGGGGCGAGCCCTTCGAGCTGGAGATACCACGTCGGGAACGTCGCCGTGCAGTTCCATCCCAACGCGGGGTGCGGGTCAACCGTTGTCAATATCCGCAATCAGGCGACGGCCAGTCTCTACAACTACACGCCGTACCAGCCCAACGCTTCAGCGTTGGCGAACCTCCGCGGTCTAGGAGACAGTTGCGGCAGCTACGGTAACCGCAACTTCTGGGTCTACTTCAATGACTGGTTCGGCGATACCGGTACCGCGGGTGTGCTCGCTATCGACGAGCTCTATCAGCAGCTAGGCGGATCCGCCGGATCATTGGGAGCTCCGGTTGGAGGAATCAATAGCATTAGCGCGAACGGCGGAGGACTGGTACGAGCATTTGCGAATGGTGCCATCGCCTGGTCGCGTCCGCTGGGCGCCCACGTGGTGGCTGGCGAAATCCGAGTGTTCTTTAATGTGCAGGGAGGCATTGCAGGAGCGCTAGGTTGGCCCGCAAGCCCAGCGAACGCGAACAGCTCTCGAGGCGGAGGCACAGTCCAGGCCTTTCAGAATGGGGCCATCACTCGGACAACCGCTGGTCAGCTCAGCACACTCTCCGGTCCGATCCGAGTGAACTTCGGCTCGACTGGAGGTCTCGCGGGGCCGCTTGGCTGGCCGCTTGCGTCCGCTGTCTGCGCGGATGGCGGCTGTACCCAGAGTTTTGACGGTGGCACTATCTATTGGACTGAAAGCCGAGGCGCGCACAGCGTTCAGAGTGCCTTCGCGCCGCTATTCGCGTCCACCGGCGGAACTTCCGGATCGCTAGGGTGGCCCACTAGCGACCCCAACGCACTCACGGTATCGGGTGGGTCCGGAATCGTGCAGGGATTCGACAAGGGAGCCATCACTCAGGTAACCGGAGCCGCGCCTCGAATACTCAGCGGACCAATCCGGACAGCCTTTAATGCTGCTGGAGGACTCGCTGGTGCTCCA
>Ga0247815_10003299_pt1 | contig 11631 bp, 6 predicted proteins | sample UWRJL194509B1_FD_181014 | JGI IMG/M metagenome (GOLD analysis project Ga0247815, IMG submission 181014) | Plant litter microbial communities from Arlington Agricultural Research Station in Wisconsin, United States - UWRJ-L194-509B-1 | ecosystem: Environmental > Terrestrial > Plant litter >... | reverse complement strand
TGGAGTTTTGACGTCATACAAAACCTTCTGGTATTGGATGAGCAGGGCAAAATTCTCTTTGGCATTGTAGAAGAAGATTGTCAACCCCTTGATCATACCCTTAAAAATGTTCATCCCGATGATGTACGACAGGTGTATGATGCTTTTTTAGATTGTATGACGGGACGTAGTGAGCACTGCGACGTACGTTTTAGGGTGGTTGCAGTAAATCATGAAGTCAGGTGGCTGCACTGCACCGGGCGGGCAACTTTCAACTGTGACCTTACTGTAGCTCAGTTTGCGGGCATCCTTCAGGATATCACAAAGGAAACTGCCGGGATGGAAGCGCAGCGCAAGTTGCAGCATCAAAAAGATCATTTCTTAAGTATTGCCAGTCATGAACTGAAGACGCCTGTGACAAGCATTAAGGCCTATGCCCAGTTATTGGAAAGAATGCTTAGTAAAGAGGGCGATAAACAAAAGGCTGATATGGTTGCACGGCTCACCGGACAGGTAGCCCGCCTCACTACACTTCTTGATGATTTGCTTGACGTAAGTAAAATTAGTAACGACAGGCTCGGCTTTAAACGCGATTACCACGATTTCAACGAAATTATACAAGAGAATATCCTTGCGCTGAATTACCAGACAGGGACCCATCAGATACAGACCAACCTTAACTTCATAGGTAATATATTTTGTGACAAAATGCGCATTGGTCAGGTAATCAGTAACTTTATCTCAAATGCTATTAAATATTCCCCGGACAAAGATAAGATTGTGATCAGCACCGCCCAGCGTGGTACTGATGTGATATGTTGTGTGAAGGATTTTGGAATAGGTATCAGTGAAGAAAATATTAACCATGTTTTTGAACAATTTTACCGGGTAAGTACCGCCGAGGCTTACTCCTATCAGGGAATGGGACTGGGATTATTCATTTCAGCAGAAATTATACGTCAGGAAGGTGGAAAGATTTGGGTGGAGAGTGAGGAAAATGCTGGCTCTACCTTTTGTTTCTCGCTCTCGCTGGCTAACAATATCAGATAATATTAATATATTTCACGCGGTTTCAGGACCGTAGATTGAACAATTGAATGTATAAAAAATATAGTTTATGGCTTTGGGCAGCAGTGATTGTCCTGGCTTCATGTCAGAATAAAAAGAATGGTTCAGAAACCAGCGCAGTTGCCACAGATAGCAGCAGCGTCCAAACGCCAAAAACATTAAACTATACCGTAGCAGGAACGCTTCCACATGATACTGCGGCGTATACAGAAGGATTTGAACTGAGAAAAAATAATTTGTACGAAGGTACAGGAACACTCGAAAATTCCTTCATTTCTATTGCGGATCCGAAGACAGGTAAAGTGAAGCAGAAATTCCCTTTAAAGGATAAGGCCATTTATGGAGAAGGTATAACTATCCTGAATAATCAGCTATTCCAGCTTACTTATCAAAACCACGTTGCGTTTGTGTATGACTTAAAAGATCCAGCTAAGGTTACTGGTACATTTAAATGGCCCTATGAAGGTTGGGGTTTAACTAACGATGGTACAAATCTATATGCAAGTGTAGGCAGTTCATTCATCTATAAACTGGATCCGAAATCTTTTGCCATTATAGGCCAGATACAGGTTACCGATGATCTGGGCACGGTTGATCAGCTTAACGAACTGGAGTTTGTTAATGGATTTATATATGTAAACAAATGGCAAACCACTAAAATCTTAAAGGTTGACCCGGCAACGGGACATGTAGTGGGTACAATTGACTGCTTTGGCCTGTTATCGCAATATGCGCCAGATTATACTCCGAAGTCTGCCGATAGTGTACTTAACGGTATTGCCTGGGATGAAGACAGCCAGTTATTGTATGTTACCGGTAAAAACTGGCCGCTTATTTTTAAGCTAAAGCTGGATTAGGTTATTTTCATAGAAAGCACCGGGAATGGTTTCCCAATTGCATCTGTGACGTTCCTTTCCGTTACTTCAAAACCAAGGTGCTTATAAAAATTGCAGGCCTGCACATTTTGTTCGTTTACGTCTACTTCGTTGACATGCAGGTGCTGGTATACATAGTTCACCAGCGCCAGTCCTATGCCCATAGCCTTGGCGGCGGGCAACACAAATAATAATCGGATCGCTTTCTCGCTTATTCCTATAAAGCCAAGTAGTTGATCATTTTCATGTTTGATGCCAAACAGCTTTAAGGTATCAAGGTATTCCCCGCCAATCAGTATTTTGTATACCTGTATGTCGGCTTCTTCTAAAAAATGATGAGTAGCACGGACAGACAATTCCCAAACATTGAGTATCTCTGCATGATGCGCTGTATTTAATTTATCTACTGTATAGTTTTTGAACATCGGCAAAATTCTGGTATTTTTATAGTACATTCAATTGCCATGCCTAACCAAATAGAAATCCCGGGAGATCATCTCAGGAGCCCGCGTTTTCTTACGTTGGGGCTGCTTGTTTGCTTTATGATGTTCTGTTTCACACAACCAGGTCTTGCGCAAGACAGCAAAATTAACTTTGTGCACCATACGGTTGAAGACGGACTATCCCAAAGCAGTGTACTTTCTATCGCACAAGATAGCCTGGGTTTTATGTGGTTTGGGACAAAAGATGGGCTAAATAAGTTCAATACGCAAACATTTGAGATTTTTAAACATAAGAAAAATGACCCTGCATCTATAAGCAGCAGCCAGAATATTAACGCATTGATTACTGATCATAAGGGGAACGTTTGGGCAGGAACTCAAAACGGACTGAACCTCTATTTGAGGGAAAGTAACTCCTTTAAACATTTTCTTATTCCCGGTACAGACGGCAGGCGCTTAACGAGCAATGTGGTAAGGTCACTTTTTGAAGACCGACAGGGAAATATATGGGTGGGTACAGACTTTGGCCTGTACAGGTTATTGGGAAATGGTAGTTTCGAAAAGGTTGAAGGAAAATCGGCCGACGGGAGAATATTCCGTGAACAGCTCATCAGGTGCATTTACCAGGATCATGAAGGTGCCATCTGGATTGGGGCAGTGGAAGGATTAACCAAAATCACCAGACAGAAGGGTGGATTCAAATTCCAATCATTTGTACATGACGCAGAAAAGCCAGGCAGTCTGCCCGATAACGATATCACCTCTGTAATCGAAGACCGCCAGCACAATATGTGGGTTGCTACCCATCAGTTTGGGCTTGTAGTCTTAAACAGAAGAAATGGATCTTTTACTTCGGTAAAGGATGATCGGGCTAGGAAGTCTACAGATAATGGCCGCGTTATAAGGAAGCTGATGCTTGACAAGAAAGGGAGAATATGGATTGGCATGCTAAACGGGATTCAACTCTTTGATCCGGTAACAAAAGACTTTACTCTGCTCAAGCATGATCCGTATATTCCTACAAGCCTGAATCAAAATTCTATTTATGACATACATGAAGATGCATCTGGCTCAGTTTGGGTTGGTACATATTATGGTGGTATCAACGTCTATCATGCAGATGCTATGCCATTTAAAGGCTACAAAAGTTTTCTTGACAAAAATAGCCTAAGCAGTAATGTAGTGAGTGCTATTGTGGAAGACAATCGCCATAATTTATGGATCGGCACAGAAGCGGAGGGCCTGAATTATTACAACCGCGCCACAGGCTTGTTTAGTAGTTTTAAAAGTAATGCTGCCAGGCCAGATGCTTTGAGCTCAAACCTGGTGAAAGCAATTGCTATTGATGAGCGTGAACGTGTGTGGATTGGGACCTATGAGGGAGGACTTGATCTATATCTGCCGGAAACCAGCACCTTCAAACATTATTCGCTAAATAACGGTGATCCGGTGAAGCTGAACTCGAGAAGGATCACCAGCTTGCTGTTTGACAAGCAGAAGCGCCTTTGGGCTGGCACCCGCGCGAATAGTCTTTATCTTTATGATGCTGGAAAAGATACTTTTATCTCCTGTGATCAAATGCTGTCGCCAAAAAACAGGCCCATACTGCATATCCGCCATCTATTTGAAGATACTAAAGGAAATATTTGGGCCGCAACCAATGGCGGTACTTACATATTGGAAAAAGATGCAGCAAAGTTTGCTAAAGTTATGCTGCCAGATCATAGTATTTCGCTCGATGATATCAATGTAATCAGGGATGATAGTAAGGGCAATATCTGGCTGGGCAGTTACGGCGCAGGCCTCATTCGTTACCACCCGCATACCAGAACTTCTGTTAGCTTTACTACTTCGAATGGTCTGCCGAGTGATGTAATCCTCGGAATTCTGGAAGATAACAATGGCGCACTATGGATCAGCACAGATAATGGACTTTCAAAGTTCGATGGGCGGTTCTTTAAAAATTATACTGTTAAAGATGGTTTGCCGGGAAACGTGTTCAACTACAATTCATTTCTCAAAGATGGCCGCGGAGAATTATATTTCGGTGGCTACAACGGGCTTCTAAGCTTTCTTCCTGAACAAATAAAAGACAACATCAGGTCACCAAGGGCCGTATTTACTAACCTGAGGTTATTCAATAAGGAAGTAACTATAGCCGACGAAACCCATCTGTTGGATCAGAATATTAATGTAATTAAGGAATTAACCTTTTCACACAGTCAGAATATTTTTAGTATTGACTTTGCTGTGCTCAATTATATTAAACCTGAAAAAAACAGGTATGCCTATAAGCTGGAAGGTTTTGAAAAAGACTGGAATTACGTACAGTCTGCTTCTGCAACATTTACCAATCTTCCTCCCGGAACCTATAGATTGTTAATCAGGGGAACAAATAACGATGGTATCTGGAGCAAAGAAGAAAAATTAACTATAAAAGTTCAACCTCCATTCTGGGCTACATGGTGGGCATATGTAATTTATGTACTGCTTTTTGCCGCGCTCCTGTTTTTTATACTGAGGTTTATCTGGATGCGTGCGCTGATGAAAAGGGAGCAGGAAGTGCACCAGATGAAGCTTGATTTTTTTACCAATGTTTCTCATGAGATCCGCACGCCGCTTACGCTCATTACTGGTCCCCTGGAAACGCTGATTGCTGAAAGCCAGGAATTTCCTGTATTGCACAGAAAACTGCTTTCGTTGAAAAAGAATACGGGCCGGCTAACACGGCTGGTCACTGAACTGATGGATTTCAGAAAAGCTGAGGCGGGTAAGATGACGCTGAATGTTTCTCCCGGCAACATCGTAAATTTTTGCAGGGAAATCTTTTTATCTTTCAGCCATCTGGCAATCAGGCACCACATCGACTATAGCTTTATAAGTGAAGAACGGCGGATAGAAGTCTACTTTGATAAGTTCCAGCTGGAAAAGGTGATCTTTAACCTGTTGTCAAATGCCTTTAAATTCACCCCTGATCATGGAATGATTAAAGTTTCAGTCAGCCGTTTTGGCGATAATCAGGTAAGCATTATTGTTGCTGACAACGGGATTGGTATTGCGCCTGAAAACCAGGAGCAGTTGTTCACCAATTTTTACCAGGTTAAAGAACAGGGAGCACGACACAACGGGACGGGGATAGGACTGGCATTATCAAAAAAAATTGCACAGTTCCACCATGGGGACCTTCTGTTGATACCTCCTGGCAAAGAGGAAGAAAAATGCACCCGTTTTTGTCTGAATATGAAACTGGGTTATGCTCACTTTAAAGCTGAAGAACTCATTACACCGTATCTCAATACGGATAACGTATCGTTATATCATGATTATCCCGCTGCGGAACCATTGGAACAAGCTGTGCTGCCAGCCGGAAAAACGGATGTGGATATTCTGATTGTAGAAGACAATGAAGAAGTGCGTGAATTTATCAGGCAATCCCTGATACACCGTTACCATATCATAGAGGCTGCCAATGGTGCAGAAGGGTTAAGACTTGCAACTGAACGCATTCCTGACCTGATTGTAAGTGATGTAATGATGCCTGAAATGGATGGCCTGGAACTCTGCCGCCGGCTAAAAACAGATGAACGGACCAACCACATCCCTGTAATCCTATTAACGGCAAGGTCTGGCAATATTCATGAGGTGAACGGTTTAAAAACTGGAGCGGATGTGTATATAACCAAGCCTTTTGGGGTAGCTGTTTTGCAACTGACCATTGCAAATCTCATTAGCCTCAAATCTAATATCAGACGGAAGTTTAGTCAGCAGATTACCCTTCAACCCGCAAACATCCTGATTGAATCATCCGGAGAAGAATTTTTAAATAAGCTGATGCATCTTATTGAAACTAACCTCATCAACGAAGACTTTTCAGTAAGCACCCTGGCAGCGGAAATTGGAATGAGTACCCCTATATTATACAAGAAAATTAAGGCCCTAACGGGAATGACGGTTAACAACTTTATCAAATCTGTACGCTTGAAACGGGCTGCGCAATTGCTGAAGCAAAATCACAATACTGTATATGAAGTGGCTTATCTGGTAGGCTTTAATGATAGCAAATATTTTAGTAAAGAATTTTCCCGGCAATTTGGGCAAACACCATCAGAATATGTATTAAGCAGCTAAAACAGCCTAATATTTAAAAATTTCCCCCTTTTCTTTTAAGATTTTCACCCCTTCATGATAGCATACCGGCATACATTAGCAGTGCCGAATATTAAATCAATGAACAGAAAATCTACGCTGAACCGTATGGCTTTTCAAGGGCTTTTATCTCCCGGAAAATTCATTCTAATCCTATTACTTTGCAGCAGTACGCTGACCTTTGCCCAACAGCAGCAGCGATTGAACGCACACTGGGAATTTCTTAAAGGAGATCTTGGCAGTGTATGGGAAGCCGTACGTCCGTCTAAAGAAGGTAGTTCTGAAAGTGTGCCTATATGGGGATCGGTTACGCTTCCTCATTGCTTCAATGCCACTGACGCGGTTGATCCCGACTTGAATTATTATGAAGGACCTGGATGGTACCGCACCCAACTGGAAATTAAGAATACTTATTTAAGGGGCAGGACATTGCTGCATTTCGAAGGCGCGGGACAGAAAACAACAGTTTATATATATGATCAAAAAGTAGCTGAACATGTTGGCGGTTACGATGAATGGAGTGTTGATATCACCGATGCTGTAGCAGCATTTAAACAAACGGAACAATACAAAACACAGTTCAAAAACAAGGTTCCTTTAGTAATACGTTGTGATAATTCGCGGGACCTGGAGATGATCCCGTCCGATCTTTCCGATTTTAACGTATATGGTGGACTTTACCGTTACCTCAACCTGGTATATACGCCCGAGCTATCGGTAGACAAGCTTTTTGCTAAAGCCAGCACAGATTCTTCCGGAAATACCGGTAAACTCAGTGTAGGGGCCAAATGGCTCAATCACAGTGGGATAAACAATGCCACGGTAGCTATCACATTGAAAGACCCTGAGGGAAAAATCCTGAAGAACTGGAAGGGCAGCTTGAAAGATTTCAGCGGCAAACAGGATTTGTGGGAAACCACGTTAAAGAAACCTAAGCTATGGTCGCCCGACAAGCCCTCTCTATATACAATCAATCTTAGTGTTTCTTCAGGCGGACAAACCAGTGTCCACACAGATAAAATAGGGTTCAGAAACTTTGAGTTTATAACCAAAGGGCCTTTTATGCTCAATGGCAAACGTCTTTTATTAAGAGGTACACATCGTCATGAAGATCATGCGGGCGTAGCGGCCGCCATGACTGAAGATATGACACGCACCGAGATGAAGATGATGAAAGAAATGGGTGTAAATTTCATCCGGCTCGGCCATTATCAGCAATCGAGAATTGTCCTGGATCTATGTGATAGCCTGGGACTGTTGGTATGGGAAGAAATTCCATGGTGCAGGGGCGGCCTGGGCGGCCCTGTCTACCAGGCACAGGCTAAAAGAATGCTTGCCAATATGATCCAGCAACATTATAACCACCCTTCGGTAATCATTTGGGGATTGGGTAACGAAAATGACTGGCCGGGGGATTTCAAAACCTTCGACGAACAGAAGATTAGGGCTTTTCTTACAGAACTCAACCAGTTATCGCATCAACTTGACCCATCGCGCAAAACAGCGATCAGGAGATGTGATTTTGCAAAAGACATTGTAGATGTCTATTCGCCGTCAATCTGGGCGGGTTGGTACAGAGGGATTTACACTGAATATACTGCAGCGGTTAAAACCGAATTTAACAAAGTAGATCATTTTTTACACATGGAGTGGGGAGGTGACAGCCATGCAGGGAGGCACTCAGAAACACCGGACAAAGCTTTGAGCCTGGTAAAACAGGGTGTAGGTGCTGATGAGAGGGAAGGAGATGCGTCTTTATATGGCGGCGGACCCAGGGTATCTAAAGATGGCGACTGGAGCGAGAGTTATCTGAGTAACCTGATTGACTGGCACCTAAAGGAACAGGAAAAAATGCCCTGGCTGACAGGATCTGCATATTGGCCGTTTAAAGATTTTTCTACGCCTGTGCGGCCAGAAAACCCTATTCCATACATGAACCAGAAAGGGGTAGTGGAGCGTGATTTTAAAAAGAAAGAAAGTTTTTATGTATTTCAATCCTATTGGGCCAGCAAACCAATGGTTCATATCTACGGACATAGCTGGCCAGTGAGATGGGGTGATAAAGGAGAAATGAAAATGGTAAAGGTATATTCCAATTGCGACCAGGCAGAATTATTTGTCAATGGCAAAAGCCAGGGGTTGAAAAAACGCAATAGCCAGGACTTCCCCGCTGCGGGTTTGCGCTGGATGGTAAATTATAATGAAGGCAAAAATGAGATCAGGGTGGTTGCAACCAAAGACAAGGTAGAGGTGAAAGATGAAATCAGCCAGGTTTACCAGACCGCAAAATGGGGAAAACCCGCAAGTATGACTTTGGCAAAAATAGTGCAGACGGAAGATTATACCACTGTTGAAGTGAAGCTTTTTGATGCGCAGCATGTGCAATGCCTTGATAGTAGTGATTATGTGCTTTTTGGATATACGGGTGATGGTAAATTAATGGACGACCTGGGTACGTCCGGAGGGTCAAGAAAAGTTCAGTTATACAATGGGCGTGCAGTAATTAGTATTGCAAATAAAGGGGGCAAAGGTGTAGCAAGCGTAAGTTCTGAGGGCCTGGTTACTCAATTATTAGAATTATAAACAGGAATCATGGTATCGTTCAATCGAATTTTCAGCATCCTGCTAATGTGCTTTTTAATAGCCAGCAGCACAGACATATCCGCACAGTCGGCTAAGGCCGCCATGGAGAAAACTGTGAATTCAACACTGAAAGCACAGATATTGAAAGAAGCAGCCTGGGCGCTAAAGCAGCAACCACTGACAGTAACTGCTGCGGCATCACCAAGAAGCGCGGGAGGAAGGCATGATTTTTACTCTGAAGGAGATTACTGGTGGCCAGACCCAGCTCATCCTGATGGGCCATATATCCAGAAAGACGGCATAAGCAATCCTGATAATTTTGTGGAGCACCGCCAGGCAATGATCAGGTTCAGCAGGATCGTCGGGGCATTGGCGTCGGCATGGAAAATTACCACCGATCCAAAATATGTTGCACATGCGGTCTTGCACCTGAGGGCATGGTTTGTTAATTCAGCTACCCGCATGAACCCGAACCTTCTATATGCACAGGCAATCAAAGGCTTATTTACAGGAAGGGGAATTGGGATTATTGATACAATACACCTCATTGATGTGGCGCATGGCATTATTGTAATGGAGCCGAAAATATCCGCAACAGATGTAGCCGCCATTAAATCCTGGTTCAATGAATATCTGCAATGGCTAATGTCACATCCTAACGGGAAGGCAGAAATGAATGCTAAAAACAATCATGGGACATGCTTTGTAGCGCAGGTTGCTGCTTTTGCCCGCTTAACTAATGATTCAGTATTACTGAAATTTTGTACCGAAAGATATAAACATATTTTATTGCCAAACCAGATGGCCGAAGATGGCAGTTTCCCACTTGAATTAGCAAGGACAAAGCCTTACGGATATTCAATTTTCAATCTTGATGTAATGACTGTTCTTTGCCAGGTTTTGTCTGTTCCCGGAGATGATCTCTGGAATTACAGTACCTCCGATGGGAAGTCTGTAAAAAAAGGAATTGAATACATGTACCCGTATATCAAAGATAAAGCTACATGGCCCCTCAAGCCTGATGTGATGTACTGGAAGGAATGGCCCGTTGCACAGCCTTCGCTGCTTTTTGGTGCCCTCGCTTATGGTAAACAGGATTGGCTGGAGACCTGGGAAAGGCTTGACCACCAGCCTGTAGTAGAAGAAGTGATTAGAAATTTACCTGTAAAATATCCGCTAATCTGGATGAACTGATTTGAATATGAAGAATTTATATATAACAGGTATTTTCCTGATACTACTAATTGAAAAAAGTACGGCACAGCTTAATGTCCAACGAGCTGTGAATCGTGCGGAAAAACAAACCAGGATTCTCTTAAATGAGGTGGCACAAGCAAAGGCTGACGGATCCAATATGGTATCGCCCAGGACATTAGAAAAAGGCAAACTTAAATTGGTATCTTCAAAGGACTGGACGAGTGGTTTTTTCTCAGGGGAACTTTGGTATTTGTATGAGCTGAGCAAGGACACTAAATGGAAACAGGAGGCGGAGCGCTATACCCAGGCAATAGAATCTGAAAAGATTAACGGCACTACCCATGATATGGGTTTTAAGATCTACTGCAGTTTTGGCAATGGCTACCGTATAACACATAATGAGCAGTATAAAGCAGTGCTGATCGAAGCAGCCAAAACACTAAGCAGCCGTTTCAGCCCTAAAGTTGGACTAATACGTTCATGGGACCATCACAGTGAGCAGTGGGCTTACCCGGTAATCATTGACAACATGTTAAACCTGGAATTACTTTTTGAAGCAAGCAAGCTGACTGGTGATTCCACTTATTATAAAATTGCGGTCAGCCATGCGGATAAAACTATGAAAAATCATTTCAGGAAAGATTACAGTTCATACCATGTAGTGGCTTATAACCCCGAAACGGGGATAGCAGAGAAAAAGCAAACCCACCAGGGTTATAGCGATAGTTCTGCCTGGGCGAGGGGACAGGCCTGGGCCCTCTATGGCTATACTATGTGTTACCGGGAAACGCGCAATCCTGCCTATCTGCAACAGGCACAACATGTTGCAGAGTATATTTTCACACATCCAAACCTGCCTTCTGATCTTGTTCCCTATTGGGATTTTAACGCACCTGGCATTCCTGATGAGCCACGTGATGTATCTGCTGCAACGGTAATGGCCTCGGCGCTTTATGAACTAAGTACATATAGTAGTAAAAGCAACGGTTATTATGAAAAAGCAGACCGCATAATTGAAAGCGTATCAACCAAATATGTCTCAGCACCAGGGACAAACAAGGGTTTTATACTTGGGCATAGTACTGGTTCAAAACCCGCAGGATCTGAAATTGATGTGCCATTGAGTTACGCTGATTATTACTATCTGGAAGCCTTGCTGAGAAGAAGAAACATAAACTATAAACAAAAATAAACACCAAACAATTGCAAATCCCGGGTACTACCATGTCCGGGTACAATAAATAACCAAGTAAAACCAAGTATGATATGATTAAAAGAATTACACTTCTTATTGCGTTCCTGCAAATCAGCTGTATGTTTGCATTTGCGCAAACAGCTCC
>Ga0247815_10003298_pt1 | contig 11635 bp, 9 predicted proteins | sample UWRJL194509B1_FD_181014 | JGI IMG/M metagenome (GOLD analysis project Ga0247815, IMG submission 181014) | Plant litter microbial communities from Arlington Agricultural Research Station in Wisconsin, United States - UWRJ-L194-509B-1 | ecosystem: Environmental > Terrestrial > Plant litter >... | reverse complement strand
GATGAGCCCAGTGGATGCATGCATATATGAGCGAATGCGGGATCCAATCTAGCTGTGGCGGCTGGGAGATCCTCTTGTGAGAAGACTCGCTGTGCGAAATGTTGAAACAGAGATCGCTCTGCCCCATCCTGGTGAGACATCCCTGCGCGAGTTCATTATGCCCCAGTGCAGCGCTGATGTGCATGTTCTGTGGCGCACGGTCTGCGTCAAACAGAAAGTCTCCAAACGACGCATGAAGGGTGCGAAGTCCTGGCTCAGCGTCCTCGGAAGGGAGGTAGACTACTGAATGAAGACGCTCGAGTGAATCACGGAGGTGAGCGGGCTGCATCGTCATCAGCTCGGCTAATGCCTGGACAGAAAGCGACGTTCGTGCTGTAAGGATACAAGCGAGCACCCTCTTCACTTCGCGTAGCTCATCAGCATCATAATGATCAGGTCGTGATGCCTCGACAAGGATCATCTCGTAGATCTTGTCCAGTGTCGCAGTCGCTGCGGTGCCCACACCGACTGCGGCTGTGGCTTTCCTCAGCCGTTCCACCCGCCCTCGCAGGCTCTCTCGAGCAAGAATGAACTTCAGAACGGTCGAGGCGAAGATGAACAGGCCACTCGCTAGCTTGAGCAGGGCGTCTACATCATGGGTGGTATACCAACTCATGTCAGGCGAACAGCCCTCGAGAGTACGCTCAATGTACAAGCGGATGTCGGATGTGACCTCAGCCTCGCTGATCGTGTGCAATTGAAGGATCGAGCTGAAGCGTGTGTCTGCGATGGGCGTGCCACGGATGTGCATTTCCGGGCGGGACGTGAGGATGAATTTGACTTTGGCCTTGGCGTCGCTCTCAAACTCGGCTATATCCCTAATCAGTTGAGCGAGCTCGATTTGGTCATGGCACTCGTCAAGAGCGTCGATGACGAAGACAAGTGGAAGAGTCGTCGCCGAGAGTGCAGCGAGTGGTTTCCGAAGGAGAGGGCCCATCTGTTCGGTGACAGGTTTGTGTCCGACCCGGGGGTCTTCCTCGAGCTCGACTGCCAGTGCGCGGGCGAACTCGAGCGAGTGACTGGCCAGTAATCCTGCAAGCGTCGGCAGGATGCGCCGGACGTCTGTTCGTGCGATAGATCCTGCAGATCGCGAGCAAAAGAAGCCGCCGCCCATCATGACCGCTGGTTCTTTCTCCAGCATACGCGACAGAGTGACGGCGATCGATGTCTTGCCGGTGCCAGCCATGCCAGCAAGCCAGAAGATAGCAGTGGGCTCGTTCAAGACCCAGGCGACAAGTTTGTTCAGAATGCCCTCGCGCGTGCCAGGCATACATCCAGCGTGGGTTGGCTGCTCATCGTGCGCTGCATCGGAAACAAAGTTCTCTCCGAGAACTGCAAGGCGTTAGCGCATGCCAGAGATTTCTTGCCGACGACATCACCTGTTCTGATCTTCTTCATGATCTAATACTATGTGAGAATCGATACCAAGCGATAGGAACATGAGGCGAACCTGATCCTTCGCTAGCTCCTTCGCAATCCGTTGCTCTTCTGCCACTACTAGGCGCTGGAAATAAGTAGTTAATGATCATGCCCCTTCAGCGAAGGACATGCCGAGACGAACTCGATGAACATCCTTGAGACAGAGCTCAATCGTGACGATGCTCTCAAACTACGACCACTCATCAGTCATCGGTGAAGCAGTCGCGAAGTCAATGCTCGCACCTGGAACACATCAAGAAGCGAGGAGACCTTCTCGAGCAATGATTTGACAGTTGCGACATCCTCGTTGGATTCCAACACGCGAATGACTAGCCCGCGATTCTCCTTCGCCTGGGCAAACGCCGTCAACTGATTGAGAGCACTGCATACAAATCTCAATGCACAGTCGCGTTCATTATGAAGGACAAAATACCTAGATATCTCGTCCAGACGCTTTTGGAGCTTCCCGTCGAGTCCCTTCTCCTTGCCGTACGCGATCGCAATCTTGTGCAGGTGCGCGAGCTTTCCGTTGGCCCTCTGGTATTCGTCCTTCACCTGACCCGTTCGCTGGAAAACATTGATCAGCACAAGCACAAATATGCAGCAGCGACATACCTCGCAAATGTCCCAAATCTTAACGACCCCGACGAGTGCTGCCTTGAGAGGGAGACACAGATCCGCGCCGTCACGGGCTGTCGCAAGAAGCTCGTGGATGACCGAACCCGTGGTGCCAAGCGCCGAAGATTGTTCTGGAGGGTTTGCATATGCGAGTGTCGGTGGAATTGGCGGTGGATCTGGAGGTGTGGGAGGAGGAGCGGGACTGGGCGAGTGCGTGCGCGAAACAGAACGCGAAGAGCGGCTAAACGTGTCCTTGAAGAACGTACGAGCCTTCTTGCGAAAGCCTGACATTGTCGTAGGTTGACTGAGTAGAAGCCTGTGCGAGTGATCTGAGAGGCAGAGTGAAACGAGCACGGCGAGTACAAGCGCTGGCTCGCCGAAAGAAGAGATGGTGCCGCAAAGGGAACTCGGTCTTTCTCTCACGCCACATGCACGCCTCCACGCTTGGTGGCCTTCGTCTTCTCAACGCCTTAGCTGGACACGCTCCATACTTCGCAACCACTCGGTCGCCCAACTTTGAATCTGTTGCCGCTGCACCGGCGGTCACGCGCGTTCACGACCCACCGTTGGCGCGCGACCACGTCTCGTTTGTCGACCAAGTTCGCGTCGATGCCGCTCCCGAGCTGTCTGCCCCGCACTCATCCCAACTTGTGCTCTATCCGGACTCGCATTTCGACTTGCTCCATCCCAAGTCCGCCGCGACGCATGGTGTGAGCATCCTTTCCGCACATCTTGCGTCCACCTCATTAACCTGAGTGTCGTTCGACTGTTCGTCGTGCACATGTAGCTGTTGCTCTACGGCACAAACGGCGACCCGGTGTCAATTCAGCGATCAGCCTTGCACTAACGCGCCATTCGCACAAGCTTCCACTTCCCCGAACTCTGCCGGACGAGCTGGAGACGCGAAAACGGGTTCTCGGACTTGGACTCTAACTTCAGTCCTGGGTTGCATGGATGTCGCCCAGATAGTGTCTGCTGGTCTACGCGCTCTCGGTCTTTGCCTACGCGATGGTTGCACTGGCTGCACGGCACGTTCGGCTCATGATGATCATGCCATTGACTAACAAAGACGCTCTGGATCAGGCTTTGAGAAGGTAGATGTATTCGCTGCGAGGCCCTTCCTTTGGCACTCGAACACGACCGCTCGAACATGGGCGAGGGTCGCGCAGCAACGCCAGCCACGCCGTCATCAAACGACTCTATCACGTCTACCCGACTCGTCCTCGCCAATGCCGATCCCAGCCACACGCCTAATCGCAGAACCAAGCGATTGCGTTTGGAAACCGAGAACGACGTGTCCCAGGTGTCTACGACGACCATGGTCAGGTTGAACAGCGGCAGTCCGGCTCGTACGCCACTCTTCCCAACAACACCACACCAATCGCACCAAGTCGGGCTTTCCCGTCCTGCAAAATCGGACGACGAGAGGCTCCGAGTCCTACTCAAGGCGCATGAAGCAAGTTGCGCGAGTTCAACAGCGACCGTGGCATCGTACAACAACGGGAGGCAGTTTTCGAGCGGCTGAGGGTCAGGCTGGGAGACGGCCGTGACACTTTGAAGTGGGAGGGTCTCGAAGGTCTGAAGCACACGTCACTAGGTCCGGTGAGCAAAGAGCAGGTCAAGGCTTATTGGGTCTAACGATGTGATGCCCTCAACGCGTTGGCAAGCATATAGCATAGAGCATAACAGAGTATTGGATTGTGTGGCGCAAAGACAAAACATGGCATAGTGAATAGAACTGTGACTTACACCTCGCTCCCCTTGGGCCCACACTTCGAGCTTGCCGAACCGCGCTTCAGACTTGGCGGTCCGCTTCCCAGACTTTGAGTTGGACGTTGCGCCAGCTTCACTTTTGGCGTCTGCCCTGTTGGCCAACGAACGGTAGCTCGTGCGAGAGTAAGTCTGAGTAGACTACCAAGGAAAGCGAAGTCGATTACCTTTACGCATCGCCTGAAGAGAGGACGGCGCTCCGTGGCGTCGTCAAACAGGGCCCGACGTTGTTGAGGTCCGGGGAAATGTCCCAACCCGCTTCCAGGCTGAACGGCTCCTCTTCGTCCCGTCAAACTCAGGGCAGTGCCTGTCTTGCAGGTGGCTCAAACGATGCAGCATTGTAGCCACGCGATTGCGTGGGCGTATCACCTGCTCGTTCTGTCAGCAGGACCACCGCAGACCACTCACATCAACGAACCTTGAGCGTATGAATCAAATGGTGCCTCATTGTCGTAATAAGATGACAGGTCTTGGTGTGCCATGGGTGTGGCAGGCGCGCGACGCAGGGATCAAAAGCGATGATGATGAAAAGAACGACTACCGGCAGGCACCGAAAGCGTGGATCTTGTCAACCGTTTTTCGCGGCAACAGTACAAACTATAGGCAATACCTGTCAATTGGGCTTCATCAGTGGTGCTGTGGACTTGTTTCTGTCGGAACGTAGTCAAATTACCTGAGGATGACTTGAAACAAGGGTCAACGCTCTTACCAGCGTCCAGCCGAACAATAATCGTATGAAATATGCGATTGAACCTGAGTAACCAATATATTTGACCTTGCTCATCTGTGATAACGACCACAAGTGCCTAGAAACTAACTCGTATGGTTTTACTGGCCCTCAACATGCCATACCAACCTCCGAGTAGCAGAAGAGTCCATCCAGACAGAGCCTATCCATGCCAACATGCTGTCCAATTTGTACCATTGCAGCTCCCGTCGTCCGGGAAAGTGAGAATGACCTTGTGTTTGGCGATGAGGGTTGTTGCGTCGACAGTCAAGTTACCGATGTAGTCCTTTGGTGCCCACAAAAGCAACTCCTCCGAAGGCCCAACGAGCCAACCATCTTTGCGAGACACGAGAGCGAGATTGTGAAGAGGCCCGAGTTCGGACTGCAAGTCCGTCGAAGTGATCTCGGCGAGATCCCACACACGAATCGACCCGTCATCCGAGCACGACACGAGCCTCAGATTGTCCGGAGTCACGACTACGGACCGTATCATAGCCGTGTGGCCGCACAACTTGTGTAGTATGGCTTTCGTCTCCATGTCCCAAACATAGATCGACGCGTCGTCAGCGCCAGAAACGATGTGCTGGCCAGATGGAGAGAACTGAACTGTCAACACTCCGGAATGACCTTGGAGTTCCCACGCCGTGTCCGAATGTTGTGCCTGAGCGTGCCAAGCGCGGATAAATGACTCAAACGCTGTTGCGATGAAGTTTCCATCTGGAGTAAAGGCGACAGAACGGATTTGGAACCGACGCCGTGAGCCCGTCAAGAGACGTTTGAGGTCTTCGCCGTGGGTTGTCGGCCAAACACAGATATCTCCACAGGCGTCTCCCGCTGCTATCAGCATTCCGTCTGGCGAATAAGCCAGCGAGTGCAACTCTTCGTCAGTTATCAACGGCTCGAGCGCCCCTGCCGATGGACCCTCTGTTGATGTCTGCCAAAACCTGACCGACTTGTCCGATCCCGCAGATGCCAGCCATGCCCCGTCGGGTGAGAATGCAAGTGCGTTGACACTTCCTTCGTGTCCGCTGAGTGGCTCTCCTACCGGAGCGCCAGTCTCGATGTCCCATACACGAATGGTGCTATCCTCCGATGCTGATACAACCAGCTTGCCATTCGGCGAGATGACCACCGAGTTGACCGCACCACGGTGACCCAGCAGAGGCGGGAGAGCGGCCTCCCCTAATTGCGCATTCCAGATTCCAACGGTGCCATCCTCCGAAGCGGAAGCAATGGTACAACCGTCGATAGAGAGTGCGACCACGTTCACACCGCCGTTGTGCGCATGTAAAGTCTGAGTTGAATTATGCAATATATCAGTGGTCCAGACGTGGATGTTGCGGTCATCAGAGCCCGATGCAATGTACAATCCATCCGTGGAGCACGAGATCGAGTTGACGGAGTTTGAAAGCATGGTAGACAGCCTCTGGCCTGATCGCCAGCTCCACGAGGTGATACCCTTTTCGCCTGCCGTGAAAAGATACTGGCTGTCAGGAGAAAACGCGATGTCATTGGGGGTCCCATCCGTCTTGATGACTGAAACGATTTCGCTCTCAAAGTTTACGTCCCACACCCGGACTTCATAGGTTGTACTTAATCCAATAGCGATGGCGGACCCGTCTGGCAAAAATGCCAAGGAGGAAAGCGAGCTGCCTGAACCCGTGATTTGATCCTTCTCTACGCGAGTATGAACGTCCCACAGCCGAACAGTCCCGCCACTGGAGCAGGAGGCCAAGACACTGCCCTGCGGATTGAACGCCACACCTACCACGGGAGAAGGGTAACGCTTCATCGCAGCGATTGATCGGCCCTTTTCCGCATCCCAGAGACGAACTAGACGATCGGAGCCCGCGGACGCGATAAGCGTGCCATCAGGAGAGAATGACAAGCATGTTACGCTGCCCTCATGACCGAGCAACGGTGTCATGGACAGTCGACCCGATTTAAGATCCCAGATGTGAATTGGACCATCGCTTGTGCCCGAAACGACGAATATACCATCTGGAGAGAACGCTACAGCTGTCACCTTGCCGTCACCGCTGCGTAGAGGTGATATAGCTTCTTGGCCAGTCAGAGTGTTCCAGAGTCGAACCGTACCATCGTCCGAGCCGGAGAGGAGGAGCAGGCCATCAGGAGAGTAGGCGATAGAATTAACTCTATCCTCGTGACCAGTGAGTGCCATGGTAAGGTTACCACCATGCTGGTCAATTCCTTCAGTCTTGACAGATATCACGTTTGTAAAAAGGGGATAGAAATCCTGGTAGACGAGAGAGTTTTTAGGAGAAAATGGAAGTGCAGAGAGGTAAATGTGCGGCGGGGTCGTTTCTATAGCCGGGTAGGAGGTGTCGACGAATGAGGTCGCGTCGCAGAGGAACTTTTTCATTTCGACGCTTTGGACCTATTCTTGCAATGGTTAGAACTGGATACTTGATACAAGAACCAGCACACGTACCGCCAGCGACGCGATGCGCAGGAGAGACGCTGAGCAATCGACCTTGTCCAATACAATCATCGCCTCCAACCAGAACAACAACTTGGGACAAAAGTACTTGCCAATGCTAAGTTCCAAGACTGGTATATCTGAGGATGCGTCTATGTGATGGGCCCAGTGGATGCACGCATAAATGAGCGAGAGCGGAATCCAGTCTACCTGTAGCGGCTGAGAGATGCGCTGATAAGACGACCCGCTGCGCGAAATGTTGAAACAGAGATCACTTTGCGCCATTCTGGTGAGAGACCCCTGCGCAAGTTCGTTGTGCCCCAGTGCAGCGTCAATGTGCATGTTTTGTGGCGCACGGCCCGCGTCACATAGAAAGTCTCCGAAAGATGCATGAAGGGTGCGAAGCCCAGGCTCAGCGTCCTCTGTCGGTAAGTAGACGACGGAATGAAGCCGCTCGAGGGAATCACGAAGGTCAGCGGGCTCCATCACCATAAGCTCGGCTAGTGCCTGTATAGACAGCGATGTTCGTGCTGTCAGGATGCAGGCAAGAACTCGCTTCACCTGTTGCAGCTCATCGGTATCCAACTGACCAGATTGCAATGCCTCGACAATGATCATCTCATAGATCTTGCCGAGTGTCGCCGTCGCTGCAGTCCCCACACCGACTGCGGCTGTTGCTTTCTTCAGGCGTTCCACTCGTCCTCGCACGCCTCCTCGGGCAAGGATGTGCTTCATAACAGTCGAGGCGAAGATGAACAGACCGCTCGCCAACTTGAGCAGAGCGTCTACATCGTGGGTGGTATACCAACTCGCGTCAGGCGAACAGTCTTCAAGATTGCGCTCAATGTACAGGCGAATGTCAGAATTGACTTCGGCCTCACTGATCGTGTGCAACGATAAAATCGAGCTGAAGCGCGAGTCTGCGATGGGAGTACCGCGAATGTGCATTTCAGGGCGGGACGTGAGGATGAACTTGACTTGAACTTTGGCGTCGCTTCGGAACTCAGCAATGTCCTTGATCAGTTGAGCGAGCTCAAGTTGGTCGTGGCACTCGTCAAGAGCATCGATGAGGAAGATAAGTGGAAGGGTTGTCTCCGAGAGTGCAGCGAGTGGTTTCCGAAGGAGGGGCCCCATCTGCTCGGTGACAGGTTTGTGTCCGATTCGGAGGTCTTCCTCGAGCTCGACGGCTAAGGCTCGAGCGAACTCGAGCGAGTGACCGGCCAGTAATCCTGCAAGCGTCGGCAGGATGCGCCGGACGTCTGTTCGTGCGATAGATCCTGCAGATCGCGAGCAAAAGAAGCCGCCGCCCATCATGACCGCTGGTTCCTTCTCCAGCATACGCGACAGAGTGACGGCGATCGATGTCTTGCCGGTGCCAGCCATTCCGGCAAGCCAAAAGATAGCAGTAGGCTCGTTCAAGACCCAGGCGACAAGTTTGTTCAGAATGCCCTCGCGCGTGCCAGGCATACATCCAGCGTGGGTTGGCTGCTCGTCGTGTGCTGCATCCGAAACAAAGTTCTCTCCGAGGACTGCACGGCGTTAGCGCGTATCCGAGATTACTTGCCGACGAGATCACCTGTTCTGATCTTCTTCATGATCTACTCCTGCTAAGTGAGGATTGATACCCAAGCAATAGGGGATGGGGCGAACCTGATCCTTCGCAATGCGTTGCTCTTCTGCCACTACCAGACGCTGAAAATAAGCGGTCAATGATTCTGATTCTTCAGTAGAGAACATGCAGAGACGAACTCGATGAACATCCTTGAGACAGAGCTCGATGGTGACGACGCTCTCAAACTGCGATCACTTGTCAGTCATCGGTCAAGCAGTCGCGGAGTGAATGCTCGCACCTGGAACACTTCAAGAAGCGAGGAAATCTTCTCGAGCAAGGATTTGACAGTTGCCACGTCCTCGTTCGATTCCAACACGCGAATGACCAGCCCGCGACTCTCCTTCTCCTGGGCGAATGCGGTCAACTGATTGAGCGCACTGCATATAAACATCAATACACAGTCGCTTTCGCGAGAAGTGATAGCATACCCAGATATCTCGTCAAGACGGTTTTGAAGCTTCTCGTCGAGTCCCTTCTCCTTGCCGTACGCGATCGCAATCTTGTGCAGGTGTGCCAGCTTGCCGTTGGCCCTCTGGTATTCGTCCTTGACCTGACCCGTTCGCTGGTGTATATTGATCAGAATCAGCACAAATATGTTGCAGCGGCATACCTCGCAGATATCCCAGATCTTGACGACCCCGACGAGTGCTGCCTTGAGCGGAAGACACAGATCCGCGCCGTCACGAGCTGTCGCAAGAAGCTCGTGAATCACCGAGCCTGTGGTGCCAAGCGCTGAAGATTGTTTTGGAGGATTTGCATATGCAAGTGCCGGGGGAATTGGCGGTGGATCTGGAGGCGTGGATGGAGGAGCGGGACTGGGCGAGTGCGTGCGCGAACCGGGACGCGAAGAACGGCTAAACGTGTCCTTGAAGAACGTACGAGCCTTCTTGCGAAAGCCTGACATTGTAGTAGATTGACTTAATAGAAGCTTGCGCAAGTGATCTGAGGGGGCAGAGTGAAACTGCGCGGCGAATGTAAGCGTCGGCTCGCCGAAAGAAGAGATGGTGCCACAAAAGGGAGCTCAGTCTTGTTCTCCCACGCAACATGGACGCCTCCCCGCTTGATGGTCTTCCCCTTCTCAACGCCTTAACTTAGCAGGAACATGGTCTACACTTTGCAGACGCTCTTTCGCCCAACACTAAGGTTTTGAACCTGTTGCCACTGCACCAGCGTTCACGACTACGGCTTGATCGTTGTTTCCACCACCAACGCGCATGAACACCTCGCGTTTGTCGACCAATTTTCGGTCAATGTTGCCCCCGAGGCATTCGCTCCGTGCTCATCCCAACTCATGCCCCATCCGGACTCGACCCCGAGTCCGCCTCCACGCATGGTGCAAGCACCCGTTTCCGCGCAGATTGCGTCCATATCATCGACCTCAGTGCCGTCCGATAGGCCATCGCGTCCACGTACATTGCTGCTGCTCTACGGGGAATTGAATGCCTGGCCGTTGCTCAAATGGTGCCTGCTGTCTCGGTCTTTGTCTCTTTGTCTACGGGATGGTCGGCCTTCATCCTCGGTCTCATGCTCTGGCTGCATGGCAAGTTCGCCGTTTCATGTTTATGAAATTTACTAACGAAGATGCCATAACCTAGCTTTTTACGACGCGGATGTCTTCGCGCTGACGATCTTCGTAGAACACTCGAGCGTGAGCGGTCGAACATGGGGTGGGTTCGCGCAGCACCGCCGGCAACATCGTCATCCATCAGTTGTGTCCCGTCTACGCAACTCGTGCTCATCAATGCCGATCGCATCCACGCATCAGATTACAGAACCAAGTAATCGAGCTCTGCACTGAGAGTGATGTGTCCCAGGCGACTGCGACGACTGCGGTTGGGTAGCACAGCGGTGGCCCAGCTCGGACACTACTCCTACCAAAGACACCGCTCCAACCGCAAAGAATCAGGCCTCAGCTTCCCTGCTAAATCGTGCGATAAAAAATTATAGTTCCATTCAAGGTACGCGAGGCAAGCAGGGCGAGTGGCATCAAGCAACTTCCAAATGGCGGAGAGTATTTCAGGGCTCTGCGGCCGAGCCCGCCGCACCTGAGGAGCGAGATGTATGCTATTCCTTATTGGTACTAATGATTTAATGTCTTCTGCACGCTAGCGAGTGTCAACCACATGCGCAGATATTGAAACAGAAGATCAGAGGATTAGATTGTGAAGTGCAATAAGATAATAAGATTCGAGCATGTTCAATTGCTCGCATAAACAGCATTGGCATGGCCGTACTGTTATAAATCTATCCAACTCATCCTCTTCGGCTGGGAGCGCAAAGCAGGATCCGAAGGCGGGTTGGCCTGCTTCCGCGTTAGCGTCAAAGCCTTCTTTGACTTGGACCCTGCGAAGCGTCATATCCCGAACCACCGCCTGCAACATACCAACCTCGCACAAAAGAGGCCCACAGCGCGTAGTTCAGATTTGCCATATGTCGCAGTTTAGCGATCTACCGATCGAACTCGCTGAGCGGATCGTCCTCTGTACACTTGCACAGCTCGAACCTACCGCATTCACCGCTCATATCAACCTCAGCTGGGTCTCGAGGCCAATCAGATTTCTCGTGTGCAAGAACGCCTTTCGAGTGCTTCATTCCACAGATAGTAACTGGGGAGTCTTGCGACACTTCCTTACCAAGGCGACCGTGCAAGCGATCTTCGGCGAGACTCGAATGCTCTTCATCCACGATCCACCATATCCTGACTCACGGCTGAAGCGTCTAAAAGACGCACTGGTCCATGTGCAGATTTTTTGTGCGACCCAACCGTACTACAGCCAGATTGTCCGACGGCTCGATGTCTTCGTCGGCATTATTACCGACCCCTTCACTCACATCACCGCGGCGCCTCGCTCGCTATTCAGTGGCGGCGTCATGGATCCCACTGAGCGAAAACGTCGCTGCCCTGAGAGGATGGCGATCTCATGGACCGGCTCGTTCTGGTTCCGGTTCGCGTTTCCACCAAACGAACATGTCTTCTTGGCGAAAGAATTGGAAGGTTTGAAACGGGTGG
>Ga0247815_10003297_pt1 | contig 11635 bp, 8 predicted proteins | sample UWRJL194509B1_FD_181014 | JGI IMG/M metagenome (GOLD analysis project Ga0247815, IMG submission 181014) | Plant litter microbial communities from Arlington Agricultural Research Station in Wisconsin, United States - UWRJ-L194-509B-1 | ecosystem: Environmental > Terrestrial > Plant litter >... | reverse complement strand
AAATTCCTGGCCCACAAAATTCTTGGTAATAACCTTGCTGGCACTCTCATAAGTAGATACTGCCGCAACGGTAGCAGTTACTTTATCCGGCATGGTAGCAACCGATTTTAAAGCTACATTCTCTTTCTTAAAAGTAACCTTAGGCTGCTGGCCCACCATAGTTTCCATGGTGCATTTAAGTCCCATTGCCATAGTTATTTGTTTTTTAGACAGTACAGCATCGGTAACATAAAGTTCTACCGGGGTAAGTTTAAACCATGTTTCATATTCGGGGCTGGTTAAAAAAGGAGTGGCAACTTTCTCTAACGCATCAAGTACCTGCGGCTTAAAGTTAACCGACTGGCTTATGGCTTTATCAAGCTGGTCTTCTATCTTGTTCTTAAACAGTTTTATAGCAGGGTTAATAAGGTAGGTAATAGCAACGTGCTTACCGGCTATGGTAACAGACGGGCTTTCGTTCCACTCTAAAGAAGCAATGCTTGTATCGGTCTTCATTTGCCAGTTGGTAAGGCCCACCTTGCTGTTAAAGGTAACTACTGCATCAAGGTTAAACTCGCGTGTGTCATACACACCCAGCGCACCATAACGCACGCTTGCCGTAACCTTAATAGGTACTACAGATTGCAGCTTGCCTTTTTGTTCTGTAAATTTTATAGGGGCAGTTTTCCATACCTTCATGGCAATATCATCGTCCTCAATGTTTTTATCCTCATAAATAAGGCCGGTTAGTATTTTGTTTATCTGTGTTTCCACATCGGCAACGGCTATCGTAACAGGCAGGCTTATAAACGATGTAGACTGCTGGTAAACCACATCGGTAGTGTTACCGGGTTCAGGTTTAAGGGCTTCTATTCTTTTAGTGGTAGAACAGCTGCTAAGCAGTACCGAAAAAAACAGGAGTGTAGGGAGTGCAAAAAATTTCATAAGTAAGTGATTGAAAAATAACGCCGCAAAATTAATGCTTAATTTGTAACATTTACACGGAGTAATAGTCTAATAATGAAAATCTGCAACGTATAGCCTCAAATATTTTGAGTATTTTTGTTCACCAACTGGATTATTAAAAATGAAAGACAAATTTTATATACTACTGCTACTGGCGTCGTGTCTTTGTACGGTTACGGCAACGGCACAGGCAAAAAAATGGACACTGCAGGAATGTGTTGATTATGCACTTAAAAATAATATTTCGGTACGCCAGTCTGAACTCGACCTTAAAACAACATCTATAGCCAAAACAGATGCTATTGGTGCCTTTTTGCCATCGGCAAATGTTACCGGCAGCCATACCTGGAACGTAGGTTTAAATATTAACCCGCTTACTAACTTACTGCAACAGCAAACCCTGCAATATAGTAATGCCGGCTTAAGTGCCCAGTTTGATATTTATAAGGGGCTGCAAAATCAAATGAACTACAGGCGGGCGCGTATGGCAATTGTTGCCGGGCAGTACCAGTTGCAAAAAATGAAAGATGATACGGCACTAAACGTTGCCAATGCTTTCCTGCAAATACTTTTTAATAAAGAAAATTTAAAGGTACAAAACGAACAACAGGCTATAGATGAGCAACAATATGAGCGCAGCAGCCAGCTTGTAGAAGGTGGCCAGATACCAAAGGGCGACCTGCTGGATATTGAAGCTACAATAGCAAGTGATAAGCAAAAGGTTATTGCTGCCGAAAACCAATTACTGCTCTCTAAACTTAGCCTTGCCCAGTTACTACAACTTGAAGATTTTGCTACATTTGATATTGCTGATGAAGAATATAGCAGTGAGCAAAGCGAAGTATTGATACAGACACCTGATGCCATTTTTGATAAGGCTAAAGGAATACGTACCGAAATTAAACTGGCTCTTGCCAATCTTGAGGTGGCAAAACAGGATATTAAAATTGCCCGTGGTGCTTACCAGCCCACGCTAAGGGGTTTTTACAGCCTTAATACCCGTATAAGTTATGCCGATAATGTAACGTATGTAACACCCGAGGGTGGTGGTACTCCTGTGCCCGTAATTACAAGCCAGCCTTCCTTCTGGAACCAGTTTGTAGATAACAGGGGGCACTCTTTTGGTTTTCAGTTATCAATACCTATTATTAATGGTTTCCAGATACGTAATAACGTACAGCGCGCAAAGGTTGCGCTGGAACGTTCTAAGCTTGCTTATGAACAGCAGGAAGTAGACCTTAAACGTAATGTGTATACCGCCTTTACCGATGCTCAGGGTGCACTGCGCGCGTATGAAGCGGCAGTGTCTGCGGCTAATGCAAGAAAAGGCGCATTAGAATACGCTACAGAGCGTTATGGGGTAGGGCTTATAAATGTATTCGACCTTAACCAGGCGCAAACGCTGTCTGTAAATGCACAGTCGGAAGTATTGCGAACTAAATATGATTTTATTTTCAGGGTAAAAATACTGGAGTTTTACTTTGGTATACCACTTTATCAAAAACAATAACCATGTCAAAAAAAACAATTTTAATTTTAGTAGGAGCAGTCATTTTAGCTTTTGTAGGCTACAGGCTGTATAAAAATTCGGCTAAAAAAGAGGAAGGTAAAGAAGTAGAAGTTAGCAAAGTTAAAGCTATAACACTTACCCAAACGGTTTCGGCAACGGGTAAGGTACAGCCTGAAATTGAAGTTAAAATATCGTCGGAAGTTTCAGGGGAGGTTATAGAGCTTCCTGTAAAGGAAGGGCAGGCCATAAAAAAAGGGCAGCTGTTGGTGCGTGTTAACCCCGATCTTTACGAATCGGGCGTGAGCAGGAGCACGGCATCACTATCTACATCCAAGGCCGGTTTAAGCCAGGCCGACGCGCAGCTTAAAGAAGCTAAAGCTAATTATGACCGTAATCAGCGCCTTTTTGAAAAAGGGGTAATATCTAAATCAGAGTGGGATAAAATAGTGTCTGCATATGAAGTGGCGCAGGCGTCTAAAAAGTCGGCTTACTATAGCGTGCAGAGCGCAAACGCTACCGTTACAGAGGCGCGTGATAACCTTAACAGGACTACTATTTACTCTCCTGTAGACGGTACTATATCTCTTTTAGACATAGAGTTAGGCGAGCGTGTGTTGGGTACGCAACAAAATATAGGTACAGAGATCATGCGTGTGGCCAACCTTAACAATATGGAGGTAGAGGTAGATGTTAACGAGAATGATATTGTAAAAATAAGTGTGGGCAATGAAGCCGAAATTGAGGTAGATGCTTATCTTAAAAAGAAATTTAAAGGTGTTGTAACCAGTATATCTAACTCGGCAAGCGATGCGCTTACTGCCGACCAGGTTACTAATTTTAAAGTAAAGGTGCGTATTCTTAAAGAATCGTATCAGGAGATGCTTGCGGGTAAACCTTCTAACTATTCTCCTTTCAGACCGGGAATGACAGCTACCGTAGATATAATTACCGAGAGAAAACAAAATGTACTGGCTGTGCCTATAAGCGCCGTTGTACTTAAAGCTGATGGCGCAACAGCACAACAGGATGCGCCAAAAGATGCTGCTGCACCGGCTACCACTAATGATGCCGCTATTCCTGAAAAAAAGTTTGAAAGCGTTTTTGTAAAAGTGGGCGATAAGGCAGTGCTTAAAAAAGTAACTACAGGCATACAGGACGATACTAATATAGAAATATTAAGCGGCCTTAATAAGGGCGACGAGGTTATTACGGGTCCTTACACCCTGGTTAGTAAAGAGCTTAACCCTAACGATAAAGTAAAAATTAAAACCGCGGACGTTAAATAGCATGACGATTATTTTAAATTTAGAAACCGCTACAAAAAACTGTTCGGTAGGTATAGCTAAAGATGGTATAACCCTTGCCTTAAAAGAATTTGCAGGCGAAGGTTATACCCATGCCGAAAAACTGCATGTATTTATAGAAGATGTTTTAAAGGAAGCAGGGCTTGATTTTAAAGACCTTAATGCTATTGCGGTAAGCAAGGGGCCGGGTTCTTACACAGGGCTGCGCATAGGGGTATCAGCAGCAAAGGGATTGTGCTACGCGCTTAATATACCTTTAATAGCTATAGATACTTTAGAGCTTTTAGCACGTAAAATAACTGTAGATTCCGGCGTTATTATACCCATGATAGATGCCCGCCGTATGGAAGCCTACACGGCTATTTTTGATAAAGATTATACTAAGATAAGAGAAACGAAAGCCGAGATAATAGGCGATAATTTTTTTGATGATATAGAGGATACTATACATTTAACCGGCGATGGTACTGCAAAATACCACGAAGTTTTACCTGCGGGTAAATTTGTGTACCATGAAGATGCTGTTTATCCATCGGCAGGGGAGATGGCACAATTATCATTTAATAAGTATAAAAAAAGCGACACCGTAGATGTCGCTTATTTTGAGCCTTTTTATTTAAAAGATTTTATTGCGGGCAAATAACTACAAAACGCTTGCAGAGTAGTCTGCAAGTTTTTGCAGGTCGGTAGCGTTTTCTACGTTAATCTTGTTAGCTTTAATAAAGTCTAAAACTTCTTTACTTTTTCCCGGAATAAGTTTAGCATAATCTTTTTTATCGTCAAAAAAGTTAGCTTCTGCATTGCCTATCTGTACATAGTACTCATCGGCAGCCCTTTTGTAAGCAGGAGCTTTTGCAGTCTGGTAACTGTTAGCCGGTACAGATCCCTGTTGCAGATATACGCGCTCCCTTTTGTATATTTTTACTTTAGGGTTGTTGCTTATAACATTAAGGTAACCTGTTACAGTTTCACCTTTTTCGGTTTTATATGTTTCATATACATAACTCTCATTATTTTGTGTAAATGTTACTACAACATTTCTTTGCTTAGGCAGCACTTTTGTGCTTTGTTCCTGTGGGTTGCTCATTTCAAAAAGATCTGAATAAGCATTGTAGCGTAGTAAAAGGGTAGTAGCATCATTGTTAGATGTTTTTGCAGGCATATATTGCTCGCTTGTAAACATAGATCCTGTAGCAGCGAGCCCTTTCTCGGCCTGTACATAAATTTGTCCGCCGCTATGCACCGGTGTCTGGTTTATCTGGGCATTGGCAGTAAAAGATGCAACTGCAAAAAAAGCTGTGCAAAGTAAGTTTAATCGTTTCATTTTCAAATTTTGTGGTATATTAATAGTAGTAATTTGAGATGCCAAATATACCGTTTATTATTAATATTAAATGATATAGATTGCACTTGATTATGTATTTTTAACAAATACAATGCCACTAATTAAACGCAATCCTTTTCGCCTTATTGTTTAAGCCACCGTATTTTTACCATTGGGCTTTACATGTACATCACGCTGTGGGAAAGGTATCTCTATGCCTTCCTGCTCAAAGGCGATTTTAATATTCTCGTAAAAGTCAGATACCATTGCTCCATACTTTGGCCTTTCTGCCCAGAGGAACACTACCAGGTCTACAGAGTTTTCGGCAAGGCCCTTAACTTCTATAGAAGCTGCAGGCTCTGTAAGTACCTTATCGTCAGATTTTATTACTTTATAAATGATGTCTTTAACGTGCTTTAAGTCGCTGTTATAACCCACGCCCAATACCACCTCTGCACGGCGCAATGGCTCCTGCGAAAAGTTTTTAATAGTGTTGTTAGACAAGGTTCCGTTAGGCATATACACCACCTGGTTGTTAGAGGTTATAATACGGGTACTAAAAATTTGTATGCTGTTTACCGTGCCGCCCTGTCCCTGCGCTTCTATATAATCGCCTATGCGAAAGGGCTTGAACAATATAATAAGCAGCCCTCCTGCAAAATTACTTAATGAGCCCTGTAACGACAAGCCAATGGCAATACCTGCAGCCCCTATAGCAGCGGCAAAGGTTGTAGTTTCTACACCTAATGCGCCTATAACTGCCACAAAAATAAAGGCCCTTAAAATCCATGTGGCAACATCGAGTACAAATTTAAGCAGTGTAGGGTCATGGTCAGCATTTTTGGTCATGATGCCGGTAATAACCCGCCTGAGAATTTTTATTATTATCAGGCCAATGAATAAAATAAAAATTGCCTTTATCACATTAGGCACATAGCCCACAATTGTAGCTGTAAATTGGTGTATATAGTTTTGCAACTGGGTTTCTTCCTGTATCATTTATTGTAATTTTAAATCTTGTAATGCCTCACTTAAAGATGATGTGGGCAGGTTGCATGCCTTATTTTGGCAAACATAAAACATTAAATTATTCTCTGCAAAGCGGTCTTTTAAAAACGGCATGGCCGATGGTGCTGTACTCCCCGCTACAAGCACATGCGGCAGGTAGTGGCTGTTTATTTCTTTTATGGCTTGTGCGGCATCTACACCGCATACTGCCAGTTCTTTATTATCGGCGGCGAGGTCCAGCCACAGGTTAAGCCAGTTAGAATATGCCGATGCATAATCTATATTAGGCACCATAAGGTACAGCATCTCTAAAGCAACTTTTTCATAATATTCGTTATCATACAGCAGCCCCAGTTTATACAGCACATTTGCCATGACCGAATTTGATGCCGGTATAACATTATCTTCGGTTTCATAATGCGCGGCTACAAGCTGCTCGCCATCGGTAGCTGTAAACCTGAAAAACCGCTTCTTTTCATCATAAAAATGTTCCAGGCAATAATCAGTAAGCTGCTTGGCAAAGGTTATCCACTTCTCTTCCAACGTAGCCTGGTACAAGGCTATAAAGGCATCGGCTAAATGGGCGTAATCTTCCAGAAAGCCGTTGATTTTAGCGGTTCCGCCTTTATAAGTACGCCATAAAAAACCGTCGGGGTGCCAAAGCTGTTCTGTAATAAAGGCTGCATTGCGGCGGGCAGCATTAAGGTAAACATCATCACCTAATGCTTTATAAGCATCGGTATAGCCTTTAAGCATAATGGCATTCCATGAGGTAAGTATCTTATCGTCCAGCCGTGGTTTTGCTTTAAGCTCGCGGGCGGCATACAGTAGTTGTTCCCATTCTGTTTTTTTATCCTGTAGCGCTTCCGCAGAAATTCCTGCCGCCGTAGCAATTTCCTCCAAAGGTTTATTCTGTATCAATACATAACGCCCATCTTCCCAAAAACCGAATTCATTTATATTGAAAACTTCAGAGAATAAAGCAAAATCGTCTTCCAGCAGTCCTTTAAGGTCGTCTTTTTCCCAGGCATAAAAGGCGCCCTCTTCAAGATGGCCAAAAAGGTTGAGGCTATCGGCATCCAATGCGCTGTAAAATGCGCCGGCATCGGTGGTCAGTTCGGTCTCAACAAAAAAGTGGGTTTTCTCTATAACCTCTTTATATAACGGGTTTTTGGTGCGTTTATATCCCTCGGCATACAGGCTCATAAGCTGGCCATTGTCGTACAGCATTTTTTCAAAATGCGGTACGTGCCATTTCATATCTACAGAGTAGCGCGAAAAACCGCCGCCCACGGTATCAAACAAACCACCCCAAGCCATGCGGGTAAGGGTAAGGTTAGTAAAATCAAGTAACTCTTTAGTGTTGGTCTGGTAGCCGTAACGTTGCAAAAAAATATAATTATTGGGCAGCATAAATTTGGGCGCACGTGCATAGCCGCCATACTCCCAGTCGAAGCTCTTAGCCCATTTTTCAGCTATGGATTTTATAGCGCCGGGATTAGGTATCTCATCTGATGTAGGATTTACAAGCCCCGAATGGCTAACGCCCTGCATAAGCTTATCGGCATAATCTGTCATCTTTTCGGGTTCTGTTTCAAACAATTCCTGAAGTTGGGTAAGGCTTTCCATCCAGGCGTTTTTTCTAAAATAGGTACCGCCCCACACCGGCCTGCCATCGGGTAATAGTACAACATTCATAGGCCAGCCACCCTGCCCGGTCATGAGCTGTACAGCTTTCATGTATACAGCATCAACATCAGGGCGTTCTTCGCGGTCTACCTTTATTGCCACAAAATGGCTATTCATTACTGTAGCCACCTCATTGTCTTCAAAACTTTCATGTTCCATTACATGGCACCAGTGGCAGGCGCTATAACCCACACTAACAATGATAAGTTTGTTTTGTTCGCGTGCCGTTTGCAGTGATTTTTCATTCCAGGCTTTCCAGTAAATGGGGTTGCCGGCATGCTGCAAAAGGTAAGGGCTGGTTTCGAGGTGAAGTTCGTTCATGGTGTTGGTTTCAGCCTGTAAAATTACAAAACCTGTAGCGGGTATAAAAGCATTTAAGAAAACAGAAACACTTTAAAAATGCTGCATGCTTTGCGAATTTCATAATTGATATTTTTTGCGGCCTCGAGAAAAGAGTATTAGGTTATCAAATTCTTTCCTTTTGACAATCAACAACTCACAAACTTTTCTTAACAAACATAATTGTATAACCAAACGGGGGAATAGTATAAGGAAAACCGGGAGCAAATCAGGGAAATTTGTACAGGAAAGAATACATAATGGCCTATGGGTATGCTTAATACTCAAATTATATATTCCGGTTAGCTACCCATCTCCTGATTTTCAAATTTATTATAAACGTCGAACCTGGAAGGATATTCCTACAGGCTACTCTTTGCCAAAAAACGAAAACTATGCAACCTACACCTACAACAAAAGAGAGTGCCCCAATTATTGATGCCGGAATATCCGCACAAAATGAAAATGCGTATGATATGGTGGTTTTTTGCCACCTGCGTTGGGATTTTGTATACCAAAGGCCACAACACCTTATAAGCCGTATGGCTAAAGACCAAAAAATATTACTGATAGAAGAACCATGGTTTAGGGAACATGAAGAGGGAAGCAGGCTTACTAAAATAAGTGAAAACCTGCATGTGCTACAGCCTAATGTAAGGAATATAGAAGAAATAGAAACTGTACTGGCACAGTATACCGGTAAAAAGGCTGCTACTGGCTGGTTTTACTCGGCATCTTTTGTGCCGTTGTTAAGTTATTTTGAGTTTGATACTGTGGTGTATGACTGTATGGACGAGCTTACACTATTTAAAAATGCCCCCGAAAAATTAATAGAGCAGGAACGTTACCTTATGGCGAATGCCGGTGTGGTATTTACCGGCGGTAAATCGTTATACGAATCTAAGGCGCAGCACCACGATAACGTGCATTGCTTTCCCAGCTCTGTAGACCAGGAGCATTTTGCCAAGGCACAGAACGGTATTGCCATTCCGCATGATATTGCAAATATACAAGGTCCTATTGCAGGCTATTTTGGAGTTATAGACGAGCGCCTTAACCTGCAGCTTATTAACGAAGTTGCCCTTTTAAAACCGGATGTGAGTTTTGTTATGATAGGGCCATTGGCAAAAATAGGCGAGCACGATTTGCCAAGGCAGCACAACATACACTACCTGGGCATGAAAGATTATAAAGAACTACCGGGCTACCTTAAAGCGTTCTCTGTAGCTATGATGCCGTTTGCGCTTAACGATGCCACAAAATACATAAGCCCTACCAAAACATTAGAATATATGGCTGCCGGGAAACCTATGGTATCTACAGCTATTAAAGATGTGGTAAGAGATTACAGCGGCTGTGTTGAGATAGTAGAGTCGGCTGAAGAATTCTCTGCGGCTATTGATAAACTTATTGCTGCTGCGCCGGATGTTTTACTGGAAACAAAATATGCAGCCATCCTTAAAAATACCTCGTGGAATGCCACTGCCGACAAAATGAAAGTATTAATTAAAAGCACTGTACAATAAGATGAAAAACGCAGATATTGTAATTATAGGTGCAGGCATTAGTGGTGCCGTACTGGCAGAACGCTACGCACAACTGGGTAAAAAAGTACTGATAATAGAGAAACGCGACCATATTGCGGGTAACTGTTACGACTATATAGACGAGAATGGAATATTAGTTTCTAAATATGGTGCCCACCTTTTTCATACTAATGAGGAGGATGTGTGGGAATATATTAACCGTTTTTGTGGGTTTTATCCCTTCGAGCATAAAGTTATCGCCAAGGTAGACGGGCAGCTGGTACCCATACCGGTTAACATTACTACCGTAAATAAATTATTTGGTACTAATATAACCACTGAGCCTGAGATGAAAGAGTGGCTGAATGAAAACCGCCTGCCTATTGATGCTCCTAAAGACGGCCGTGAAGCAGCACTTAACAAAGTGGGGCAGGTGCTGTACGAAAAAATGTTCAGGCATTACACCAAAAAGCAATGGGATAAATACCCCGAAGAACTGGATGCATCGGTACTGGACCGTATACCGGTACGCACCAATTATGACGACCGTTATTTTTCTGACAAATACCAGGCACTGCCTGTGGGAGGCTACACAAAATTGTTTGAAGGGATACTGAACCACCCTAACATTGAAGTGCTGCTTAATACTGATTATTTTGATGTTAAAGATGAGGTAACCGGATACGACAAATTGTTTTATACCGGCCCTGTAGACCGCTACTTTGAGTTTAAGCACAGCCTTACCGAAAAGCTGGAATACCGCTCTATAAATTTTGTAAGCGAAACGGTAGATGCCGAATTTTACCAAGAAAACTCTGTGGTAAACTATCCGGGGGAAGAGGTGGGCTTTACACGTATTATTGAGTACAAGCATTTTGGTAACCAGAAATCAGACAAGACAACTATTGTAAAAGAGTATACTACAGATGTAGGCGATCCTTACTATCCGGTACCCAACCCAAAAAACCAGCACATTTATGAAAAGTATAAGGCAGAAGCCGACGCTCTTATAGATGTGTATTTTGTGGGAAGGCTGGCTAATTATAAGTATTTTAATATGGACCAGGCTTTTAAAAATGCACTTGAACTGTTTTACTCTTTAGAAAATGAAGTGATAGCCGGGCAAAGCATAAAGGAGGAGCTTATATGAGTGTTTTCCAGTCATTCTTTATGGGAGGCTACGAATGTGCCGACCATATAAACAGGTCGGGGTCACGGATAAATTTATTGCAGGATACACAGCATGATGTAAGGGCAGAGGAAGATTATAAAGATTTAGTGGCTATAGGTATTACTACCGTGCGCGAAGGTATTTGCTGGAGCGCTGTAGAAACCGCCCCTTATATTTTTGACTTTACCGAAGTAAAGAACAGGATGGACGCCGCCGAAAGGCAGGGTATCCAGCTTATTTGGGACTTAATCCACTTTGGATACCCAGACGGGCTTTACCCCACGCATCCACATTTTTGTAATCGTTTTGCTGCCTTATGCGATGCCTTTGCAACCTTCTATAAAGCGGCTACAAAGGCACCACTGTTTGTAGTGCCGGTAAATGAGATAAGTTTTTTATCATGGCATTCCGGCGATGTGCGCGGTACCGTACCCTTTGCGGTAAACAGCGGCTGGGATATGAAGTACCATCTATGCAAGGCTGCCATTATAGGTATTAAAGTGCTTAAAGAATTAGTGCCTGATTGCCGTATTGTATGTGTAGAGCCCTTGATAAAGATACATCCCGGCTACGAAACGAATTTGGAGCACATACAAAATATAAACGACCACCAGTTTCAGGCAATGGATATCATTGGCGGGCGCATGTGCCCTGAGCTTGGTGGCAGTGAAGAATACCTGGACATACTTGGTTTTAATTATTACTGGAACAGTCAGTGGGACCATGGCATAGGCGAACTGCCCTGGCCGGAAACCGAAGCCCGTCGTGCAACCGTAGCTTCATTATTGGAGATGGCATATAAGCGGTATCATAAACCTA
>Ga0247815_10003295_pt1 | contig 11642 bp, 8 predicted proteins | sample UWRJL194509B1_FD_181014 | JGI IMG/M metagenome (GOLD analysis project Ga0247815, IMG submission 181014) | Plant litter microbial communities from Arlington Agricultural Research Station in Wisconsin, United States - UWRJ-L194-509B-1 | ecosystem: Environmental > Terrestrial > Plant litter >... | reverse complement strand
ATCAGCAAATGAGCAAACTCACAGCCTCGGCGTTGTCCTGGCTCTCAGCCTTGACCAATGACGACTCAGTCGACGAAGGCGTCTTCAATGAACTCGGTGACGCAACAGATGGCTTGCAAGTCTACCAAAACCTCTCCCTGCCCCTGCAGCACCAAGTTCTACGCACATGGTCCACCGTGCGCGATGATATACGACACTACTGCCGGACTGAACCGCTGACGTTGCAACAAATCGACGAATACTTCCGCGCGGTCGTCACTCTAGATGAAGCTGGGCAGCAGCCCGAATCAGTACATCTCAGCGGCCCCAACGGTCCCCAGGTGGGATCACCGCCCCACGATCTCAGCTACTGGTTTAGGTCCTGGTACTACGCCCAGACATCAAATTCAGCGAAACTCCAAATCGAACCGTTGCTCGTCGCCTATTGGTATCTCATTCGCGAGAGCGAACAGTTGCTGCTCGAGCCCCCAGATCGGCATGAAGACTTCGCAAAACTTATCCTCCGACTTCCCGTAACAGCGCACAACGCGACAACGTTCTTGTTGCTGCTTGCGGAAACGGCCCCAACCATCACCATCCACTACAAGACGATCCTACTCGTGTTCCACGCATGGCAGCTCTACCAGCGTACTGACCCACGCAGTCAGCCGACTCTTTTAGCCGATGTCCTTAAGATGACGCTTTTCCCGGGTACTCGCGATAGCTTCAAGAGGCGAAGCGATCCGGCAACTTGGGCTCCGCCAAACTATAGCAGCGTTTTCATCCCGCTGTTCTTCTTGACCAGGCGAACGGTCGAGTTAGACGATACCTATCGCCGGATGTTGGTCGAGGATCTCATTTCAGCCTGTCTTGCCCACCCTTATCTCGGCGAGGAGGTCCCACAGACGCGGACAATGGCCGAAGAGGTTATGCGCGCGCTACGTGTGCATTACTATACGGACCAAACAGAAGGATTTCAAGGAGTGCTCTCTGTCATGCACGCCTGGCGACAATTTTTCCTTCAGGTCAGTTCATCTAGCTAAAGGCAACGTCATATGATCGCCCAAACCTTATCATTCTCACCCAGGATCCAACCCCGTTCCCTCGCCCCGCCATCAAACGCAATCCTTTTGATCCAGATTTCTTGCCTAGTCTCATCCGGAGTATGCTTTCTCCTGCAGCTCGTACAGTCTTAGACGAGCGACGCGGATGCCATCCTCAGTGCTGCGACATGATCTCGACAATCGACTTCCTCCTCAGTTCAGATGATCATACGTTTGTGGAACAAGAGAGAGACGGTCGCTTCCGCAAAATGCTCGTTGATGATCTCTACTATGCTTGCTCAAAGCATCCTGCCTCGACAAAGGCGAGGTGTGTGGTGCCAGTACTAGCTAAATATCCTCACCCGCACAGCCCCACCCCATATATCCATCCTCAGTCCGTAGGCTCATCTTTAGGATGGTCAGAGCCAAGCGTGGAGCGCACAGCGACAAGTCTGACGCATCATACACCTCCACCACCAAACTGGCACGGCTATGCGCAAGGCCAGAGAGACAGCTATTACACGCCAGCGACGGGTCTGCCGTATCATATGCCCCCACCACCAGACTCACAAGGCTATGGGCAAGGTCATGGAGATAATCCTTACACGCCAGGGCGTCCGGACGCTCCACAATCTCTCCACGAGAGGCTGGATGAACATGAAGAGTTCAACGAATTGGTGGGTCCCCACTCCCTCACTGTAACTTGTATTGCTCATGCCTTCCGTAGAGCGCACGCCTAGTCAACGATCTGCTCTCCGGCCTCGATTTCAGCACCGCTCCTGTAATACAATCTGCAATGCTTCTGACCAATTTGCTATCCACCGACACCCGCTGGCACACCGAATCGACCAACACAGTGACTGTCACCCGTCGCCCAGCTGCATTACAGGCGTCTGCAGATGCTGCAGTCTCAGTGATTTTCGCAGCAATGGAACAAGGTATCACTGCGGAGTCAGTTCTTATGCCTTGGCTCTCCAACGGCATCCTCACTCTCCTCGCACCACTAGCGCCTGTGACTCTCGTTTCACTTGTCGCGCAGCTTCTGGCAAGAGATGGGTCAGGATCATTGCATCTTCTGCCGATGTTCCTTGCTATCGAGATCCCCTTGTTGCCGGCGTCGACGACAGTTGGCCATGCAAACGATCGCAAGGACGACGAATCCGGCGCAGATGCCCCAGCCTTTCGAACATGGGATCTTGCACGTCATTGTCTCGATGGTACGGCTGCGCTGGAGAACCGCCAGGCCCACGAGACTCTCGTCATCTCCATCAACCGTCTACTACAATCCTTACACGAACTGCACCGCCTGGACCCCAAGTCTACGAAACCACCAATACAATGGGAAGATTCTATGGAGATCATTTATGTCTCTGTAAAGCGGGCGCTTCCTCGACTACCCGCAGATCAGGTCAGTGTCGCACTCCCGAACGAAAAAACTCGAAGCTGATAGACCGGCACTTCAGCGAGAGCGGTTGTCTTCTCTCCTCAACAGGCTTTTCACCGACGGATCCTTCGTTATTAAACAGCGTGCCAAGGACCCGCAAACCTGGTCTGACATTACATGGGTCCTTCGTACAACACTAAAAGTGCTTCCACCGCCATCGAACCCACCTCTATGGCAGCAGATGCAACAGTACTCCTTTACCCAGGCCTCGCCCATGTACGGAATCCCCACGACAACACACTCACAGACAGAGTCATTCGACCGCTTCTGGAACATGCCGCACGCACAGTGGAGTGCATTGCAGGTTGCAAACTTCCTGGGTGCTGTCGACTTCTCTTCGGGAGACCCACTGGTTCTAGCACAGCTTTTGGGACACATCGTCACACCCGTCGCTCACTGGTGCAAGAGCACGTCGTTGTCAGTTGCCGCATCCACGGCTTTGAAGCATTGGAGCAGCGGAATCGACACGCTCCTCGAGCCTCATACAAATGCCAAGCTGGGATGCTTCCCAATCAAAGACCCGCAAACACTCCAGCGCGTCGTGAGCGCGATAGTCAGCAACGCAAACCTCGAGCCTCTCACACGACGTTTGTTTTGGGCTGTGCCTTTATACCCAGGAGACGAACAGGGCCAGGTCGAATTCAACGCGCGCGTCCGTGTGTGGCAGGTGCTCTATCGCCTGGCACGGGCGATCGAGACGCTGGCGGAACAGGACATCGATGTCTCAGAGCTCGTCACGCTTTTCACCGAGTCGAAAGCCATGTCATTTGACGGAACTGAAGTAGTGCGCCGGTGGTCTCTTACACTGGTTGTCCGCCCGGACTGGCCAACGCCGTATCAAATGGGCTTCGGTAAAGAAGGTAAAGGGAAAGGTTCGAGCACGAATCTGCTTGCAACACTTGTGAGGTTGCGAGATCGCTGGCCAGAGCTTTCATGCTGGCACGACCTGGCCGCTCAGGCTGAAGATGATGAACTGAACAGGCTGACAACGGCATGGCCTGGGCGCGAATGGGTGAGCCTGTCCTTGTCGTTGACCATTTGGCAATCGCAGCTGACGTCCTGTGAATCAGATACATGGAATGTCTTGGCCCGCTTTCTGGGCGAGAATGGCCGGTAAACAGCCAGAGGACCAAAGTGACTATGACGAGTCACGTCCTCCATCGGATGGCAAATCGTCTCCAGATCCATTGCCACCAACGATGGATCATATTTACAACCAAGTTTTCCCTCGCTTTCGCGTTGGAGACGATATGCATCCCCGCCCGCCACCTGTCTATGGGCGCTCGCGAACACCTCCGCCGGTCCCACCAATGCCCATATTGCAGGAGTTGCCCGCAAGCTGGCACTTCCCGCCAGATGCAGGGAGCAGGAGGAGACAAGGTATGAGGCGTTCGACTGCCCCAGAGCCGACGGCTATGGGTTGGGCAGGGGCGAACGTCCAACATGGACCTTCACATGTTGCTGCACCACAGCCTCGCTCGTTCGCTTTCGCGAGTCCTCCAGAACCAAATCGCGTCTACGCTCCTGCTCCTTTCTACGTGCCTCTTCCTCCGGCCCCTCCTACAGACATGATGTTCGCGACTAACAGTATACCGTATCCAGCCGGTGCGGGGTACGGCAGTCGTCCACCGCCTCCTACGGTCACCGTTGTACTTCCACCGCAAGGCCGGCTGGAAGTTGTGGCGGACGACCTTGGCTCCCTGGCTGAAGACAAGGCTGTCGGACCCAGCGGACGGCAGATCGCTTGGGCAGACTCGCCAACAGAAATGAACAGGCCACGAGACCCCCGTGACGGTGGAGAAGAGGAATAAAAGGCGTTTTTGATGACGAAACGACCAAATACGAGTCATATGAGAATGTAGAATCGCCAAGCCGAGTTGAATTGCACGCATATGTCGCTAGAACTGAGCATGAAGCCATTGTTGTACAAGTTTTGCACGCGGAATTGAAGCGAAGATCCCAACTTGAGACACTGAGCAGAGTCAAACTGGAACAGATTGTGGAGCCGCAGACGATCAATTATGACGCAGTCGTGGGCTGAGCCTGTTGAGAGAGTCAGCTCATGAGAATAGGAAGGCCGAAAAACAAGCGACGTACAGTTCCTGAACCAAACCGCGCGGCACGCTTCTTTCTCCGTTCCTCCTCCTCAGGGTCGACAGGTGCAGCAGGCGCAGCAGCCTGAGCGGCTGTACGCTTCTTGCCTGCTACTGGCTCAGCAACCGGCACACCAAACCGTGCGGCGCGAGCATTTCTGTTCGCAGTCTCCTGTAACGCGATGGATGAGCACTTCAGGAGTCAGGAACAAAAGACAGAGCGGAACGAACCTCTGCAGTCGGAGCGGGCTTTGCCTGAACAACCTTGGCAGCTGCCGCAGGTTTTCCAGCCCGTTTTGCGCTGTTGTTCCTCTGCAGCTGCGGCTGACCCTTGGCCGGTTGTTGCTGGGCCTTGCCTGCAGCCTTCTTGGAACCAGTGTTGGCGGCAGCAGGCGTTGGTGTAGCTGGAGTTGTCGGTTCGACCAGCGCGACGCCAAAGCGTTCGGCACGCTTCTTCCGCTTTTCAAGCTCTGCGTCGACACTCGAAGAATCCGGAACTGTCGGCTGGGCAGGTGTAGCAGCAGGCTTGGTTGCGTGAGCAAGATTCAGGGCGGGCATATAGCAACAATCTTACAGTGGCGGATACAGCCGGTGCAGGAGCAGCTTTGGGAGCAGCGGCAACAGCAGGAGTGGGTGCAGGCGCAGGTGCGGCAGCTGGCGCCGACGACTTGTCCTCACCACCGTCCCAATCGAATCTAAACACGAGTAACGGCTGGTTAGAACACACAGAAAACAGAATGTCACGGGCGTGTGACTTACTCTGCAGGCGGCGCCAGCTACAAGACAACAACGAGAAAAGGGTCAGTGTCTTGAGACTGCTTGGTTCGAAAGCCCGCACCAGGTCGTCATTCTCCTCAACCGCGGCTGGTGCGGCAGTACTGCCAGCCAGCCCAAGCGCAGCAAGAGCTTCAGGGCTTGCAAGGACCTTTGTAACAAGCTCCGCCTTGTTCGCCTTTGGCGCAAACGCAGCGCCAGCCTTCGTGAGCGCGTCCTTGAGGTCTGCGACCTTCAGAGCTTTACTACAGGCACGCATCAGTAGAAATAAACAATAGACACGTCAACCAGCGCGTACACTTTGGATTCCATGAGGTGCGGCGGAGAGGCAACGTGACGGGTCAAAGACAAGGATGATCGCGCTTCGGTGGCTGCCGAGACCTGTCAAACCAAGCATAGGACATCGCCCGTCTCTTCGGACATCAGTCATTATATCGTGAATCAACACCGGGCCCTTTCAGCCTCGAGTCCCTCGACGTTTTGACCTCCAACAAAATGAGGGTGGCTGCGTGCACAGCCCAGACGCGCCAGGCAAGTTGCCGAACTCTGCTCTCACTGCTCTATCCTTCATTACCGCGCAGGCGTCCCTCATAAACCCTTCACCCTTCTCACTTCGGGTCTCAATCTCCCCAGAGCTGTTTTGAGCAAGTGTTGTGGTCATGTCTGAATCGGACGGAGACAATTCGGACACCCCTTCGTGGTGGATGCGTTGCCCCACCCTCAACGATGACATTCTCATGCGCGTGTTCGACAACATCGACGATACCAACATCACATGTCCCAGTGGCGTAAAGCTCTGGGGAGATGCCCAAACTCTGCTGGCGCTCTCTTATGTGTCCGAGCAATTTTATCGCGTGTCCTGCGCGTACCGCTACCGCTCGCTCGCACTGGGCGGCAAACTCCGCGACGACGACTCAGGGAAACCTCGTGTCGCTGGATTCGATGTCCTTCACTCGCTTCTATCGACATTTCTGGACAACCCGGACCTTGCACGGCATGTGCGCAGTCTCGATCTTGGCTCACAGCATGCGTGGGTCCAACTCGCACAGGGCGGCTTCGCGCTGCGGAGCGGAGCAGACCCTCCACCATATGCTGCCCCGAGAGGACCAATGATCACCCTGTACCGTTCTTTGCGCGATCGTTTGTCGAAGGCGGATGCACAGAACCAGTTACACATACACTATCACCAGGTGCTGTTTCCAACGGTTATGCGTCGATTGCGTACGGTACTATTGTCTATGACGGCCCTTGTACACCTCAGTTTGGATTTTATCCAGGTATGCTCAAACATCCGCGAAGGACTGGGCGATGTGTTGCACAACATGCAACTCGGCTCACTTCGCAGCGTGTCAGGAACGCTCAGTTCAGGTCCACTACTCATGGACTTGGAAGCGCTTCGCGGTTTGAAGGACGTTAATTTGACTCGAACTCCGAGCGATCTAGTCATCGGCCGAGAGCGAGTCGAGGGCGTAATTTTTGAAGGCCGCCCTGTGGAACTGGGGGACCCCACGAGCCCATCGCAGGTTGGACAGATTGTCCGTACCACCGTTTGGATGCCTCACGTCCGGCGCCTTCAATTACCGCCGCACGCATGGGGGACCATATCATTTCCTTCCGTTGAGGTCCTGAGCCTATCTCTCAGTCCGGACTGGAAGGACGTAAGCGAACAAATTCCAACAGGCGACTTTCCCCGCCTCAAGGCCGTACTCGCGGACAGCACACTTCACCTACAGCCTCTCAGGGCTATACTGGCGGCAGGTCGGCCGCCACTACTCTCCCTGCATCTATCCGAGTTTCAGGTCGAAGCGATGGACATTCTTGGCCCTCGTCTATCACACCTCCGAGCTCTTGCCTGCTCCATCAATTCCGAACGTAAAATCACGGCCAGGTTCTTCGAGGTGTTCCATCCCCAACGTGGAACATGGGCGAATAATCTTGTCGTGCTCGACGTGCATTGGAATGGTGGAGCTATAGCTCTAACGTCGCTCTACGGCTCGGAGCTTGTACCAAGTGCGCGCGGAACCATGCAGCATCTCGTGGATGGTCTGTCGAACTTCTCTCTCCAATTCCTACGCGTACTAGCAGTGGGGACAACTTTTACGCTAGATGGTCGACAAGGAGAAGTTCTTGCGGCCACGAAAACTTTGAGCGGCTCGTTGCGGAGGTTGCAGACGGCTCATCCCAAGCTAGATCGTGTGCAGTGGACAAATCCAGATTTTCCGGCAATTGTATGGACCCGAGGCACCAATGAAGGTGCTGGAGCTGGTACCTGGATGGAACGGGACTCGTATCCGCTCTTGACCGATGATCCGCTCGATGTACTGGGAGATTGTTGAGTGCCACGAGGCGTAGTCACATGAGACATTATCTTGCTTCAAAAATATTTGCCACTATTCTATCGGAATTTCTAATATTATGTCGAGCAGCAGTCTTTCAAGTTGGTTGAGATCGACGTGTGTCGGAGTTGACGAAGTTCACCGGCTTCGACCGGAATCATCACTGCAGCTTTTGGTAGCCTGTGCGTCTAACTTGATGCTGCCAAGTGCTCTCACTGGCTCGCTAAATTGATACTATACGGATGGCTATGAATATGTGATGTAGAACATGTTTAGTAAGCCTGTAATGGTGGCCGCGTCGCACTTCACTCCTCGCACCACGTGAGTGAAAAATGAGTCTCAAGTGGCGTGCATCGCTGTAGCAGATGCACTCAGTCTAAGAATCTAATTCCCCGGCCATTCTCATGCTGCACGGAGGCTTCAGTGCGCGCAACTGGGGAGGTATGATTTGGAAGCTCGTTCGCCAACTGCTTGGCTTTCGATCTTGTCATGCGATATAGACCTGTCCCGGTCTCAGACACACCACCAAGCCAGTTATGCGCTTTAACAGCGGAAAGACTCCGGTGCGTGGTTCCCGCAGAATCATCTGCGTTGCCAGCGTGGCATGTGTATCTTCAAGGGTCGGTCAGCAATCGCGCCGTCCTCATCACGTGCCGAGCTCGTGAGGTCATGTAAATTCCGATTCCCGCTAGGGAGTGTTCAGTCTGGAGCTGAATGTTGCTTGCTCGCTCTTCCATCAGCTTCCGGTAATCATCCCGCGTGCAAAGTGACGCCTTTTTGTACCAGTGAGAGTTTTGAACGAGTGGAAGATATGCCGTTTCTCCGTCACATGAGCTCTGCGGCCCTGGTGCCCCCGTGCTTGCGGGTGTTCACGGACTTGATCGCTGTATCACTGTGTGCTATAAAGTGCTCCCTCGAGTCGTTTTCCGCTAGCAGGTCATCTCACTTCTATACTCCGTGAGCTTCTAAACCCCAGCAGAATGAAGTGGACAGTATCTGCGCTCTCTCTCGCGGCACTCGTGTCGCAGTCCACGGCGCACTGTGCGTCTCACTCATACATTGACTGTTGATCTGCATTGACATCCCATTCTCATCACCAGACACATTCCCCGGCTTTATCAACAATGGTACGTTCTTTTTTGTGCGCAACTCAGGCATCGACAGCTGCATATTAAATTCACTGAACCATATTTTATCTCCTGGTCTTCAGGTGTAGTTGCCGGTGATTGGGTCAACGTCAGAACCACAACGAACAAGTGGAGTCACGGACCGGTTCAGGATGTAACCAGTATTGACCTACGCTGCTACACCACCGGAGAGGGGGCAATAGGGTCAACCGCCAATGTGACTGCCGGTGCAACTGTCGGCTTCCGGGTCGATCCAGGTGTTCAGCATCCGGGAGTATGTTTTCTCCGAGTCACGCTACTGGAGCATGTCCAGGTGTGATCGCTCGATGAGCAGCTTTACGAGCTTGGAGGCCTATGCCTATAAGCCGTAGGCATCTAAGCTCGGCGACTCATCGACCATCGCTGCCCATCGTGCATGCTGCTCCGGACTCAGCGCTAATCCATATTTCTGGTAGCCACTTCTCGTTTACATGGCCAAAGCTCCCTCAAGTGCTAGTGGCTGGGATGGTTCGGGCTCGGTGTGGTTTAAGGTCGGTAACTCCACTTCTACGGCACATTCACCTCACCGGCCTGGTTCCCACTCCTCAGATCCACGAAGTTCCCCCGACTTTCTCAAGTGGCGCTATTAGCTGGCCAACAGACGGCCTGACTCAGGTTACCTGTAAGTCTGCGAACGTGCTCGTGTATAACATTCTGAACCGTATTCGGGTAAACCCGCAGTCAAGATTCCCTCATCCCTCCCTAACGGCGAATACCTCCTTCGCGTCGAGCACATTGCTCTTCACGGTGCGAGTAGCACTGGAGGAGCTCAAATCTATCTTGTGAGCGAATTTTTGTTAGCTTGTATGCGGGAATACTCATATCTCGCACAGGCCTGTGCCCAGGTGAAGGTTTCGGGTGGTGGCAGCGGAAGCCCAAGCCCAACAGTGGCATTCCCTGTATGTAATCTCATCACCATATCTGACTTATTCTCACTTCCAATTTACCTAAGGGGGCTTACAAAGCGACGGTCAACATAATCTTGCTGTTTCATACGGTTCAAGTTGCTGACGGCATCTACAGGACCCTGGCATCCTTTTCCAACTCTACTGGCCCGTTCCAACCACTTATGTCATGCCCGGCCCAGTGAGTCATTATATACTCCGTGTCGAAGACCGTGAAAGGTTGATTTAACCTGCAGGCTGTGTGGCGCGGCTGAGTTGCGTTGACCACAGGAAGCTCCCGCCGAGGTCGTAGCCTATTATGCAGTGGTCCGATCAGCGTTCGAAATGAAATGTCTGAATATGCCTCGGCATTTTACAACAATTTACATCCGTGGTCCCAGGGATTGTGGCCTCGAGTGACCATACGAGTGAACGCTACAAACGGGTCTTTGATCTCTACATCTCGATCCCAGGTTTGATTTGAGAAATAAATCCGCTCCAGACTCTCGAGAGAAATGAGATTCGGGGCCGCGTTCGTAACCAGGTCTTCCATGGTGTGGCCACCGACTCGAAAGGTGGGTTTACAGGCGAAAACCACCGCGGCATTAGGATACTCTAGGAGCGTTTCCATAACGTCCTCAAATAAACTGGTTGGAGACCAGGGGAAGCCATCGCCCTCGGCAAGGTCGAAAACGATAAAGATGTTGGGTTGTACGTCGGCGGCGGCGGCAGGCCACCCCCGCATGTTGCTAGGATCCAACTCTGTTTGAACGAGCCCTGACAGAATGCGCAAGTCTTGTTGAGAATGGTCACCACTCTGCCAAATCCAGGTTCGATAGCATGAAATGCCTCGGTTTCGACTACCATGGAATGGAACGGCCATGCTCATGAATCTACTGAGTAGGTCCGTGTTTGCTGCGTCGCCGTCCACTGGGCTGGCAAGTTTTACGTGGTGAGCCTGGGCCACACATATTCCAGCCATATGTAGTTGTCGTGCATCAAGTTGGAATCGAACGGTCAAATGCTCGATCTTCCACAAACACACGGGGCTATTATCCTCTGACTCATCACCCTCGCTACTGCTGCTCAGACCGGAAAAGCGGGCATTGTTTACGGCATCGCCCCAGCGCAGATCTGTCGCACTGAAGTCTCCGTCGTGTCGGAAGATGAAATGCTTGATATGCCGACGAGGTGGTGCTTTTGAGTCGTGGATGAGCCATGAGAGGAACGCCAGTTGACGATGTGCGTGACTGCGGCCATCCCATCCAATACACGGTGTTCCCTTCAACTTCTTCACATCAAGAAAAAGTGTTCGGTAGAGAATAGGTAGGACAGATGCGCGGACAGGATGAGAAATCAGCGAGAGTGTCAGGCTCCAGCTGAGCTCGTCCTGATGATGATTAACGGCTGCTGTATCCAGAATATCCATGACAAGCTCCATCGGAAGCGAACTGTCCAAATTCGGTGGGTCACAGGCGAAAAGAGTAGCGGCATGATGTACGGGAACGTCGGCCATAGCACTCAAGTGGGTCGTGGCGGTATACGCAGTAATGTCAAGCACCACCAAATCGCGGTATCAGCCGACTTCGAGCTTGCCCAGCAAAACGTGGTCGCAGAAACAGATCAAGGCGTTGACAGCTCGGAATAACCGGATGATAGCGACTTCAGCACGAAGGCCGGTGGCGCGTCGCCACGGAAACTGGATTCTAGCCGGCGGCTCAGACAGCCGGCACACAGTGTGTGTCACGCTTGACCTCACGCCATGACTCTAACGCTTGACTCTGCTCTTCCTGATGAGCTCTTACTTCAAATAACTGACAATTTGTCGTTCCCGGAGCTCCTTGTTAGCTCTCACGTTTGTCAACGCCTGCGCCAGGTTGCTCAGGCGAGCGACGTGTTCTGGCAGATCGTGTCCGCGCACTC